>Ga0209988_10002053_pt1 | contig 13250 bp, 12 predicted proteins | sample N075metaG_FD_183115 | JGI IMG/M metagenome (GOLD analysis project Ga0209988, IMG submission 183115) | Deep subsurface microbial communities from Kermadec Trench to uncover new lineages of life (NeLLi) - N075 metaG (SPAdes) (version 2) | ecosystem: Environmental > Aquatic > Marine > Ocean trench... | reverse complement strand
GCCGGCTGATCACCGTAAGCCATAGAATAAACTACGCCAGCCTGCCGGGCCTGCATCGCAAGCCAGGGGCCTGCCAGCACATCGGCTTCAACATTCACCATCACCACATGCTTACCATGCTCGGCGCAAAGCAGCGCATGTTTTATACCCGCAGAGGGATCACCGGTTGCCTCCACCACCACGTCGATATTATCACCCCGAATCATTGCCTCTGCATCGTCGGTAAATGTCGTGGCGGCTAGACTGGTTTCATCCCAGCCAACTTCCCTGCAACGTTCCAGGGCCTGGGAAGGATCCAGGTCGGCAATGACGCTGACGACCAATCCGGGTGTGGTAGGCACCTGGGAAAGGAACATCGAGCCGAATTTTCCAGCGCCAATCAATCCTGTCCTGACCGGCCTGGCATCTGCTTCGAGTTGTTTCAGAGATGAATAAAGAAACATAGTGGAATTGGAGTATTTATCCCGAATTCGCCAACCGCACCATACAAGTCACTTCGACCAGGCTGTCGCCAAACAGGTGAGGCGATTCGGTGGTGGTACGGGCAGGGTATTTTCCGGGTTCAAAAAACTCCCGATAGGCGGCATCCATCGCGTCAAAGTCATCTAGACTAGTCAGATGGACGTCGATACGCACGATCTCGGCGAAGCTGAGGTCGAGTTCGGCCAGGATATTTCGAATCAGTATCATTACTGCACGGGTTTCGTTACTCACGTCTCCGAGAACCGACCGACCTTCGGGAAAATCGGCGGCCACAATGCCGGCGAAATGAGCGTAGGTATCATCGATCACGACCTGGGTAAAGGGTGCATTTGATTCGGGCATGCATTTGGGCCGAAAATATCGATTCATGCTGTTTTCTCCAATACTGGGAACCTCATGCAAGCCCGGTCTCTACTATGGTCTGGGAATATCCGTCTCTACAGTGTGGACTTTTACTTAACAATATAGATTTTAATGAGTCAAGTCACTCGCTATCGCAGCGGTATTGACGATTGACTGGAGTTTTGTATTCAACTGTGATGAAGTCACGCCCTGCCAGATAAACCCACTCTAAAAATAATTGGTATTGATCATCGATAGACCCTCGAATCTTCCGGTAAAACATAAATTTTCAATCGTACTGGCGATTATGGTATTAGCCGGATCGGGTAGCATCATGTCTACCGACCTGTATGCGCCCAGTTTGCCGTATTTAACCGATTTCTTCGGAACGACCCCGGAATTGATCAAACTGACGATCAGCCTGAACCTGCTAATGTTTGGTTTTGCGCAGTTGATCTATGGACCGATCTCGGACCGATTTGGCCGCCGCCCGGTACTCCTCTGGTCAATTGCCCTGTTTTCAGTCGCCAGCATTGCCTGCGGATTAGCGCAAAGCATCGACCAGCTACTGGTTGCCAGAATACTGCAGGGATTTTTTGCGGCGGCCGAGGCGGTAATCTGCCTGGCGGTTTTTAAAGATTTGTTTACCGAGAAAGAACAGGTCAAGGGATTCGCCATCTATGGTATGTCGATTGCTCTGGCACCAGCTATCGCTCCTATTCTGGGTGGATATATTCACGTCTTGTTTGGATGGGAATACAATTTTTTTCTGACTGCCGGTGTGGGTGTGCTAACTGCTATTTTAATTTACCTGCTGTTACCCGAGTCCACCACACCCGATCCCCATGCCTTGAAGTTAAAATCTATATTGAATAACTACCGGTCAGTTGTGAGCAATAAAATTTTCATCACCTATGGGGCTCTTTCGGGTGTCGCGCTGGGTTTAATTTATGCGTTTGTGACCGGTGCACCATTTATCCTGATCTCTTATTTTGGAATCGAAATTCAGCACTTCGGCTATTACCAGGCGGTAATCGTTGTGGCATTTTTCCTCGGCAGTCTATTGGCAACCCGGCTGGTTGATTACTGGCAATCTCTACATGTGTTAAACCTGGGCCTGATCGTTATGGTAATAGGTTCTTTGCTGGTGGTTGGCTTTGTATTTATTGGAGGGTTGTCACCTAATACACTGGTTTTTGGTTACTTATTCATCGCATTTGGTATCGGTCCAATATTCGCGGTCGCGCCTTCTAAAGCCATGTCAGCAGTTGATAAGTCGGCCGGTAGCGCGGCTTCCGTGTTTGGCTGTCTCGAAATCGGGCTGTCTGGCGTTATCGCTACCATGGTCAGTGTTTTTCATGACGGTACACCAGGCCCATTTGGCATCGTCATAGGACTGACAACAGTCGCTGGGATTGTTCTCGGGGTCATCATCAATCGCCAGTCCACAAAGCAAGCTGCGACAGTCGGCTAAGCCCTTTCGCAGTTGGAACTATTTAGGTAGACAATTACTTACCAGGTCAGATCGTCGGGGATCTGGTAATCCGCGTATGGATCGTATTCAGATCCAGCCTTATTGGCGGTCAGGTTAAGCTGTACCACCGATTGTTCATCACGTTGGGCGATTTTTACGGCGACAGCGGCGGGTACGATTTCAAACAGTGTTTCACTTTTTAGCACCAGTCGGACGATGGCGAGTCGCCCCAGGCTCAGTTGCTGCTTGATGGTGTCGGTGACGTATATTTTCCTGACCCTGTTTTTATACACGAAACTATAGGCAATTTCACCGGTTCCACGATCAACCTTGTTAAGGGTTATCAATTGTTTTATCTGCGCAAACACCGCTTTTTGTTCGGTCTGCTTTTGTTTTTGCTGATTTAATTCACGGTCACGTTCCACTCTTTTCGCCTGCGCTTGCTGGGCTGCGGTAGGTTTCTCGCGCACAGCCCTGGCGCTGGTATTGCGTGCGGCTTTGGACTGTTTTTGGCGATCTTTTTTGGCCTTATTGGCTCCCTTTTTATCAACCAGGCCGGCCTTGAGTAGTTGTTCCTGTAGAGATGCCATGAATTAATTGTTTTTGCTACAAACCAGTAGAATAGTAAACTGCTGTTTGATAATCCAGATCTTATATCACTATCGTCTTAGCTGTTTCCGGGACAAGAAGGACATTCGTGGTGTGTATACTGCTAATCGGCAGGGGAATCGAATTATTAATTACCAGGCTTCTATCGAGATCAAAATATGACTTCATTGCGGGCATTATCAAAAGCGCTAGAAACGACTGAGATCACCTCCTGCGAATTGATTGACGATGCCCTGGCGCGTGCGAGAAAATCGGATTCAGTCTTTATACAGCTGAATGAAGGGCTGTCGAGTCTGGCGAAATCAATCGACAGGGCGAGAGAGAAGCATGAACCGGTACCCGCATTGGCCGGAATTCCGATTACGCTGAAAGATTTATTCAATGTTCGCAATGAGCGAACGCTGGCGGGCTCGGTGGTTCGCAAGAGTCTTGCCCGTCCCGAAGCCGAAGACGCCGAAGTGATTGCACCGTTACGCGATGCCGGGTTGTTGTTTCTGGGGCGAACCAATATGAGCGAGTTTGCATTCTCGGGCATCGGTGTAAACCCGCACTATGGTACACCCTTATCGATCTGGGACAGGCAAACCGGCAGGCTGCCCGGTGGGTCGTCATCGGGTAGCGCGGTCAGTGTGGCAGAGGGAATCGTGGTTGCGTCACTCGGCTCGGACACAGCCGGTTCGTGTCGGGTCCCTGCCGCGTTTAACGGCCTTGTCGGGGTAAAACCAAGTTACGGTCGAATGTCTTTAGAGGGCATATACCCGTTGTCGCCGACCTCCGATGCACCCGGGCCGATAGCCACCGACGTAGATAGCTGCTATATCCTCGACCAGTTGATGTCTGGCAAGTGGTCCGCTACCGATTCGCTGCCGGACCTGTCGGTTCGTGAACCGCGGTCACTCAAAATTGTCGTACCGGAGGCCGGGGTTTTAGACGATCTGGATAGCGAGGTTCGCTCGGCATTCGATCTGGCGCTGGATTGTTTGAGGGAAGCTGGCGCGCAACTAAGAATCGAAAAAATGCCGGTGATCGATGCGAGTATCGAATTGTTCTATAGCAAGGCGATAGTGCTCTACGAGGCCTATCAGCATCACCAGGCAATGCTTGAACAATATGGCGATGCATACGATCCATTCGTGAGCCAACGCATACTCGCTGGTAAGATGATAAGCGATGATGAGCAACAGGATCGATACCGCGCCAAGGCCGAAGTGGTCGAAATGTTTAGTCAACATTTCAGGCGACTCGATGCAGACGCGTTGTTATATCCGACGACACCCTGTGTTCCACCTGCGATTTCCGAAACCGACGATCCAGATAATGCCAGGCGGATTAATCTGCGATGTTTGCGCAACACCGTAACAGTCAATTATTTTGACGGGTGCTCGATCAGCCTGCCCTGCCACCGAAACGGGGAGGCGCCGGTTGGTCTGATGGTATCGTCGATCAATGGGAACGATGATAAGCTGTATTCGGTTGCTGCAACAATCGAGCAAATTCTGAAACCGCATACCAGTTAGTTGGATGAAAAATCCCGATAGCCTCGAAGATCAAAGTTTAATAATCGATCGGTAACAGGCAGTTTTTTGATACTCTCTCAAAGGCGCAGAGCAGGCAAAGGGTTGTTGATATTATCTGCTAGGAAATTAACTGTAGCGATGAATATGCACGGCAATTTCGACGATAAATTTTCCATTCACGTTTTTCCTTTACGTGCCTGCACCTTTGCGAGAAACAAGGTTGCGATAGCTTTCCACGGTTTCCTGAAGCGTTAAAAACATGACCACACGGGCAAAACTGCGCCGCATTGCGCTCAACCAGCAGGGGCTGTTAAAAACCGATTCTTTCGGCCGCGGTAAGGCGGCGACGCTGCGTGCGATCGAACATCTCGGTTACGTGCAAATCGATACGATCTCGGTGGTCGAGCGTGCTCACCACCATGTCTTGTGGTCACGTGTTTCCAACTACCAGCCGAAATTTCTCGACCAGCTGGTCAGGCAGCGCAATCTGTTTGAATACTGGTATCATGCCGCGTCATGGTTGCCGATGCGCGATTTTCGCTTCGCTTTACCGCGCATGACCCAAACCAACGGTGAAAGAAACTGGTTTAAAAGCAGCGAGAGGAAATTAATCAGTCATATCCTGAAACGAGTTCGCGAGGAAGGCCCGTTGCGGGCGCGGGATTTCGAAGATACGCGCAAGGGAAAGAAGCTATGGTGGGACTGGAAACCCGCCAAGCAAGCGCTCGAGCAGTTATTTATGCAGGGTGAACTGATGGTCAGCGGCCGAGCGGGTTTTCAAAAAGTGTATGATCTGCGCGAGCGGGTATTGCCGGACTGGGTTGATACGCGACAGCCGGCGATGTCCGAATACGCCAGTTACCTGGTCGATACCACTTTACGCGCGCACGGCTTCGCAACCCTCAAATCGATTTGTTATTTACGCAAAGGGCAGGCATTGCGCGAAGCGGTTCGGGAGCAATTGCAACTACGATTAGATACCGGATCGATAACCACGATTGCTCTGAATGATAACAGCCTGGTTTATGCAGACGCCGGGCTTCTCGAAACCCGGGCACCTCGCAGCAACGCGGTTGTGCGAATCTTATCGCCATTTGACAACGCGGTTATCCAGCGCGAACGCGGGCGTGAGCTGTTTGATTTCGACTACCAGATCGAGTGTTACCTGCCGCAACCGAAACGCCAGTTCGGTTATTACTGCTTGCCGGTTTTATATCGCGACCGGTTCGTTGGGCGGGTCGATTGTAAGGCGCATCGCTCCGAGAAACGACTGGAAATAAAGGCCCTGCATATTGAACACGAAGTTGACGACGAATTTGCCGAAGCTTTTAATCACTCGGTACTAGCATTTGCGCTATTCAACGGCTGTCATGAAATCACGAATCTTGACGCCATCAGGGTATCCGCAAGCGCCCGATGAAATTTGTGTCCTCGCCAAACCAGATGGATTGCCTCCCATCATCGAAATACATATGACGAATGGAACCTCCGGCGTTGGGTACATCGATGACGGTGTCGAACGCCTGTTTGGCGATATCGAATTCGACCAGCCGGTTGGGGCTACCACCCTCGGCAAGCCAGATATGTTCGCGATGATCCATTGCCATGCCGTAAGGTCTCGACCCTGATCCACCCGGTAGCTGCCATTCCTGAAACGACTTAGAACCGGGATCATAGCGTCCTAGCATCCCGCGGCTATAGTCGCCATACCAGATTACGCCATCGCTGCTGATTTCAAGTCGGCGCGGTCGGCTTTTCGCATGCGGCAGTTCGACAAGCTCGATTGCCAGCGTTTCGGCATCGACCCTGGCCAGCTTGTGGGTGCCAAATAATACCACCCAGGGCTGACCGTTGGAGTCCACCTTGATGCCATAGGGTCGGGACCCGGAGTCGGGGAGGGCGATCAGGTCGACTTTGCCGGTACCCATGTTCAGTCGGCCGATCAGGTTGCTCCACTGTGCGGTGAACCAGATATTGCCCTTGCGATCGAATGCCAGCGTGTGGGGATCGCGCGCTGTCGAGTCTGGCATCGGATATTTGGTAACTTCACCACTTTTTGGATCGAGCCGGCCGATGTAGGGTCGTGTATTCGCGGCAAACCAGATCTGGTCATGCTCGTCTATGATCAGGTTGTGCGGGCCGGCACCATCGGCAAGCGGGTATTTTTTAAATTCCCCCGATCCTGGCTCGAGGTAAGCCAGGTATCCACCTGCCTGGCCGCAAAACCAGACCCGTCCTAGCGAATCGACGAACGGATCACGGGGTCGGCTATTTCCGTAGGGTACTAACCATTCGCTTATTTCAACGCCACTTGCGGGGCCTGCCGGGATGGCCAGACAGCTAGCCAGAAACAGGATCGTAATCGCGACAGGTCGCATAGACTTCCCCTCCGACCGCTGTGACATGAATATCAAAAGATAAGTGTTGTGGTGACCAGTGAGATCGCCGTCCCCGAAAAGACTAGTAACTATTGCTGTCCCAGGGCCTCTATAGCCGACATGAATGGCAACACAGCCGCCTTGTCTGTTTCCGGGACATCTGCATAAATGTCCATCATTTGCATCGATGACTGCATCATCTGCCGCATGGTATCTTTCTGTTCGTCGGTCATGTTGCTTTTTTCGATCTGCTCCAGGGCCTGCTGCATCTGCTCATCCATCTGAGGCAACCCGGTCTTCATGCTGTTCGCAGCGAACGCTCGCATGATCCGATCCGCAGTTGTTCCCCATTTGTCCAGGTCGGAGAACCCATGTCGCTTGATAACCCCAAGCATCTCGTTGTAGGCCTGCTGGCCCTGCATCTGGGCGATCGCCGTGGAGAACGGGTTGGCAGCTCCTGCCATGGATCCGCCCGAGGAAATGTCAAGATTCACTATCTTTTCAGCACCGTACTTCTTGCTAATTTCCTGAAGATCCCGAACCGAATCGATATAACCCTCAATATTTTGCGGTGTCAGTAGCTCCGCGCTCTGCGCAGAAGTAGAAACAGTAAATATTAAAGATGTTACAAGGATAATAATTACACGAGGTATATTCATGCCCTAATTTCTCCCGCGGTCGGTTAGCCCGTTTATATCGGCCTGTATGCGCACATTCCGCCAATCCACCGATCATAACACGCACCGTTGCAACTATCTCGGAGCATAAAAAGGGCCCGTAAAAGGGTTCCGTAAAAGGGGTCGGTGACAAATAATTATCATTCTCATCTGTCACCGACCCCTTATTCTGTAAGCGTCCGTTATCGGCTAAGTTGACGCCAGAATTAGCAAGGGTGGTCGATTATCCACCAGAATGCCCGCTGGCTCCAATCGCTCGATCAACCTGTCCCACAGCGAGTCCGTTTCGCTGGAGAAGATCGCATCTGTGTCGGCTGTCACCACATGCCAGCTGCCACGCAAGAGTTCGAAATCGAGCTGACCGGCCGCCCAACTGGAATGACCGATGTAAAAACGCAGCTCGCTATCGGGTTTTTTCGCCGCAAGTACCTCGTCGATTACTCGTCGATCCGAGCTGATATAGACATCATCGGCGATATGCGTCATTCCCTCCACCACCGATTCGCTTCGCACTAACATGAGTATCATTGGCAGTCCAACCGGTCCTCCATAGTACAGCGCATGTGCTGTTGCCAGCTTATCTTCGATGTCGGGTACCGCTTCGGACAGGCTGACATCACTTGACCGGTTCACGATCAAACCCAGTGTGCCGTCCTCACCATGCTCTACCAGGTAGACAACGGATTGTCCAAAATGTGAGCCGTCGAGCGCCCGCTTGGCCACCAAAAACATGCCGGGACCCGGTTTTCCGGTAATCGTATCGGGTAAGCCGGGGGTAATGGACGTTGGCACAACCGACCCACCAGCAACTGATTCGCCCGCTGGTGCAACTCCCAGGGTGGCACAGATTGCAATCAAAATTCGAATTCGCCACATATTTTTTAATTGTAACTACTCTGAACAGATGTTCCATCCTCGCGTGGATCAGAAACGGTTCTGCTGCCTACACTTTGCATTTTTCTATTGGCGAGGCGCCGTCGGCTTTTGGCCGTTTGGAGAAGTTCTGGTTCGCCAATTAAACGGCAGCTAACGGGAAACCTGCCGTTCAGATTCAGCCTGGTTAATTCCGCTAAGTGCCTTAAGCAGACCTCCGAAACATGAACGTGAGCGGCGGCCTTCGGCCAGGAACGGACCCCCAGTAAGAAAACAAGATCAATCTACCCTGCGCCTTTTGGTGCAATAAAATTTCACCGTCCTTTTCCACATCATCTGACCAAAACGCCTCCCGCTGTGAGACGCGTCAGAAAATCAACGGATGATCCATTGTAATGGGTAAAACTTCCCCCTACGTAGACATCACCGCTGCCGTCGGTTGCCAGTGCGATACTACGTGGAGTCGAGGTATACCCTGATCCGGTAACAAAACCTGTGTCGATCGAGCCGTCGTTGTTTAAGCGTCGGATGACACCGTTGTCCTTGGTATCGGCATAAATGTCGCCACTACCATCTATTGCCACGGTTATGACTGAAATATTAGGTTCAAACTCGTCCCCGGCAACAAAGTCCATGTCGAGCGACCCGTCGCTGTTTAGGCGGACGATACTTTTGGTAGCCGTACCGTTGTAGTCGCTGAAAGTTCCTCCTACGTAAACATCACCACTACCATCGGTTGCCGCCGCGACGGCAAAGACGCTTTGGTTGCCGCTAAACCCAGAGGGACCGGTGTCGAAGTCTGCATCTATCGATCCATCATCATTTAAGCGGGCAAAATTAGGGCTAGAATTGCCCCTGACATAAATGTCACCACTGCCATCGGTTGCCAGGGAAATATCATGCTGGCCCCACCCGGAACCGGTGATGAATCCCGCGTCGAGAGATCCGTCATCATTTAAACGAATCAGTCCACTGCCGACAACTGTACCGTTGTAACTCGTAGAATAACTCCCGACATAAACGTCACCGCTACCATCCGTTGCAGGGGCAACAATTCTAACACCAATATCAAAACCTATGCCGGTGACGAAAAACGTGTCCAGTGTTCCATCGAGGTTTAAGCGGGCAATACCACCGACAGCGGTACCGTTGTAACTCGTAAAATAACCCCCTACGTAGACATCACCGCTACCATCCGTTGCCGGGGCAATAAATAGAACTTCACCGTTAAACCCTGTGCCGGTGATAAAACCTGTGTCGAGCGAGCCGTCATTGTTTAAGCGGGCAATCCGATTTGCCGTGAAATTTTTATAGGTCGTAAAAGTACCTCCGACATAGACATCGTCGCTACTGTCCAATGCTACGGCAATAGAATTCACTCGTTTCTCGATTGGGGGTGGAGGTGGAGGTGGAGGTGGGGGTGGAGGACAATTAAAAGGGAATTTATCAGGGTCGTCAGAACACAAATCAAAATTATGGACGCTGCCAACAATACCGAGAACGCCTAGCCCGTAAATGCTGGTTAAAAGTAACCGGCGAAGCGATTTGATGCTAAAGATGTTCATCGCCGTATCCTGTTGAGAAATAAGAAAGTATGGCTAAAGCTGCTAGCCCGCCGGTGACAGTGGCAATAATATCCCGTGGATCAAACACACCACTGTTCCAGTAAGGCCCGATAATCTCCCAGATCGATACGAATATGGTATCTACTAGCCATGAAGCCAGGGGTATTGCAATAATTGGATGTTGTGAAATTTCTAAAAGCAGTGCTAATCCTAACCAATTTAAACAGTGCAGCTTTGCGCTAGCTCGACTTGACGCGAGGGTGCCAACAAATAAGCCGATCGCGAATGTATATAATAAGGATGGCGCGCTTCCAAATAGCGCAGTCTGTTCTGCCAGTAAGGGATCTGTCGCCTGAAACGGTGATAAGAGTTCCGGTGGATAGATACGTGCCAGGCAATACACCGCGACAGCTGCGAGCAACGCCGTACCTGCTATTCCAAATCTCAAAAACTTTGTCCCTATGCAATTCATAGATAGTCCGAATATTTGCTGTTGGTAATAATCAATGGTTGACCATTACCAATCAGAAATCCCTATATCACCTGGTATTTAAATAGTTAATACTAGAAATATGCTTCGATATAGATGGGATTTCATCCTGTTACTCATTCGCTAACTCCGTAATATCTCTTGGTAACCATAATCTAAAAGTATCGCCTAGCAACTCATTTTGAAGAAGTATCCAAATACGATACCAGTGGTCTATGTAATAGTTACTTTATTCATAGTGGGTATAAATTTTTTCTAAGAATACATTAGCTCCAGTGAGTGCCGGGGTAGCAGTTTCTTGTTGTTATGTAGGAATTAACCTACTTCTGCTAACCTGTCGCTTCTATTGCAGGCTCAATGACCGGTTAGTGCCGAAAGCCGAAGTTAATCTATCGATCTTGAACGTCGGCTAACGGGAAAGCTGCCGTTCAGGACTGGGGGATCAAGGACGGCTAAGTGCCCAGAGCAGACCCTGGCGAATCAATCTGAGATGGTAGGCAAAGCAATGCTTAACTTCGCTATTATCTTGTACCGCTGCTTCTATATTAAAATAGCAGATGTGTCTCTTTCTCAATATTGTCAGGTTTCGTTTATGCTTTGACGCCGCGCACTAGCAGGCTAAACTGGAAAAGCAACCGGTAGGATAGTGTTTCTTAGGAAATTGGTTAAATGGTTCCATAGGGGCTGCGACGAGGTACACTAAGACGCTACAAATAATGAATATAGATCGATCAAAAAGATACGGGATAGTCAAAGGTTATCACGAACACACCAAACACTATCCCCATCGTTACGCTCAGTCTTTGGGATACATGGATTGGGATAACCAGCCAATACCTTTTCGAGAATTCGAAGGCGCACCCCAGATTAAACTGTCTCTGATCCAAATGGACCGGGATCTCCCTTATTCAGCACTTTACGAATGCAATGAGGGCTCGCCAGATTCAATTTCAATAGACTCCGTTGCCATTATGTTGGAACTTAGCATGGGACTTTCGGCCTGGAAGAAATACAAGACTTCCGAATGGGCGTTAAGGATAAATCCTTCCAGCGGAAATCTGCACCCGACGGAATGCTATTTGGTGTTACCTGATATTCCTCACCAGCCGGCTTGCGTGACTCACTACAACCCTTACCTACACATTCTGGAGGAGAGGGCTCGTCTTAACCGAAGCCAGGCGGAATGGCTTAACAATTGTGAAGGTTTCGGAATAATATTGACTAGCGTTACCTGGCGGGAAGCCTGGAAGTATGGCGAGCGGGCTTTTCGATATTGCCACCACGATCTGGGCCATGCTCTGGGGGCGCTTCGTTTTGCCTGCAACCTGAACGGCTGGAAGATGGTGTTAATGCCAAATATATCTGAAAAGACTCTGAACCGATTCCTGGGTTTTGATAAATTAAAATACGTGGATGGTGAGGTGGAGCATGCCGATTGCCTTTGTTGGATTGACGGCAATCACGACGATCCGGAGGAAATATCGAAATGGATTAGCTCCCGGAAAGATATTGAATATGAACACCACCCAAATCGTCTTAGCCTGGAGCATGTGGACTGGGAAATCATCGACATGGTCCAGAATGCAAGCCAAATATACGATACTGTTTATCCTGAAATCTCTAACAAATCGAAACCTACTCGCAATAATCTCACTTCATCGTTCACAGCTGAAGGTATTATCAGAAGGAGGCGAAGCGCACAAAATTATGACCAGCAGGCCAGCCGAACGGATCTGCCCGCCTTCATCCATGCCCTGAAGAAAACCCTACCGGTGGAAGGTTGTCCTTTTGATGTGTTTCCTTATGAGGCTCAGGTTCATCTCGCCATATTTGTTCATGCAGTGGTGGGCCTTGAGTCAGGCCTATATATGTTGGTTCGAAATTCCAAGCATTTTGAATTGTTGAAAAATCTTACACATTCGAGTTTTGACTGGCATCAAGTAAATGAAGAGTTACCTTTTTATATTCTTCAAACGGGCGATTTCAGGGCCAGGGCGCAATCAATTAGTTGCACACAAGCCATTGCCGGTGAAAGCGCTTATTCTCTAGGCATGCTTGCTCACTTTGATTCTGTTTTAATGGATGACCCCTCCATGTATCCTAGGCTCTTCTGGGAAACAGGACTGGTGGGTCAGGTGCTCTACCTGGAGGCAGAGGCTCAAGATCTGCGAGCCACTGGCATCGGCTGTTTCTTTGATGATGAGATGCATAGAATACTCGGGCTAGAGGGTAGCGAATGGCAAAGTCTTTACCACTTCACTGTGGGCAAGCATGTGGACGATATTCGACTGGAAACCAAACCTCCATATTTTCACCTGGAACAATGAAAGTATTTGTTCAGTGGTATAACCACGACCATCGCCACAGCCGAATTAAGTTTGTTACCCCACAGCAACGCCACACCGGTGAAGATATTAAATTACTGAAAAACGACAGAGGTTATACAGCAAGAATGAAAATGTATCCTGCACGCTGGTCAACAACAACGAGAAATTGGCAACATGAGCCTATCGTCGAATTAAACCCAAAGCATTATAAAGAAAGAAATATAGCATGAACAATCCGGGCGACAACTTCGTTGACAAACACCGCTTCCGACCCGAAGCGGACTTCTAGTGCTGGCGATATTCGGAAATCCGCACGGAGCTATGTGACGGACAACCTATCAAACACATTTGAGTATCACACCAAGGAATAGGAATTTGCTTCGCACCAGGGTACTCAGTTCAACTACCATCAAGCCCACTATTCCTTTAACAAAAATTCTTTCAGCATCTTCTCAATTCCCTGAACGACATAGACCATTTTTTCATAATCGACCTTATCCGGTGTATCTTCCGAA
>Ga0209988_10002052_pt1 | contig 13253 bp, 15 predicted proteins | sample N075metaG_FD_183115 | JGI IMG/M metagenome (GOLD analysis project Ga0209988, IMG submission 183115) | Deep subsurface microbial communities from Kermadec Trench to uncover new lineages of life (NeLLi) - N075 metaG (SPAdes) (version 2) | ecosystem: Environmental > Aquatic > Marine > Ocean trench... | reverse complement strand
GAAGGCCGGCGCGGGTCTCGATGCTCACGTCGGTCTTGCCGGTTTCGGCCATCAGAACCGCCGCGACGCAGCGCGCGCCATTGCCGCAGGCCGCCACCTCACCGCCATCGGCATTGTCGATGCGCATGAAAGCATCGGCGCCCGAGGGCGAGGCCTCGATTGTGATGAACTGGTCAAAGCCGATGCCGGCGGCGCGGTCGGCGAGGCGGGCAATGATCTCAGGCTTCGGGCGCACCTTCCCCTTTCGCGCATCGACAACGACAAAGTCGTTGCCGAGCCCGTTCATTTTGCGAAAGGGGATCATCGATCCGGTCATGGCGCGCCGTTTGAACTCCTGACGCCCGCTATATGGCGGAAGCGGTATGGATTTGCCAGCGCCACAGCCTTTTCCTGTCAGACAGGGCCGATTGACGACCCGCTGGTTCGGTGGTCCAATCCTCGCTTGGCTGGGGACGGAGCGTTGATGCGTATCGTCTGGATCATCGTTGGGCTTTGCGCCGCGACGCTGGCCGTGGCGCAGATGGCGCGGCCGCCCGATGCGCCGCCGGCGATCTACGGGTCGGGCCTTAAATATCCTGATTTCGAGGCGATAAAGGAGCAGGCGCCGCGGTTGCCGGAAGATCTGCCGGCCGATGCCCGCGCCGCCTACGAAGCGGCGGCAAACGACGAAGCCTGTCCGGACGCCACCGATGCGCTGATCGAGGCCTATATCGCCGATTATCCGCGGCAGATCGGATTGCGGATCACCTCCGACTTTGGCCGGCAAAACTGGTGGAACTACGCCGGCCTGAAAAGCTATCCGCGCGCTTATGCCTGCTTTACCATCCGCATGTTTGGAAAAGCCGCCGGCGAATACGACGCAACCGGCCGGACCGATTTCCGCTGGTGCGGGCAAGGATTGGTGTCGCAATCCGCCGAACTGCGAAAAGACCCTCTCCTGGGTGCGCTTGACAGGCAAATCGGGTATATGGGGTTCCTGACCCATGACCGGCCGGGCAGTTATCCGTTTTCGGCGCGGGCCGTGCGCACTCTGCTTGCCGCCGACGATCGCTACGCTTTTGTCGATCTGGCGCCAACGGCCCGATATGTCCTTCTTGCCATTCTGCGATCGAGAGACAGGTCGACTGCGGCTGAGGAGAAGGCGTTAGCCGAATTGTCGAAAAGCCTCACCGCTATCCATATCAGCTATATCGAACGCAATATCGACATGGGCTCTTCTGTTCTGGATATCGTCGCCGCGAGATATTGCGGCGAGGAATGAGTCATATGGGCTTGGCCGCGTAGAGGCGACAGTTGAGTTCCTCGTATTGGGCGGCGTGCCGGGGCAGCCACTGTCCGGCGTCGCGTCTATGGTCCCTGGCTATCTCAAGATCATTTTTGGCCCGCGAAAGCGCATTTTTCGCGCGTTGCTCTTCACCCCTGAGCCGCCCAAGTTGAGCGCTGATTGCAACGGCCTCGGCAACGGCGGCGGCCACGGCATAAGGTGACAAACGCGCGCCTGCGCGGGCGGGGATCATCGACCTTGATTCCAGGGCTTCGAGTTCATGCTCGATGCGCGTCAGCTCTGCTTGCGCTACGCCCACCCGCTCGCCGGCCCCGAAAACATCGCCGCCAAGTCGCTCATGGTCATCAAGGGAGCGCTGCCAATCGGCGGTGATTTGCCGGCAATGCGCAGCATTTTCTCGATCGTTCATTATTCGATCTCCATTGTTTCCTTGGGGGATAATACGCCCGGCCCGCACACCGGGGATAAGTCTCGCCTCCTGCCCGCCCGACAGGCGGATGGGCCTTCGATTGACGACCCGCTCGCCCGGTGATCCAATCGCGTTCTGGCTGGGGACGGAGCGATGATGCGCATTGCCTGGATCATCGTTGGGCTTTGCTTCGCGACGCAGTCCGTGGCGCAGATGGCGCGGCCGCCCGATGCGCCGCCGGCGATCTATGGGCCGGGCTTTGAAATTCCCGATTTTCAGGCAATGAAGGAGCAGGCGCCGCGGCTGCCGGAAGATTTGCCGGCCGATGCCCGCGCCGCCTACGAAGCGGCGGTCAATGACGAAGCCTGTCCGGACGCCACCGATGTGCTGATCGAGGCCTATATCGCCGATTATCCGCGGCAGATCGGATTGCGGATCGCATCCGACTTTGACCGGCAAACCTGGTGGAGCATCGCCGGCCTGAAAAGGTATCCGCTAGTCTATCCCTGCTTTGCTATCCGCATGTTTCGAAAAGCCGCCCGCGACTATGACGCGACCGGCCGGACGGATTTCCGCTGGTGCGGGCAACGATGGGTCATATCTTTCAGCGCACACAGGGACGATCCCGTGCTTACGGCGCTCGGCTGGTCCATAAGCTCCATGATGTTTTTGACAGGACCGGGACCGGACAATTATCCCTATTCCTCGCGTGCCGTTCGGGCGCTGCTGGCCGCCGATCGTCAGTTCAGCGTTATCGATCTGGCGCCGAGCGCGCGATTCATGCTGCTGGTCATCCTTAAGGCGCGCGACAGCTTAAACTCTGGCGAGGAAACGGAACTGGCGTTGCTCGGAGAGACCATCGACCGAGGCAGGCAAGTTTACCTGCGCGAAATGATCGTGCCCGGAATTGCAAACCAAAGCCTTTATGCGAAGGAATATTGCAGGCGATAAGGTCAGGACGGCCCGTACATCGACGACGACAAAGTCGTAGTCGAGCCCGTTCATCTTGCGGAATTGAATCATCGATCCGGTCATGGCGCGCCGTTTGAACTCTTGACGCCCGCTATATGGCGGAAGCGGTGCGGATTTGCCAGAGGCGGCGGAGTTTGGGGGGATGTGGGTAAGGCGCTTTATCCACGTTCCTTGACAATTTGCATGTTCTTAGTTATTTTATATGACATCATATAAATTCAATGGAGTTGTTTGAAATGTCGATATCAGCCGCGCAGTGTAGGGCAGCTCGCGCCCTGCTTGACTGGACACAGGATCAGCTTGCCGAAAATGCTCACGTGGCGCGGGCTACGGTCGCAGATTTTGAGCGCAATGCCCGGATGCCAATGAGGAACAACCGAGTTTCAATCGTTAGCGCCCTTGAGGCTGCCGGAGTTGCATTCATTCGGGAAAATGACGAGGGTGCCGGCGTTCGGTTCCGAAAGGTTGAGCTCGAATACAACACGAACGTAAAACCAAGGGATGGCGGTGTTGTTGTCTCGGTGCGGTACAGAGGGACTCCTTACTCGATAGTCATCTCTCAAGAGATAATAGATGATATTGATAGAACAATTTATAATACATTTGAGGCGAAGGTTACAGCTGTCCAAAACCACTTCCCCGTGTTTCTTAGAGCCGCCGAAGAGACGATCATTAGCGGACAAATTTTAGATGATGATTTCGTTTATCTTACCCGCGCTAATTTCCCGGATGGTACATTCTAAGAAATAGGAGATGCGGATCCGCCCTACCCGCCAGCGCCAATCCAGCTATAAACCAGCAGCGCTAAGTTCAACACCGCGAGAATTGCGATTGTGAAAAACGTCAGCTGCATTCCGCGGACACGCAGGAACACGTTGCCGGCCGTAAACGCGAACCCGTAGGCGTGAAACGACCGGCCGAGCGCGAACGCCGCGGCAATGACGGTCAGCAAAATCATATTGACCGATTGGAGTTCGGCGATCAGCACCAGCAATATTCCAATCGGTGCGTATTCCGCCCAGTTCGCGTGGCCCCTTATGGCGCGACGAAGCTCCTCATCGCCGCCATCGCCGTGCGCAACCTTCTTCTCCACACGCAGCCGGATGACGCGAAGGCTGAGAACCAGGAAAACCACGGCGAGCGCGCTCGCAAGGATCGTCGTGACCGGTATGTTCATGTCAACAGGTCCTAGATATTCAGATCGGTGTTTTTCGAATTATCGGACAGAGTGGGCCGAAATGAAACCTTTTCGAACCGCCTAAAAAAGCGGACTGGATCTGAGCCCGCGAAGGCCGCCGAGCCATGCGTCCCCCACCCGCACACCGGGGATAAGTCTTGACTCCTGCCCGCCCGCCGCCTAGGTCACGCGCACTCTTGTCATAGAGCCAGTTGTCATTCGCCGACCGGGCCCCGCAAAGGTCTAAAGAGAGCCCGGAGGTCAACGCCTGCCAGCGCGATGCGCCCGCAGGTGCGTTTCTGCTTTGAGGCTTCATGTTCGACACGCTGACCGATCGCCTGTCCGCCATTTTCGACACCATCACCGGCCGTGGTGTGCTGTCGCAAAAGGATATCGACGAAGCTTTGCGCGAGGTGCGCCGGGCGCTTCTGGAAGCCGATGTCGCGCTTGCCGTGGTCAAGAGCTTCATCGACAAGGTGCGCGAGCGGGCCGCCGGCGCGGCGGTGGTCAAGTCGGTCAAGCCGGGCCAGATGGTCGTCAAGATCGTCCACGACCAGCTCGTGGAGATGCTCGGCGCGGAGGCGGTCGCGATCGATCTCAACGCGCCGCCGCCGGTGGCGATGATGATGGTCGGCCTGCAAGGATCGGGCAAGACGACGACAACCGCGAAAGTCGCCAGACGGCTCAAGGAACGGCACAAGAAAAAAGTGCTGATGGCCTCGCTCGACACGCACCGGCCGGCGGCGCAGGAGCAACTCAAGGTGCTTGGCGAGGAAGTCGAGGTGGCAACGCTGCCGGTGGTTGCCGGCCAGACGCCTCTGGAGATTGCCCGGCGCGCGGCAAATGCTGCGGAACTGGGCGGGTATGACGTGCTGCTGCTCGATACCGCCGGGCGCACCCATATTGACGAGCCGCTGATGGCGGAGATGCAGGCGATCAAGGCGGCGGTGGCCCCGCACGAGATCCTGCTGGTCGCCGATGCGCTGACCGGCCAGGACGCGGTCCATGTGGCGCGTGCCTTCGATGAGAAGGTCGGCATTACCGGCATCGTCCTGACGCGCGTCGATGGCGACGGGCGCGGCGGCGCGGCGCTCTCCATGCGGGAAGTCACCGGCAAGCCGATCAAGCTGATCGGCACCGGCGAAAAGATGGACGCGCTGGAGGATTTCCATCCCGGCCGCATCGCCGACCGCATCCTGGGCATGGGCGACATCGTTTCGCTGGTCGAAAAGGCGGCCGAGACGATCGATGCGGAAAAGGCAAAAGCTGTCGCGCGCAAGATGCAAAAGGGTCAATTCGACCTTTCCGATCTCGCCGATCAGCTCAAACAGATGCAGAAGATGGGCGGTCTGGGCGGCATTATGGGGATGATGCCCGGCATGGGCAAAATGAAGACCCAGATGGCAGCCGCCGGACTCGACGATTCTATTCTCAAGCGGCAATTGGCAATCATTTCGTCGATGACCAAACGGGAAAAGAAAAAGCCGGCGCTGATGAACGCTTCGCGCAAGAAGCGCGTGGCTGCCGGTTCCGGCAACCGGGTCCAGGACGTCAACAGGCTTTTGAAGATGCACCGGCAGATGTCGGACATGATGAAGAAACTCGGCCGCAAAAAGGGCGGGTTCGCCGGGCTGTTTGGCGGCGCCATGCCGGCCGAGCCCGATCCGCAGATGCTGGAAGAGATTCAAAAGGGCGGGATCGGCAGCCTTCCCGGCGGTATGGGCGGTTTGGCTGGATTGCCGAAAGGCCTGCCCGGCCTGCCCGGCGGCGGATTGCCTGGCCTGCCCGGCCTCCCCGGTGGCGGCAAACCGAAATTCAAGAAATAACCGAACGCAAAGTTGAACCTGAAAGGCAAGATCAATGGCAGTGAAAATCAGACTGGCGCGCGGCGGCTCCAAGAAGCGGCCGTTCTACCGGATTGTGGCGGCGGACGAACGGGCGCCGCGCGACGGGCGCTATATTGAACGATTGGGTACCTACAATCCGCTGTTGCCGAAAGACAGCACGGTGCGGGTCGTGCTGAACGCCGAACGCATCCAGCATTGGCTCTCGGTCGGCGCCAAGCCGACCGACCGGGTGCACCGCTTTCTCGATGCCGCCGGTATTTTAGTGCGCCCGGCGCGCAACAATCCGAACAAGGCCAAGCCCAGCGCCAAAACGCTGGAGCGGATCGAAGCGAAGAAGAAGGCCGAAGAAGTGGCCAAGGCGGCGCCGGCTGAGGAGGCCCCGGCTGAAGAGGTTGTGGCTGAAGAGGTTGTTGCCGAGGAGGCTCCAGCGGAAGAAACTGCCGCCGAAGAGTCTCCGGCTGAAGAAGCTGTGGCTGAAGAGGCTGCTGCCGAGGACGCGCCGGCTGAAGAGGCTGCCGCCGAGGAAGCGCCGGCTGAAGAGGCTGCCGCCGAGGAAGCTCCGGCTGAAGAGGCTGCCACCGAAGAAGCGCCGGCTGAAGAGGCTGCCGCCGAGGAAACTCCGGCCGAAGAGGCTGCCACCGAAGAAGCGCCGGCCGAAGAGGCTGCCGCCGAGGAAACTCCGGCTGAAGAGGCTGCCACCGAAGAAGCTCCGGCTGAAGAGGCTGCTGCCGAGGAAGCTCCGGCTGAAGAGGCTGCTGCTGAAGAGAAAAAACCGGCGCAATAGCGCAACCGCCGGACCGCGAAGGGCAGCATGGGATGGCCGACGACGACCGGATCCTCATCGCTCGTATCGGCGCGCCCCATGGCGTGAAAGGGGCGGTGCGGGTCAAGGCATTTACCGGCGATCCGGCGGCGATCGGCGAGTACGGCCCGCTTGTTTCAAGGGAAGGACGGGTCTTTGTCATTCGCCATTTGCGGCTGGACAAAACCGTGGCGATCGTCAGCTTTGCCGGTATTGACGACCGCGATGGGGCGCAGGCGCTGAACGGCACGGAGCTTTACATCAGGCGCTCGGCGCTGCCGGCAAGCGATGACGCGAACGAGTTTTATCATATCGACCTGATCGGGCTTGTCGCGGTCACGCCCGATGGTGAGAGGCTTGGCACCGTCGTTGCCGTCCATGATTTCGGCGCCGGCGAAATGCTGGAGATCGAACGGATGGGGGGCAAGACGCAGCTCTTGCCGTTCACCAGGGCCGTCGTTCCGCAGATCGATCTTGCCGGCGGCCGGCTCGTTATCGTTGCGCCGCCAGAAGTCGAAGCACGCGATGACACCGAAACGCCGCAAGGGGGTGAACCATGATTATCGTCGCTGGAACCATCCGGATCGATCCGGACAAGCGCGAAGCGTTTCTGCCCGCTGCCAAAAACATGCTGGCGGCAACGCGGAAAGAGGCCGGCTGTCGGATTTATTCCTATGCTTTCGATGTCGAGGATGCCGGGCTTGTGCGGATCTATGAGGAATGGGATTCTCGCGCCCATCTGGATGCCCATTTCAAGACGCCGCACATGGCCGACTGGCGGGCGGCGCTTGAGCGGATCGGCGCCCATTCGCGCGCCATAAAGGCTTTTGAGAGCGAAGACGGCGAGGCGCTCTGACGTCATGAATTTTCGCGCCACCATCCTGACGCTTTATCCGGAAATGTTTCCCGGTCCGCTCGGCGTCTCGCTGGCCGGCAAGGCGCTAACGGCCGGCACCTGGTCGCTGGAAGTGCGCAATATCCGCGATTATGGAACCGGCGCCCACCGGGCGGTCGATGATACGCCGGCTGGCGGGGGACCGGGCATGGTGATGCGCGCCGATGTGCTGGCCGAAGCGATCGATGCAGCGCTTGATGAGGACGACCCGCGGCCGCGGCTGCTGATGAGCCCGCGCGGCACGCCGCTGAGCCAGGCGGGCGTGCGCGAGCTGGCGGCCGGGCCGGGCGCGCTGATCGTCTGCGGCCGGTTCGAGGGGGTCGATGAGCGGGTGATCGGGGGTCGCAATCTCAAGGAAATCTCGATCGGCGACTATGTGCTGTCCGGCGGCGAGATCGCCGCCATGGTGCTGCTTGACGCTTGCGTGCGGCTTTTGCCCGGCGTCATGGGGGCGGCGGATTCCGGTACCGACGAAAGCTTTGAGGGCGGACTTCTTGAATATCCGCATTACACCCGGCCACAGGTCTGGGAAGGCCGGACGATCCCGGATGTTCTGACCTCCGGCCATCACAAACAGATCGCCGACTGGCGCGCCGGCGAGGCGAAACGCCTGACAAAGACGAAGCGGCCGGACCTGTGGGCGGCTTCACAAAAACGCACCGGCGCCGATCCGTCAGAGACGCCGTGAATTTTATCCCGGGGCGTCGACAGGCGTTCTCAAAGCGTGTATAGCGCGCCGACTTCCAAACGATGGAATTTTACATCAGGCCGCGCCCCGGCTGACTGAAGTGTGCAAGCTGTGCGGGCGCCAGCTTTATGAGGATTGAGTGATGACCGTGATCGAGGAAATCGAGAAGGCGGAAATGGCCGCCGTCTTGGCCAAACGGGGCGTCCCGGAATTTGAGCCCGGCGATACGATCCGCGTCCATGTGCGCGTCACGGAGGGCGTCCGTACCCGCGTGCAGATCTATGAAGGCGTTTGCATTTCGCGCAAGGGCGGCGGGCTCAATCAGAGCTTCACGGTGCGCAAAATATCCTATGGCGAGGGCGTCGAGCGCGTCTTTCCGCTCTATTCGCCGATGATCGAGCAGATCGAGGTGGTACGGCGCGGTTCGGTGCGGCGGGCCAAGCTCTATTATCTGCGCGGCCGGCGCGGCAAATCGGCGCGCATCGCCGAATCCACCAATATCAGGGCCAAGCGGTTGAACGAGGCCGACCGGAAGCGTGCCGCCGCCGCCAAGGTGAGTGCGGAAGCGGAAAAGGTCGCCGCCAGACAGGCCGCGGAAAAGGCCAAAGCAGAAGCCAAAGCCGCCGAGGCCGCCGAGGCGACCAGCGAATAGGGTTTGCGGTCGGGACATCTGCGAGCGGCGCCCCTTGCGGCGCCGTTATTGTTTTGCGTTCCCGGCCTTGATCACGCGGCGTGGCGACGCCCATAACAGCGCATGACTTCATCCTTTGAAGATTTCGATCTTGACTTCATTGATCTTGGCGCGGTCGGCGTGCGCGTGCGCTCCGGCGGCCGCGGCAGCCCGCTTCTGCTGCTGCATGGTCATCCGCAGACGCTGATGATGTGGGAGAAGGTGGCGCCGGCGCTGGCCGAGGACTTCTTTGTTGTCGTGCCCGATCTGCGCGGCTATGGCAAAAGTTCCAAGCCGGGTTCGACCGCCGATCACATGCCCTATTCCAAGCGGGCGATGGGAGAGGACCAGATCGCACTGATGGCGCATTTCGGTTTTGAGCGCTTTGCCGTTTGCGGCCACGATCGCGGCGGGCGCGTCGGCTACCGGCTGGCGCTCGACCATCCAGACGTGGTGAGCAAGCTTGCCGTTCTGGACATCATTCCGACCTATGAAGCCTTTGCCCGCGCCGACATGGCCTTCGGGCTGAATTACTGGCACTGGTTCTTTCTGGCGCAGCCCTTCGACCGGCCGGAGCGGGCCATCGGCGCCGATCCCGAGCATTGGTTTCTGTTGCGCTATGGCGGCAAACGGCCGCCGTTCTTTTCGCCAGGCGCGCTGGCCGATTACCTTGCCTGCTACCGCGACCCGGCAACGGTTCATGCAATCTGCGAGGATTACCGGGCGGCGGCGAGCATCGATTACGCCCTCGATGCGGCCGATCATGGCGTCAACCGTATCGCCTGTCCGCTGCTGGCGCTGTGGGGAGCCAACGGTTTTGTCGGCAAGAATTATGATGTTCTTTCCATCTGGCGCGACTGGGCCGGGGATGTTGCCGGCGAAGCGCTCGATTGCGGGCATTATCTGGCGGAAGAAAAGCCGGCGGAGAGCGCGCGAGCGCTGGCGGAATTTTTCAACGATTAGTTTGCCCGTTCCACGACGGCGATGATCGGGCCGAGGGGGAAGAGGAAATCGGTGCGGCCGATTTCCGGCGCGTGCAGGCTAGATATGGTGCCGTCGAGAAACAGCGCGTTGGGGCATGCCAGCTTGTCACGGAAAAGCGTCGCGAAATCATGGAAGCTGACGGCAGAATCCGAGATCGCAAAGACGATTTCGTGCCGGTTCATCATGCCGACGCCGTTGCGGCGCTTTTTAAAATCCGATCCCTCGATAAAACGGTGATGCAGCTTGCCGTCGATTACCAGCATCGGGCCGGACTGGGTGGCGTATTTTGGCTGCCGGTTGCGCTTCAGAAAAGCCCGCGTTTCCATGACGCCAGCGGTGTCGCCCTCGATGAAGAAAATGCCGTTCGGCAGCATCTGGAAATTGCCCGGCCCGGGGCCGGTGACGGCCTCCTTCAGCCTGGCGTGGTTTTCCACATAATATCCGACCGGCGAACGGTCGCGGTGATACATGCCGCCATTCATGGCGAATGGCAGGGCCAGGCCTTGTCTTGCAAGATCCGCTTTCAGGGCGCGGAACGAACCATAGGGCGCCCCGCTTGCATCGTTCAGGAAAAGCTGAAGATCGTGCTTGCGAAGGTCGAAAGAGCAAGCAACATAGAAGGTGGATTTGTGGGTGAGTTTCCAGCAATTGCGCCCTGCCTCGGCGGCGTTTGCGGGGCCGGTCGCAAAGGCGGTCACGCTGAACAAGACGATGAGCGCGTTTCGTATTCTGCGAATAGACATGGATGCTGATCTCGATGTGCCGGCGCGCGCCGCTTGACCGGCGCCACGCGTCTCATGCATATCAAACGCAATGTTCCCTCTTGCAAGATGAAAGAGCCGCCCAATGAGCGCGCCGAAAACCCTTTACGACAAGATCTGGGCCGACCATCTGGTCGATGAGGCCGAGGACGGCACCTGCCTGATCTATATCGACCGGCACCTGATCCATGAAGTGACCAGCCCGCAGGCGTTTGAAGGTCTGCGCCTGACGGGCCGCAGCGTCAGGGCGCCGGAAAAGACGCTTGCCGTCGTCGATCACAATGTGCCGACAACCGACCGCAGTCACGGCATCGACGACCCGGAATCGGCGATCCAGATCGAGGCGCTGGCGAAAAACGCCGTCGATTTTGGCATCGAATATTTCAACGAGACCGACGAGCGCCAGGGCATCGTCCACATTATCGGTCCCGAACAGGGCTTCACCCTGCCGGGCATGACGATTGTGTGCGGCGACAGCCACACCTCGACCCATGGCGCCTTCGGGGCGCTGGCGCACGGCATCGGCACCTCGGAAGTCGAGCATGTTCTTGCCACCCAGACGCTGATCCAGAACAAGGCGAAGAACATGCGCGTCACCGTCGAGGGCGTGCTGCCGGACGGCGTCACGGCGAAGGACATCATCTTAGGCATCATCGGCGAGATCGGCACCGCCGGCGGCACCGGCCAGGTCATCGAATATGCCGGCGAGGCGATCGAAGCGCTCTCCATGGAAGGCCGGATGACGGTCTGCAACATGACCATCGAGGGCGGCGCGCGGGCCGGCATGATCGCGCCGGACGAGACGACCTTCGCCTATGTCAAGGACCGGCCACGGACGCCCAAGGGCACGGCCTGGGACAAGGCGCTGACCTACTGGCACAGCCTGGCGAGCGATGAGGGCGCGCATTTCGACACCGAAATGCGGCTCAACGCGGCCGATCTGCCGCCGCTCGTCACCTGGGGCTCCTCGCCCGAAGACGTCGTCGCCATCACCGGCATCGTGCCCGATCCCGACCGGATCGACGATGAAAGCCGGCGCAATTCCAAGTGGCGGGCGCTCAAATATATGGGCCTGACGCCGGGCACGAAAATGACCGACATCCGGCTCGACCGGGTGTTCATCGGTTCGTGCACCAATGGCCGGATCGAGGATCTGCGCGCCGCGGCGGCGGTGATCGAAGGCCACCATGTCAATGAAAACGTCGATGCCATGGTCGTGCCGGGATCGGGCCTGGTCAAGGCCCAGGCGGAAGCGGAAGGGCTGGACTTGATTTTCAAGGCGGCCGGCTTTGACTGGCGCGAACCGGGCTGCTCCATGTGCCTTGCCATGAATGACGACAAGCTGGAGCCGGAAGAGCGCTGCGCCTCGACCTCGAACCGCAACTTTGAAGGCCGGCAGGGCTTCAAGGGCCGCTCGCACCTGGTCTCGCCGGCCATGGCGGCGGCGGCGGCGATTGCCGGCCATTTCGTCGATATTAGAAAATGGCGGTAAAAAAGACCCCGCGCGAAGGGCGCGGGGCAGTTGGACGGGAGGGAAGAAAAACGTCTTCACTCTCTTCGACGCAGCGGGCGCCGATCAGGTTCAAGTCGGGTAAAAATTTTTTGCGGTTTGCAGTGAGCCGATCGCCCGTGCCAGACTGGCGCCATGGCAAAGCCCGACCATGACAAGGCCGCCGCGGAGGCGCTGAGGGATCTGGAGCGGATCGGCGATCAGAGCGAGGTGATCGGCACCTCGTCCTTTGCACGCACCGCCAACCGGGCCCGCGACCATTTTATTGGGGCCGATGCGCGCCAGGACGACGCCATCGAGGTCTGGGGCCGGCGGATCGGGCGCGCGCTGTCGGTGATCTTTGTCCTTTTCCTGATCTGGTGGCTGGCCAAGACCTATCTTTGAGCGATGACTTCCGATCCCATTTCAAGGCCCATTTCAGATTTCGGGGACTGGAGCGGCCGGCCGGCGCCCTCGCTTGCCGATTTCGCAGCGCTTGCGGAAGCCGCCTTTGCCGGCCTGCCCGATGATTTCCGGGCGCTGGCCGGTGCCGTCACTTTCGCCGTCGCCGATTTCCCCGACGACGACGTCCTCGCCGAGATGAAGGCCAAAACGCCGTTCGATCTGCTCGGCCTGTTTGAGGGCGTTGGCCTTGCCCATGCCGATGCGGTGCCGGCATCCGGGGCGATCGCCAACCGGGTCTGGCTCTACCGCCGGCCGATCCTCGATTACTGGGCCGAGCACGAGGAGACGCTTGGCGCTATTGTGACGCATGTGTTGGTGCATGAAATCGGTCATCATTTCGGCCTGTCGGACGCCGACATGGAGGCGCTCGAAGCGGCGGCGGGCTGAGCTATAGACCCGTGACAAAGGTCTCACGCAAATGATAGACAGCGCCCATCCGGCCGCTTCATCTGTTCAGCGATTGCGGCCAGGGGAATTTTCGCGATGAATACGGTCTTTATCGATGGCGAAGCCGGCACGACCGGCCTGCACATCCGCCAGCGGCTGGCGGCACGGTCCGACGTGTTGCTGGTCAGCATCGATACCGACAAACGCAAGGACAGCCAAGCACGGCGCGAGCTGCTCAACAGCGCCGACATCGCAATTCTGTGCCTGCCGGACGAGGCGGCGCGCGAAGCGGTGGCGATGATAGAGAATGCCACAACGCGGGTGATCGATGCCTCCAGCGCACACCGGACCGCGCCAGACTGGGTCTATGGATTTGCCGAAATGGCGCCGGACCAGGCTGCGCGGATTGCAGAAGCGCGCTT
>Ga0209988_10002051_pt1 | contig 13254 bp, 13 predicted proteins | sample N075metaG_FD_183115 | JGI IMG/M metagenome (GOLD analysis project Ga0209988, IMG submission 183115) | Deep subsurface microbial communities from Kermadec Trench to uncover new lineages of life (NeLLi) - N075 metaG (SPAdes) (version 2) | ecosystem: Environmental > Aquatic > Marine > Ocean trench... | reverse complement strand
GTTTTTACGCCACCCCGGGAATCTGGTTCGACAGAGACAAAGAAAAAGGACACCCATTTGCCTACCATGTTTTCGGCACAGCAATTCTGGAAGTTACGGTCGATTGTCTGCGCGGCATTTATGATATCAACTCTGTGAAAATGGTACATGATCTCGGGCGGCCCATTAACGAGCTGGTCGACCGCGGCCAAATCGAAGGCGGTCTGGCCCAGGGACTCGGCTGGATGACCCTGGAAGAACTGAAATTTGACGAAAAAGGCAAGTATCTTTCCAACTCTCTCGCTACTTACAAACTCCCGGATGTTTATTTTATGCCGGATGTTTTGGAAGTGAAACTCCTGGAAAGAATCGACAACCCGAGCGGACCCTACGGCGCAAAGGCCGTTGGCGAGCCGCCGCTGATGTACGGTATTGGCGTCTTCTTTGCCATTCGCAACGCTATGCGTGCCTTTCGTCCTGAGATTGAATTTCTTTTTGACTCACCGTTGACGCCGGAGAAGGTGCTGATGCAGTTGCATGCGGATTGGCTGGATGATCTTACCAATGGTCGAACAGTGACCTCAGGTAAAGCAGTGAAGGCAAAAAAAGAAAAGGTTGAAGAGAGTTGACCTGGTAAATTGAATGAGTATTCATCAAATATGGAAATCACCGAGAAGAAATACTTTGCGGAATATAGTGAGAAAATTGGACGTGAAATTGGGACTTTAGCTGACAGCTTTGATTTAAGCGACGAGCATATTGATTTGGGGTATTCTACTCAGGCATCCGCTGTTTATTCGTCAAATATTGAAGGAAACAGCGTGGATTTAAATTCTTTCATGAACTATAAACTTTCTCCCGAAAAGTTTAAACAAACGAAAGAAGTTGCAGAAATTGAAGATCTTATCACGGCGTATCAGTTTGCCCAAAAGAATGAATTAAATGACTCCAACTTTTTGGAATGTCACCGGATTTTCTCAGAGACATTCTTAATTGCAAGCAAAAGGGGTAACTATCGCCTTGATAAAGTCGGTGTTTTTGGACAGACCGGATTAACCTACCTGGCGATTGAGCCCGAGCACCTTCAGAAGAGGATGAGGTCGTTTTTTCAAAATATGGAGACTTTATTGCAGGACAAGCTCTCACGCCAGGAGACTTTTTATTTTGCCTCGATAATACATTTAATAGTTGCTCACATACATCCATTTACAGATGGCAACGGACGGGCTGCCCGTTTATTGGAAAAATGGTTTCTGTGTGTGAAGCTCGGTGAGAAATATTGGAAAATTCCATCAGAAAAATATTACAAAGATAATCAAGGGAAGTATTATGCAAATATCAATCTCGGCGTCAATTATTATGAGTTAAATTACGGTAACTGCATGCCATTCTTAATGATGCTGCCGAATTGCCTTAGAAAATTCGAATGAGCTTACTAATCCACAATGTTCTTATCTTCGCTAACAATGACCAAAACACTGTTTTAGAAGGTCACGCCGTTGCAATTGAGGGTAGCCGTATTCAGGAAATCGGAGGGGAAAGCGAGCTTAAACAAAAGTACATGCAGTTTGAGCAATTTGATGGCGGCGGTCGCCTGCTCATGCCGGGCTTGATCAATGCTCACATGCATTTTTACGGTACGTTTGCCCGCGGTTTAGCTTTACAACAAGCTCCATCAAATTTTCATGAAATTCTCAAGTTGCTCTGGTGGAAACTGGATTCAGCGCTCGATTTGCAGGCAGTTTATTACAGTGCTCTGGTTCAAGCCATCTCAGCCGTCAAGCATGGGGTTACTTCCATAATCGATCACCATGCCAGCCCCAAGGCTGTTGCAGGCAGCCTTGACAAAATTGAGGAAGCGCTGAATTTATTAGGATTGCGTGGTCTGCTTTGCTACGAAGTCTCGGACCGCGACGGCGAGGAAATTCGTGAATTAGGCTTACAAGAAAATGCGCGTTATATTCAAAAATGTAAAAATGCCAGACAAGAAAACCCCGATCACCTTTTCGATGGCATGGTTGGCTTGCACGCCTCGTTTACTTTAGAAAACGAGAGCCTGCAAAAGGCCGCTGAGCTTAGCAAAACCTCGAATCGCGGCTGCCATATTCATCTTCTTGAGGACCGGGTGGATGGCGACATCACGCGGGGAAAATTTCAGATTGGCGTTGTTGAACGCCTGCGGGAATTTGGTATTTTAGGTGAAAAAACAATTACCGCCCACGGGATTCATCTCGATGAATCTGAAGTGGACCTGCTGGCAGAAACCGACACGGTCGTCGTCCATAATCCACAGTCGAACATGAATAACGCAGTTGGGCGCACGGATATTTTTAAATTACTGCAGAAAGAAATTTTAGTTGGCATCGGCAGCGACGGCATGTCTGCGAATATATGGCCGGATGTACGGACAGCGACTTTGCTGCACAAACATGATTTGCAAAATTCGAATGCCGGCTGGAATGAAATCCAGCAGATTACACTCAAAAACAACCCGAAGATTTTCGAACGGATCTCCGGACAAAAAGTCGGTAGAATCGAATCCGGCTGTTTGGCAGACTTGATCTTGGTAGACTATTTCCCGCCCACGCCGATGAACGGTGAGAACATCTGGGGGCATTTTTTATTTGGCATCGCGGATGCTCCCGTGGATTCGACAATTGTAAATGGCCGGGTCATTATGAAAAATAAAGAAATGGCCGGATTGGATGAAGAGGAGCTTGCGGCACATGCAAGAGAGTGTGCTAAAGATGTTTGGCAAAGATTTGCAGATTTATAATTAGGTTTATGAAATGGAGAAAGTTGTTAGAAAAATAAAACTTAATGAAGCGCAGAGTGACTTTGTTTTTTGGCAGTCCAAATCATACCAAGAAAGATTGCAAGCTTTAGAAACAATTAGACAAGAATACATAACTTGGAAATATGGTCATTACCCAAGACTTCAAAGAGTTTATCGAGTCGTTAAACGGAAATGATGTCAAATATCTTGTGATTGATGGATTTGCGGTGGCGTTTCATGGTCATCCGCGATACACCAAAGATTTAGATATCTGGGTTAACTCGACCAATTCGAACGTAAAGAAACTTCTTAAGGCTCTAAATGACTTTGGTTTCGGGTCTTTAGGGTTAACGCTTGAAGATTTTTTAAATCCTGAGAATGTTATTCAATTAGGTTGTCCACCGAATCGTATTGATTTGGTTACTGAAATCAACGGGGTAAATTTTGAGCTCTGTTATGTTCAGAAAGTTGAAACCCAAATCGATGGATTAAAAGTAAATTTCATCGACCTGAAAAATCTTAAGAAAAATAAAAAAGCGACCGGCAGAGCTCAGGATTTAGCTGATTTGGAGAATCTTAAATAGTTCAAAACAATGGCAGAACTCTACGGCATAAATCTCACAACACATCTCGAAAGTGTCCTCGCTGAGTTCAAAGCGAAGGAGACCATTTACGGGTATCCTAAGCGAAAAATGTATCTGGGATTTCCAGAGGTCGATTTCTCCGTAGATTTTCACGGCAGAAGAGCCGAGACGCTTCTGGGACCGGCGTCCGGGCCGCACAGTCAGATGGTGCAGAATATAGTTCTGGCGTTTTTGGGCGGCGGCCGGATTATGGAGCTCAAAACGGTGCAAATTCTTGATCAGCTGGAGATTCCACGTCCCTGTATCGATGTTCGCAACGTCGGCTACAATGTCGAATGGTCACAGGAGATGCGCCTGGAAGACTCATTTAACGAATACGTGACTGCCTGGGTTTTGCTGAAGCTCATCGAGGAACTGGAGGTTTTGGGGATTCCAAAGGGCAATCCGTTTTATGACACGGTTTTTGATATTTCTGCCGGTTATGATTTAAAAGGCATTCAAGCTCCGCAAATGCACAGGTGGCTGTCGGAGTTTAAAAATGCGGGGCCGGCAATCAGGGGCATTCTCGAAACGCTGCCGCCAAAATTTGCAACCCTCAAAAAGATAGACATCGAACCTGAAATTTCCAACTCGGTAACGCTTTCAACTTTTCACGGCTGCCCGGGAGATGAAATTGAGTCTATCGTCGAGCATCTGATCCGCGAACATGGCTTTCATGTGATCGTGAAAATGAATCCTACTATTTTGGGGCATGACCGTGTGGGGAAAATTCTGCATGAGGATTTAGGTTACAAAAATATCGAACTTGACCCGCAGGCTTTCGACAACGACGTTTCCTTTGATGAAGCGATTGCCATGATGAAACGCCTGCAACAGTTTGCAGCCAATTATAAAGTCAATGTCGGAGCTAAATTCACCAATACGCTTGTTGTAAAAAATAATCAGGACATTTTTTCAGATAAGGCTATGTATCTCTCCGGCGCGCCGCTGCATGTTTTAGCAATGAAAGCTATGCATCGATTTCGAACTGAGATGGGGGATGATTTCCATGTTTCCTTTTCGGCGGGAATCACCAAGCACAATTTCGTCGATGCGGTGCAGTGCAACATGAAGCCGGTCACCACCTGCACTGATCTGCTCAAAGAGGGCGGCTACATGCGACTATTTGATTACCTGCGGCGCTTGCGGGAGGCGATGGATAACGCCGGCTGCGCTGTAATTGATGAATTCATTATTTCGCAGTCCGATGAGACGGAACTTAGTCGCGCTGGAGTAGACAACGCAAAAAGAATCGTTCCGGCATTAGTCGAAAACCCAAAGTATCATCAGGAAGCCAATTACAAAATACCGCCTAAAATCGACAGCCATTTAGAACTGTTTGATTGTATAACCTGTAACAAATGTTTACCGGTCTGTCCGAACGCGGCAAACTTTTCAATTCCCATCGGCACAATGAAAGTGCCAATTACAAACTATAAATGGCTCAACGGTCGTTTTGAACCGACGAACGGTGAGACATTTGTTTTGACCAAGAAAAATCAGATCGCCAACCTGGCTGATTTCTGTAATGATTGCGGCGATTGTGATACTTACTGCCCTGAATTTGGCGGACCGTTTATCGAGAAGCCGCGTTTCTTTTTTTCCGAATCGAGCTATAAACGACATAATAATTACGACGGTTTTTACTTCCCGACGTCTGATTCGATGATTGGCCGCATTGAGGCGCAGGAATATTTTTTAAATTATGATCCCGAAAGAAAAGAGTACCTTTGGCGGTCGTTGCAAGTAGAAATGCGACTCGATTCCGAAAATAATTTTCTATCCGGCAGCGTTTTAAATGGTTTGCTTGAAAATGAAGATATTGATATGCGGTCGTTTTATATTATGCGGGTTTTGTTTGACGGGATAAAGAGCAATCCGGATGATTACACCTCGGTAATGTTGTTAGGTGCCAGTGAATAAATTTTTAATAATCGAGAGGTGAAAGATGGTTAAAGATGGTTAAAGATGAAGTGATAAAAATGATCCAAAACATGCCGAAAGAGACCTCAGTTGAAGATATAATGGCTGAGTTGTATTTTCGGTATCAAGTTGATGAAGGACTAAAACAGCTTGATGAAGGGCGAGGTATTCCCCACGAAGAAGTAGAGAAACGCATGGCTAAATGGCTAAAAGAATAAAATGGTCCCCAAAAGCGGCTCAAAGTTTTGAGGAAATTTGTAACTACATTTCCAAAGACTCTGAGTATTATGCTTCGATTTCCGCAAAAAAGATCAATGCAATTGTTAAAGAAATCCCAAAGTTTCCTAAGTTAGGTCGAATCGTTCCGGAATATCAGGAAGAAAATTTGAGAGAAAAGGTTTTCCAGAACTATAGAATTGTTTATCGCTTAAATGGGACATCATCGAGATTGTTGTGATTTCTCATGGAACAAAGCAATTAGATGTTTAAAATTGAATTAAAGACTTATTGGAGTGATGATGATCAAGCTTTCATCGCGGAAGTACCGGAATTACCGGGTTGTGCAGCGGATGGCAAAACTTACAAGGAAGCCGTCGAGAATGTAGAAGGTATTATTCAAGAATGGATTGAAACTGCAAAAGAATTAGGGCGAACTATTCCCAAACCCAAAGGAAGACTAAAATGGGCGTAGTGATTTTTTTTTGAAGGGATTTTGCGGAGTGCGACCCCTTCCCGACGCTCCTTAATAATATAATAATGAAGTCGGGTAGGAGGCGCGCGAAGCCCGAGCAGGATCCCGCGCCCCGTTGGCTAGTTAAGCGGAGATAATTTTTATAAGAAAGTGGTACTTATCCCATGGGGCGAGACCCGTTTTAAAGGGCGAGGAGCCGGAGCGGCCCTAAAATATCAAAAGTAATCTGCGAAAAAAATAGAAGGAAAATTTTATGCAATTTATTCTTAACGGCAAAACAAAAACTTACGAGGGCGACCCTGAGCTTCTGCTCCTCAGCTATCTGAGAGAGCATGAAAACATCATTTCTCCCAAAGACGGCTGCGCCCCGCAAGCAGCATGCGGCTGCTGTGTGGTTGAGCTTAACAAGCGCGCCGTCCTCTCTTGTGCCATTTCAATGAAAAAAGTCGCTGATGGCGAGGTCACGACAATTGAGGGGTTAGATCAAAAAACTCAAGAGATTTTCGCCAATGCGTTTCTTGAAAAAGGCGGCGTGCAATGTGGCTTTTGCATCCCGGGAATTGTCATGCAAGGCAAAGTCCTCATTGACCATAATCAGAATCCCACCAGGGACGAAGTACAAAAAGCATTAAATCCCCACCTCTGCCGCTGCACCGGGTATAAGAAAATAGAAGACTCGATTCTTCATGCGGCAGAAATTCTGAAAAACGGCAAGCAAATTTCAAACGGCAAGAGTAGTGGTAAAATAGGCGATCGGTTGCCGAAGTACGATTCGTATGATGTGGTCTTAGGACTGCGACCGTATGTGTGCGATATGAAATTCGAAGGGATGGAGTATGGTGTATTAAAATTCAGCGATCATCCGCGCGCAAAAGTTTTGTCCATCGATACAAGCGGGGCAGAAAAGCTGGATGGGGTCAGCAAAGTTTTTATCGCCGAGGACATCCCCGGCGAACGGCATGTTGGCCTTATCGTTTCCGACTGGCCGACCCTGGTGAAGGTCGGCGAAACCACCCGCTATATTGGCGATGTCCTTGCTGGGGTTGTGGCTAAAACTGAAGAAATTGCGCGCCAGGCGGTTGAGTTGATTCAAGTGGAATATGAGGTTCTTGAACCCGTCACCGATCCGCATGAAGCGTTAAAAGAGAGCGCCCCGAAAATTCATGAAAAGGGCAACGTGCTTTACACAACGATTATCAAACGCGGCAGCGCTGATGAATCGCTTGAAAATTCAGATTTTGTTGCCAGCGGAGTTTACCAAACCCAGACCATCGAGCACGCATTTATGGAGCCGGAAAGCAGCATTGCCCGGCCCTGGACCGATGGCATCGAGGTTTTTTCACAGGGGCAGGGCATCTATGAAGATCAAAAACAGATTGCGAAGCTTTTAAATTTATCGCTGCAGAAAACCAAGATCGTTTTAGTGCCAAACGGCGGCGCTTTCGGCGGCAAAGAAGATTTGTCAATTCAGGGGCATGCAGCGCTTTTTGCTCTCCTGCTTAAACGCCCGGTCAAAATTACTTTGAACCGCGATGAATCCATGCGAATGCATCCGAAACGTCATCCGCTTTGGATGGATTATAAAGTTGGCTGTAATAAAGACGGCAAGCTCACAGCCCTGAAAGTAAACATTGTCGGCGATACCGGCGCTTATGCTTCGGTTGGCATGAAAGTGCTCGAACGCGCGGCCGGCCATGCTTGCGGGGCTTACTATGTACCGGAAATCGATGTTGAGAGCCGTGCAGTTTATACCAATAACATTCCAAACGGCGCCATGCGCGGCTTTGGGGTCAATCAGGTGACGTTTGCCATCGAAAGCCTCATCGATGAGCTTTGCGAAAAGGGCGGCTTCGACCGCTGGCAGTTTCGTTATGATAACGCGCTTGAAGAAGGCATGAGGACCTCGACCGGGCAAGTCATCAATCGCGCCGCTGGCATTAAAGAATCGCTGAAAGCGGTGAAAGATGTCTTCAACAACGCGAAATATGCCGGTTTAGCCTGCGGTATCAAGAATACCGGCATCGGCAACGGCATGCCCGACAGTGGTAGAGCCAAAATTGTGATCGAGTCGTCCGGAAAAATTGTCATTCTGCACGGCTGGACCGAGATGGGGCAGGGCGTCCATACCATGGCGATACAAATGCTTTGTGAAGAACTCGGCGTCAACCCGGAAAGGGTCGAAGTTCGGGTGGAGACCACAGATGACACATTTTGCGGCATGACAACTGCCTCGCGCGGGACATCTTTGGTTGGACACGCGATTATCGATGCCTGCAAAAAACTGAAAGCGGACTTGAAAGATAAGAACTTCAGCGAGCTCGAAGGGCGCGAATACGAAGGCAGCTGGGTTTGCGATTGGACTACTAAACCCGGTGCTCAAGTTGACGAACCGATTACTCATTATTCATATAGTTATGCCAGTCAGGTGGTGATTTTGGACGATTCCGGCAAAGTGGAAAAGGTAGTGGCTGCACACGATGCTGGTAGAATCATCAATCCGAATTTATTTGAGGGACAGATCGAAGGCTCGGTTCACATGGGCCTTGGCTATGCCCTGACCGAAGATTTTCCTCAGGAAGGCGGCTTCCCCAAAAGCACGCGCTTGCGCAAGTGCGGTGTTTTACGCGCCAAAGAAACGCCGGAGATTGAAGTAATCGGAGTAGAAGTTCCGGACCCGCATGGACCTTATGGGGCGAAAGGCGTTGGCGAAATCGGACTGGTGCCGACGGCCGGTGCAGTTGCAAATGCGCTTTACCAGTTTGATGGAGTACGAAGGTATAAGCTGCCGATGAAACTGAATAGTAATGGTAAAAATAAATCTTAAATCTTAAACCTTAATTTTATTTTAAGGAACTTGAAAAGGGAAGTGATAAAGGAAAAAATATTGTAGATGAACAAAACAAAAAAACTGATGTTCAGATCGATTTAAAAAACGTTTAAAAAAATAGAAGATGTTTTGAAAATTATGGATTGGAAGAATTAACCCGAATAGAAAAAGTCCTTGCATCTTGAGGTGTTGGCCTATATATTTAACCATAGTCATAAAATGTTGGTCAAATTTAGGGTAATAAGAAATGAAAACTGTTTCAGCAGGAAATTTCAAAACGCACTGCCTCTCTTTAATAAATGAAGTTGTTCAAAGCCGGTCGATCATAATTGTAACCAAATACGGCAAACCCGTAGCCAAACTGGTTCCGTTTGATACCAGTAAAGACATCAATGACAAACCGTTGAGGGGGAGTGTGACTTTCCTGGGTGATGTGATTTCACCAATCGACGAGGCTTGGGAGGGTGACTCATGATCCTTTTGGATACCCATGCGTGGCTGTTTTGGGTCGATGACACATTGGGAAAGCTCTCCAAGAACGCATTCAAGAAAATCGAAGACGCTGAAAGCTTGGGGGTTAGTGTCATTTCGTGCTGGGAAATTGCCATGCTTGTAGCAAAGCAACGTCTCTCGTTTAGCCTCGATGTGATACAATGGATCGAGAAAGCTCTGAAATATTCCGGAATTCGTCTGCTGAATCTTGACCCGGAGATAGTCGTTACTGCAACCCGTCTTCCGGGCGTGTTTCACGGAGACCCTGCTGACCGAATGATTATTTCTACTTGCCTGAAATATGGTGTGCCGCTTGTGACGAAGGATAAAAAAATACACAATTGGGGAAAAATAAAAGTCGTTTGGTAATCGATGACCTGACAAAGCAAGTCAAACGGTGAGCCAATCACAAATTCCGCTTTTCCGGCTTCCGAGGCGATCTCTATGAGTTACCAAACAAGCCTAAAATGTGTATCTTGCAAAAAAGAATACCAGCCCAATGAACTCGGCTATACCTGTCCCAATTGCGGCCCACTTTTGGGTACGCTCGACGTCATCTACGATTACAAATCAATCTCAAAAAAACTAACTCACGACTCATTAGCTCGAAACCTAGAAGCAAGCCATTGGCGTTATTTACCAATTTTACCCATCTCAACTCCCGATTTTATCCAACCTTTATCTGTGGGATGGACGCCCATCTACCGTTCCAATAACTTAGAGAAAGTGTGGGGTTTAAAAAATATTTGGATTAAAGACGACGGACGAAATCCGACTGCCTCTTTTAAAGATCGGGCCAGCTCTGTAGCGATAGTTAAAGCGCTCGAAAAGGGCGTGAAAACCGTGACTGCGGCTTCGACAGGCAACGCAGCTGCCTCATGGTCGGCATTCACTGCGTTAGCGGGTCTTGAAACTTTTATTTTTGTTCCTCATAATGCTCCAAAAGCAAAGCTGACACAATTACTCCTCTATGGTGCTAAAGTCATTAAGGTCAATGGCACATATGATGAAGCCTTCGATTTGTGCTGTCAGGCAGCTGAAAAATGGGGTTGGTATAATCGCAGCACCGCCATTAATCCTTATTTGGGAGAAGGGAAGAAGACCGGCGCTCTGGAAATTTGCGAACAGTTGAACTGGCATGTACCGGATTACGTTTTTGTGGCAGTCGGAGACGGTTGTATTTTACAAGGCACCTGGAAAGGTTTTAAAGATTTTTACGAAATCGGCTTGATTGACAAACTGCCGAAAATAATCGGCGTGCAGGCCGAGGGGGCCGCGCCTCTTTTTCAGGCATGGCAAGAAGGGGTGGATCGATGTGAACCCATGATTCCTCAGACAGTTGCAGACAGCATTTCAGTCGGTGTGCCCCGCGATCAGATAAAAGCCCTGAGAGCGGTTCGGGAATCCGAAGGCCAATTTGTGACGGTATCCGATGATGAAATTCTGTCGGCGATTTCTTTACTTACCCGAAAAGTCGGCGTGTTTGCTGAACCGGCCGGAGCAACATCAATGGCCGGTTTGAAGAAACTGGCGGAATCCGGAACCTGCGGGAAAGATGATCATGTGGTAGTTCTGGTTACAGGAAACGGTCTAAAGGACGTGGAGGGAGCGATGAAAGCTGTGAAGCAGCATCCGGTCATCGTTGAAAATTCTCTAAAAGACGTGGAGCGAAAACTGAGTAGTTCCAGTTAAGGATCCCATATTGTGTGCAAATTTGAAATTGAAATGCAAATTTGCATGACATAGAAGACAAGGAAATAAAATGATCGATTTGACTATAAATGAAAAACAACTGCCCCATTCGTTAAAACGTGCCCGTGAGCGCGGCATCACCATTCCCACTTTTGAGCAAATGATTCACCCGGAAAGCATTAAGGAAAGTACCAAAGAGCAATTGAAATCCGTTAGTCTATGGGAATTGAATCCACTCAATTTGTTTCGTATCACCTGGAAAAATGAACCCAAAGCAGAGGGTAGCCAGTTTGGCGGCGTGAATTTTCTTGAGATTCCAACTGAGCTCACCGGTGTGCAAGCGCGGATTTTTGCTTTGGTCGGCAAGTGGTTTCCGACCGGTGCGCATAAGGTAGGAGCGAGCTATGCTTGTCTGGTGCCGCGACTGGTGACCGGGCAATTCGACCCGACGCAGCACAAAGCCGTTTGGCCTTCGACGGGGAATTATTGCCGCGGCGGTGCGTATAATTCGGCGCTGCTCGGCTGTGAGTCCATCGCTATTTTGCCTGAGGAGATGAGCAAAGAACGCTTCGAGTGGTTGAAAACAGTTGCGGGAGAGGTGATTGCGACGCCGGGCTCGGAATCGAATGTTAAAGAGATTTACGATAAATGTCACGAGCTGCTTGCAACCCGCGACGACATCGTTATCTTTAATCAATTTGATGAATTTGGTAATTATCTCTGGCATTATCATGTCACGGGTCAGGCAATGGCAGAAGTATTGCAAAATACCATGAAAGAGGGAGATTGTTTTGCCGGGGTCACCAGCTCCACCGGTTCCGCCGGTACCATTGCCTGCGGAGATTATCTCAAAAAAAAATATCCCCACAGCAAAATCGCCGCTGTGGAAGCTCTGCAGTGCCCTACGCTTTTACAGAACGGGTTCGGCGCGCATCGAATCGAGGGCATTGGCGACAAACATGTGCCCTGGATTCACAATGTGCGCAACACGGATATGGTGGTGGCTGTCGATGATGAGTTTTGCATGAACCTGATTCGTTTGTTCAACGAACCGGTCGGCCAGGAGTATTTGGTCAGCGTTGGCGTAAACGATGAGATGATTCAAAGCCTGGACTTAATTGGGATTTCGGGTGTCGGCAATCTTATTTCAGCAATCAAGTTTGCTAAATATTATGACCTGACCGAGCGGGATGTCGTCTTTACTATTTTCACGGATTCAATGGAGCTTTACCAGAGCAGATTAGCAGAACTGCGCACTCAATTTGGCGCCTACACCCGTGACGACGCCATTCGCGATTACCACCGCTACTTGATGGGCATTACAACTGACTTTATGTTGGAATTGACTTATCCGGAGCGTAAGCGGGTACACAACTTGAAGTACTTCACCTGGATCGAGCAGCAGGGCAAGGAGGTCGATGAGCTCAATGCCCAATGGTACGACTATCCCGAGTACTGGACACGCATTCAGGAGCAGATGCCGGAGATAGATGCGCTGATCGAGAGCTTCAATTCGGAATTAGAAGTTAGAAATTAAGAATTAAGAATTAAGAATTACGAATAACGCATATACGGAGACGCTTGAATGCACGAACTTCTGAAAAAGGCAAAAGCCCTGGAAACCGATCACATACAGTTCCTGAAAGATGTTGTAAAAATGCCCCTGGGCAGTGGCAAGGAAGGTCCCGTGATCGATCGCCTGAAACAAGAGATGGCAGCGCTCGGTTACGATGAGGTGAAAGTTGACCCTCTGGGCAATTTGTTTGGCCGCATCGGCAGCGGGCCACGCACGTTGGCCATCGACGGGCACTGTGATGTGGTCGATATCGGCAATCTCGACAATTGGCAAGTCGATCCCACCGGATGTGAAATTATCGACGGCGAGATGTACGGCCGCGGCGCCTGCGACCAGAAAGGCGGGCTCACCAGCGCTATTCATGCCGGCGGCTTGTTGAAGAAGATCGGCATGCCGGACGACCTCACCCTCTGGGTCGTAGCATCGGTGATGGAGGAAGACTGCGACGGCATGTGCTGGGACTACATCATCAAAGAAGGCGGTTTCAGGCCGGAGGCAGTGCTGATTACCGAGCCGACCAATCTCAACATTTACCGGGGACAGCGCGGCCGGCTGGAAATGAAAGTCAAAACCAGCGGCGTCTCGGCGCATGGTTCGGCTCCGGATCGCGGTGTGAATGCCATTTACAAAATGACCAAGATTATCGCCGAAATCGAGGCGCTGCATCCGCGGCTC
>Ga0209988_10002050_pt1 | contig 13254 bp, 12 predicted proteins | sample N075metaG_FD_183115 | JGI IMG/M metagenome (GOLD analysis project Ga0209988, IMG submission 183115) | Deep subsurface microbial communities from Kermadec Trench to uncover new lineages of life (NeLLi) - N075 metaG (SPAdes) (version 2) | ecosystem: Environmental > Aquatic > Marine > Ocean trench... | reverse complement strand
ATTCCCATTGCTTATTACCTAAAACCTCATGTAAAACATTAAAGTTTTTGATCTTGATGTCAATGCTGTCGCCATCCAGTTTAATGGCGGTGGGAATTGAAAATATTTTCGGCTGGTAGTAGATACTGACTCCAAAGGCCACTATCAAACCGCAGGCAAGGATAAGAAGTAATTTCCTGATTTTATTGTTCATAACCTGATTTTTTTGGTTACATACAAATGGCATGCCTAGCAATTATCTTGCCATAGAGACTTTTTATTGTAAAGTAAAAATGGGATGATTGGAAGTGCCTTGGTTTTTCAGGCTGATTTCTATTTCCCGGCTCTCGGCTTTGCTGAATTCCAGGCTGATTTCAATGCGTGGCTGATGATTCTCAATGAGGGAGTCTTTTTGATTGTCCGGAAAAAGCTTTTCTGCCCATTCCACAATACTGATGCCCTCGCCAAATAAAATCTCCTCCAGCCCCAGGTTTTCCAACTGGGAAGCCGATTCGATGCGATAGAGGTCGATGTGAAAGATCGGTATTCGGCCCCGGTATTCGTTGATCAAGGTGAAAGACGGGCTTCGCACGTATTCATTTTTAGCCACTCCCAGGCCACGGGCGATGCCTTGGGTCAAAGTGGTTTTTCCCGACCCCAAATCTCCGAATAAGAGAACCAGATCGCCCGCTTGCAGGTTTTCGCCAATTTTCACCCCTAATCGAATGGTTTCTTCAGGCGTGTGAGTGGAAAATTTCATAGTCAGTTGTTAACCTGCTGGATGCTTTTTGCAAGATTCGCTACTAAATCGCCACCGGTCAATGAGGCTTCTCCGTATTGTGCGGCGTACAGGTCGCCTGCCAGCCCATGGAGGTAGGCTCCTGTTGCGGTGGCGGGTATGGCCTCCAATCCCTGGGAGAGCAGGCCGGCGATGATTCCCGTTAAAACGTCCCCGGAGCCTGCTGTGGCCATCCCTGGATTCCCCGTGGGATTGATCCAGACATTGCCATCTGGATGAGCGATCAGGGTGTGGGCGCCTTTCAACAATAGAATGACCGAATGGGTTTGGGCAAAATCGGCCGCCGCTTCCAGGCGGTGCTCGAGGATTTCTTGGACGGGTGAGCCTGAAAGCCGGGACAACTCCTTGGGATGCGGGGTGAGGATGATCGGACCCTGCAATTCAGATAAAATTGTTGTTTCCTGGGCAAGGCAGTTCAGGCCATCGGCATCGATCACCATGGGACACTCGACTTGGGGCAAATAATGGCGCAGGAGGTCGATGGTGGCGGCCTCGGTAGACAGCCCTGGACCGATAGCCAGGGAGCTCTTTCCCTGGGTGTGTTCAATCAGCGTATCCAAAGCTTGCAGAGAAAGATTGCCGCTCTTGGTCTCGGCCAGGGGCACGGACATGGCCTCCAGAGGATTGAACTCCAGGGAGTGATGGCAGGATTCCGGAACTGCCAGAGTGACCAGTCCGGCTCCCGCCTTCAACGCGGCGAGAGCGGCCAGCCCCGCCGCGCCGCCTTTACCTCTGGAACCGCCCACCACCAGGGTATGGCCGTAGTCGCCTTTATGCGTGTTGGCCGCCCTTTTGGGAAGCCAGGCCTGGATGTCGGGTTCTTCCAGCAATTCGATTTTAATTTTTTGGGATGCCACCGCCTGGGAGGGAATGCTGATATCCAAAACCGCCACCTCCCCCATAGCCCCGGCCGCTGGATACAATAGGTGGCTCCGTTTCATCAGACCCAGGGCGGCGGTCAAATGGGCCTGAACGTGAGGTCCCATCAATTGCCCGGAATCAGAAGGGATGCCGGATGGAATATCCACGGACACCACAAATTTGCCGGCAGAGTTGATTTTCTTGATCATTTTCTGATAAAGACCGCCGGCGGGTTTGGTCAGGCCGGTTCCAAAAATAGCGTCGACGATAACGTGGCAATGGCGTAGCGAATGATTGTTTGAATTGAGATTGCTCTCAGATACTTCATGGATGGCAAGCTCCATTTTGAAAGCGATATCCGCGTGGGTGCGGGCATCGGATTTTAGTTGGGAGCGCTTTCCTAAAAGGAGAATTTCGACTTTGACGCCGGAGTTATGCAAGTGACGGGCAATGACAAAGCCATCGCCGCCATTATTACCTTTGCCGGCAATGACCATCACTTTTTTTGTATTCAGGTCAGTAATTTTGCGGTGCATCAGGGAGGCCACCCCGTGGCCGGCATTTTCCATCAGCACCAGCCCGGGGATCCGGTATTTTTTAATAGCGGACTGGTCGATGTCCTGCATTTCGCTGGCGGTAACTATTTTCAGCAAGGATTGGCTCCCTCAGGCAAATACGGGTTGGTACAATAGAAAATATCCCGATCTAATGGTGAATAATGGGTCAGCTTTAAACGAAGACGGTGTACGGATAGTCCTTGGATTCCTTCAATTGCATTTCCTCTGGACAGGGTTGGAGTCCGTTGATGACCCCGAATTGGCATGGGCAGGTGTAACCCAGCTGGATTTTTTGTTCGGCGGACAACCCATTGTAATTATCCTGCTCCAGAAGGAAAACGGTGTTGAAGAAATAATTTTTTACAAAGGAATCAAACTTCATCGCTTGCCCCTGGAGTTCAGGATAGGCCTTCCGTCTTTCATCTTGATTGTCATGGTTGTAATTGTAAGCGTTTCGGTTCAGCAGATCATACAAAAGGCAGAAGTGATAGGTGTTCATGTGATACCAATGGCTGGCGTCTTCCAATCCTTCCTGGAGAATGTGAACCATTTGTTTCAAAACATTGTAATTAGAAAAATAATGGGCTTTGGGGAAAAAACTTCGGATGTCATCTGTCCAATATTCTTTAGGATGGCGTTCCACTATGGCAAAAAGCTCGGTCTCTTCATTTAGAGAGTTTTGGATGAATTTGTAGGGGGGCAATCCGGGAGGATCTCCCGGAACCCACGCCGAAAATTTCAAATTGGCGTTTTCGTAAATATCGGACTTAAAAGTCAGCATGGCGGGTGTGCCTGAGTGCAATAATCACTAAACTACCACTGTAGAAGACCTCATTCAAGGAGGATTGCCGGGTTTTATGATTCGTGATGTTTGATGATTTCATAACTTAATGAGCGCTTACTTCAGGTAAGGATCTTCCGCACAACACTCCAGCGCCATTTCCGCTCCCGTGGGTTCCACCGCATTGATCACCTTGCCGAGGGTGGGGTCCACAATGGTCGTGGCGGCGGGTGTTGGGAGAATCGCTCCAAAATAGGCGTGATCGAGTTTGCCCAACTGGCTTTTTTCCCGGGGCGTCATGCGGTTGAACCGTTCGGCGGCGACCAGGAATGTGGTGCTGAAAAAGTACTCGTTCAGGAATTGATTGAAATCGATGGGTTGCGCCAGCATTTCCGGAAACATTTCCAGTCGCCGGTCGGTTTCACTGTAGCTGTATTCCTCAACACGATCGAGCAGGGAATCGTACAAGTAGCATAGATGGTAGTTGTTCATGGAAAACCAGCGCCCTCGGTCTGAAAAGCCTGCCAGCAGATTCATGGATAGGGTGTCCAGATGAAGCAGATTACCGAACCGCGTGGCGTGCGGAAAAAATATTTTTAATTGTTCCCAACCTTTCGCTGGATCGGTCTGATGAATTTCGTTGAATAATTTTCGGTCGCTCAACAAGGTAGAATGAATGAAATTGTAGGCGATGGGTTTTGGATCTTCGTGGTCTCTCCCTGGGAGTCCAGCTTCAAGTTCGTCGCCGTTTTCCCAATCCACAAAGTAGATATTTTTTTTAAACACCAGCATTTTTATTTTGGAATAGTTGTTTAGAGGATGAAACAGGGTTTCACTTTCCAGATACCATTATAATTTTAACGGACCGTGGATCACAAGGCCGATGCTATTGTGTTTGTCTGGGATCGTGGCAGAATAACGGTTCCTGAATATCAGGAACCCTGTGTCATTCGTTTTGAACGATAAGGTTGGCCTCTTCATGATCTTCTTTACCAGTTTATCTGAGAAAGGTTTCTTGAACCAATGGAATTATCGAATTTGAGGGAAGTTCTGAATAATTTGGGTATGGCTGAGGGCTCAAGGAATGCCTTCCTGGATTTGTTTGAAAAATTCAAGGCGGGGACGGCCCAAATCAGTCAGTGGGAAACCTTGCAGTCGCCCGACCCGCAAAATCTTCCCGCTCATGCTTCCCTGGGTGAACCGAAGGACTTTCAAAAAGATTTGCAGTGCCTGGCGGTGTGCAAATTGAATGGCGGGCTGGGGTCAAGTATGGGAGTCGATGGCCCAAAGTCGATGTTGGCGGTCAGGGGCGACCAAACCTTCATGGATTTGATTGTGAGCCAACTGGAGCAATTGAATCGAGAGCAAAACGCGCAAGTTCCCCTTATTCTAATGAACAGCTTTCATACCCATGAAGACACTTTGCAGAGGGTTCAGAAATATGGGTCCCGAATCCACATTGAATGTTTTTTGCAAAATAAATTTCCGCGGCTGGATAAATTTACCCATCAACCTCTGGAGGAGAAGCTATGCGGGGCTGAGGCCTGGTATCCGCCCGGCCATGGCGACATTTATAGTTGTTTGCTCAGCCAGGGGATACTGGAAACTATGTTGGGGCAGGGGAGAACGATTCTTTTTGTATCCAACGCGGACAATCTGGGAGCGGTGGTCGATCCCAGAATACTCGGCCACATGCTGAAACATGACATCCCTTTTCTGATGGAGATGACCCCGAAATCGGCCGCCGATATTAAAGGCGGTGCTTTGTATCAGAGCGCGGGCCGATTGCATCTTCTGGAGTTTGCCCAGGTTCCCGAAAAACATCTTGAGGAATTTTACGGTACGGAAAAATTCAAGGTGTTCAACACCAACAATATTTGGATCAACCTGCAACATCTGAAAAAGCGGCTGGATCAGGGCCGGATGGATTTAACCGTCATTGTTAATGAAAAATCCGTGAAAGGCCAAGCGGTGATTCAATTGGAAACGGCCATAGGCGCGGGCTTGGAACACTTTCCAAATGCTACTGGGTTGGTGGTCGGCCGAGAAAGGTTTCTTCCCGTCAAAAATACCAGTGACCTGATGCTCATTCAATCGGATTTGTTCCTGACAGATAGCGGGCGACTGGTGAAAAATCCAGCTAGAAAACTACCGTATCTGCCGACCATTTCATGGGGGGAGCCTTTTGCAACTATGGCAGGGTATCAGCAAAGGTTCCCGGTTATCCCAAGTCTTCTGGCGCTGGAGTCCTTGGACATTGAGGGCGATGTTCGATTTGCAGGAGAAGTCACCTTGAGAGGGAAGGTTTCGATCATAAACCGCAAGGGTTCCAGGATCATTCCAGAGGGGGCCGTGTTGGAGGATGAAGTGTTGCAATGATCCTGCCGGTCAAGAGTCGCTCTCGGTCTTATCGGCCTTACTTTTGGCTTTGGATCGGAACCTGAAATAAGCTGTAACCATTCCCAAAATTAAAATAAGTAAAAGCGACGCGCGGAACTTTGGCGACCCGATTTCCAAAAGAGCGCTCCCAAAAAATCCGAAGGCGAATGCTCTTGGCGTCAACCCCAGTACATGGGCGGTAATATAGTGTTTGAACTTCATGTGCGAAAGCCCGGCGCCATAATTGATGACCGTCACGGGCATGATGGGGAGCAGGCTAAGCAGAAATACCACGGAAAAATTGAATTTAGTATTTGCTACAACCTGGGCCCCCAGCTTTAATTTGCTCATGACATAATCATGCCCCATGATTCGCGCGATCCAGAACCCGAGGGTGCCGCCAATAGCCGCGCCGAACGAAGCGTAAAGAGGACCGACCACGGGGCCGAAAGCCAGCCCCCCCGCCACAAACAAGGCGATGGATGGAATTAAAAACAACGGTCGAATTATAAAAATTCCTACATAAATGATGGGTCCCAGAATTCCCATGGACACAACATAATTTTTAAATGACTCGGGGGTGAGATGGACCCCTTTGCGGAGAGTCAGGTAACCGAGAATGACCCCTGTAATGACCAATATTATGAACTTGATAAATCGTTTTCGAGATTTGGATAAATCGGGAGGCGGCGCAACCGTATCGGGTGTGGGGGCTGTATTTTTAGCCATTCAGACCTCTGAGGCAGTGTTCAAGCTATTGAAATTTTATACATTAATTGGGTTTCCTCAATTCGAGGGAGAGTCACTCGCGACCACTGTCTATCATACCGTAATATCGGGTATTTTGGTTAGGAAGCAGTCCTTTTATGGGGTAGGACAAATAATGATTATTTATAGGAAAAACGGCCAAAAAATAGTTGACTTACGTCACGCCGCAAGTATACTGGCAAAAAATTTGGATAGTACTGGAAAATAAACGTTTAATGGGAAAAAACACAATTAGCTGATAGCTTCCGGATACTCTATTAAAGTATTCATAAGGATTTGATTCTATAAAGTTGGTTTAGGTAAATGATTTGGTTTCATGCTGGCTTGGAGGGTTCCCCGTGGGAAGCGGGTTCCTGGGTGGCATGAGCCAAAAGTATTTTAGGGATCGTATTATTAATACTAGTGGGTAAGGGAGATATTATCATGAGGAAACTCGCCTTCGTTGCTGTCTTGACCGTTATTGCTTTCTGTTTCACCGCTTCCGCCTATGCCAAAGCTCTGAAGCCCGGTCAGAAAATGTCCTGTAATAACGCCAGTAGCATCACTTTGGAGGCATCTGGAACCTCTACTAAAGGGGATCGTGGCAATGCCAATGTCGTGATTTGGAAATCTTCCACCGCCACGACAGTTCCAATCAGCTTGGGACCGACAGACCATCAGAATTTTATAGGGGGTGCTGCAGGTGCCAAAATGGTTGGTATTCAAAATATGCACAGCATGGGCCGTAGTAAATTAGTTTTGACGGGCCAAAACAATTTCAGCCGTGGAGATTCCATTGGCGATATCAGTGGCGAAGTTCGCATCACCAACACCGGTACCGTTACCATGAATGTAACCTGCGGTTAAGTTTTCGATAGTTTTTTAAGCCGGTCTGCCTTTGGGGCAGGCCGGTTTTTTTTGTCCGCAATCAACCGGAATAAAATATCAGGATAAAAACCGCAAGGGCGATACGATAAATAATAAAGGGAAGGAGTCCTACTTTGGCGACAATCTTCAACAGCATTTGAATTGCCAAATAACCCGATAAAAACGCCACTGTAAATGCCACGAACAACTCCATACCGGAAAAAAGCAACGCCTCAGGATTTTTGATCGAAGACAGGGTTTCGTGCAAACCGGCCGCAAGGATAATCGGCGCCCCCAGCAAAAACGAAAACCGAGCCGCGTTGACGGGGGAAAGTTTGCTGAATAAACCTGCGGCGATAGTGATTCCCGAACGTGAAGTTCCAGGCAATAGGGCCAGGGCTTGGGCAAACCCAATAAATAGAATGGGCTTCCATCCCATTTTCTCCATGGGACCGTCCTTCTTGTTGCGCGCGTACCGGTCAGCCACGAAAAATACCAGTGACCAGAAAATCAGGTTGCAGGCAACGAAGGTGGCATTCCTGAGATTGGCTTCAATCCAATCCGCCAGCAACAGTCCGGCAATTCCTGCAGGAAAGGACGCGATCACGATACACCAGGCCAAACGCCTGTAATCATCATCTTGCCCTATACCCAAAAGGCCTTTTAGTAATTTCAGGAGGTCATCCCTGAAAAATATAAAAATGGCCAATAAAGTTGCCAGATGGAGCATGACATCCATGGCCAGGCCTTGGTCTTCGAATCCGAACAATATCGGCGCCAGGATCAGGTGGCCGGAACTGGAAATCGGTAAAAATTCGGTCAATCCCTGGATCAGACCTAAAAGAATCGCTTGTATAATATCCATAGGTTCCCATTCGAGAAGAGGTCGCTGGCATTCACCGGAATACTACCTTTTATGAAAACCAAGGTTCAAGGTAAATTCGGCAAGTATATTTGGATTTTCCTGCATCGGAGCGGTTCAAATACAAGATACTTTTAACTATTTGCTGTGTTTCAGGATTTGTGATATCTTTACGCAGATTTCAGGATGAGGTCTTAAAAATTAATAAGTTAAGTGTCTCTGCAACCACTTGAAATCTGTCTTGGCTTTCCCGCCTCCTTCATAAAAATACAACAATCATTGAAGCCGGCTCAGGTTTTAGTAGGGCAATAATCCACAGATCGGTCACTTGGTATTTTATGAAAGAATTTTCAAGAATCAAACGACTGCCGCCCTATGTGTTTGACATTGTCGGCCAATTGAAATTGGAGGCGCGGCGGCGGGGGGAGGATATCATCGATTTTGGGATGGGCAATCCGGATACGCCAACGCCCAAGCATATCGTCGATAAATTGTGCGAAGCCGCGCAAAAAGGGAGCAATCATCGCTACTCACAATCCAAAGGGATTCCGAAATTAAGATTGGCGATTACCGATTGGTATCAACGCAACCATCAAGTGGAATTGGATCCTGAAACCGAAGCGATCGCCACCATTGGTTCGAAGGAAGGCATTTCACATCTGGCATTGGCCATCATCAGTCCAGGCGACTCTGTCCTGGTGCCGACCCCGACATACCCGATTCACACGTATGCATTCATATTGGCCAATGGGGATGTCATCGGGGTGCCGATGCACAAGGACTCGGATTTTTTTGAAGCTCTGCTTCATGCGTTCAAACAAAATTGGCCGCGGCCCAAAGCGTTGATTATAAATTTTCCACATAATCCAACCACTCAGATTGTCGAGATCGATTTTTTTAAAAAAGTGGTGGCCTTTGCCCAGGAACACGACTTGATTGTGATTCATGACTTTGCTTATGCCGACCTGGTTTTTGACGGGTACCGGGCTCCCAGTTTGCTTCAGGTGCCAGGGGCTAAGGAAGTGGGTGTCGAATGTTTCACGTTGTCCAAAAGTTATAGCATGCCCGGTTGGCGGGTCGGGTTTATGGTGGGGAACCGTGATATTATTCATGCTCTCGCCCGTATGAAAAGTTATCAGGATTACGGCATGTTCCAACCCATACAAATCGCGGCCATCATCGCTTTGAATGGGCCGAGAGATTGTGTTGAGGAAATTTGCCGAACCTACCAAAGCCGCCGGGATGTATTGTGTGAAGGTTTGAACCGGATTGGCTGGCAGGTGGATGTGCCCAAGGCCACCATGTTTGTTTGGGCCGAAATCCCCGACGCTTTCAAGTCCATGGGCTCCCTGGAGTTTTCAAAACTTCTTTTGGAGAAAGCCAAGGTCGCGGTCTCGCCGGGAATCGGGTTCGGCGAAGGTGGCGATGATTTTGTGCGGATTTCACTGGTGGAAAATGAACACAGAATACGTCAAGCGGTGCGCGGCATCCGGGAAATTTTTTAAACAATATTTTGAGGCATCATGAAGTCAGTAAAAGTGGGACTGATTGGGTTAGGCACTATCGGTGTCGGCGTGGTCAAAATTCTTCAAAAAAATGGGACCTGTATCAGCGCTCGGCTGGGGGCATCGGTGGAATTAACTAAAATCGCCGATTTGGATATCACCACCGACCGTGGCATTGAAATTGACAGGAAGTTGTTGACCACCAACGCCGACGAGGTGCTGATGGATCCCGACATCGACATTGTTATCGAATTGATCGGAGGGTATGAACCCGCCCGAACTTTTATTTTGAAAGCGATCGCGCAGGGCAAGCATGTGGTGACGGCCAATAAAGCTTTACTGGCTATGCATGCGGATGAAATATTTACCGCCACTGAGAAGCATCAGGTCAGCATCGGCTTTGAAGCGTCCGTCGGCGGAGCCATTCCTATCATCCGTTCCATCCGCGAAGCGTTTGTGGCCAATCGGATTGAATCTATCGAAGGCATCGTGAACGGTACCGCCAATTATATTTTGAGCAAGATGTCGGATGAGAATTTGAATTTTGATGTCGTCTTGAAGGAAGCTCAGGCGAAGGGGTTTGCCGAGGCCGACCCCACCTTTGATATTGAAGGCATCGACTCCGCTCATAAAATTGCGATCCTGTCCCGATTGGCCTACGGGACTCCCGTAAATATTGATGATATTTATGTTCAAGGTATTTCCAGGATTTCTCCGGAAGATATTGCTTGTGCTCACGATCTTGGTTATCGCATCAAATTGCTGGCGGTGTCAAAATTTGATGGTGAGGTGTTGGACATTCGCGTTCATCCCGCAATGATCCCCGAAACCAAACCGCTCGCCAATGTGAACGGGGTCCTGAACGCAATCATGATTCGCGACGATCTGATGGGAGAAAATATTCTGGTGGGGCATGGCGCCGGGGCTTTGCCTACGGGCAGTGCAGTGGTTGCGGATGTCGTCGAGATCGCACGCAATATTTTGTGCGGGGCGAAAAATCGAATGCCTGCGCAATCATTCCAAAAATCTCAGGTTAAAAAAATTCCTGTCAGAGATATTTCAGAAATCGAAGGCGATTATTTTCTTCGGTTCCTGGTGGTCGATAAACCCGGAGTTCTCTCCAAAATTACCGGGATCCTGGGCGACCACCAAATTGGGATCGAATCCGTAATTCAGCGGCATCGCGATGACAAGGGCGAAGGTGTGCCACTGGTAATGATGACCCATCGAGCGCAGGAAAAAAATATCCAGGAGGCTCTCGGAAAAATCGACTCCTTGGATGTTATTTGTGAAAAAACCGTTTTGATCCGGGTAGAGGAATGACTCTAGAATTTAAAGCGTGGTTCCAGTGCATCAACGGATGTTCGGGCCGCTATCCATTGAATGAAATCATTTACCGGTGCCCGGATTGCGGGGAATTGCTGGAAGTGGTTCACGATATGGATGTCCTGCGTCAACGGTCGGCTGATGAGTGGCGTGACCTGTTCGACCAACGGTACCGCCGACACGACTGGCCTTATGGCAGTTCCGTGTGGGGTAAAAAAGAGCTGGTCTGTCCCATGCTGGACAACGCGAATATTGTCTCCACTTATGAAGGGGGGACCAATCTGTTTTGGGCGGACCGCCTGGGAAAACAACTTGGCTTGAAAGATCTTTGGGTCAAGCAATGCGGTATGGCGCACACCGGTTCGTTTAAGGATTTGGGCATGACCGTTCTGGTTTCCATGGTCAAGCAAATGCGGGCCGAAGGTAAAAATATCCGGGCCGTGGCTTGCGCGTCCACTGGCGATACCTCCGCCGCCCTCGCCGCTTATTGCGCGGTGGCGGATATCCCCGCTATTGTGTTCTTACCCAAAAACAAGGTTTCGTTGACGCAGTTGATTCAACCCATCACTCATGGTGTGTTGACCCTTTCTCTGGATACCGATTTCGATGGGTGCATGAAAATGGTTCAGGAGGTGTGTTCCCAAAACGATATTTATCTGGCGAACTCAATGAACTCGCTTCGCATCGAAGGCCAAAAAACGATCAGTTTTGAGCTCTATCAGCAATTCGATGGGGAAATACCGGATTTCGTCATCGTTCCGGGAGGCAATCTGGGAAACGTGAGCGCTATCGCGAAGGGATTTAAAATGCTGTACGATCTGGAGATCATTAAAAAACTACCCCGGCTGGTTTGCGCCCAAGCCCAAAATGCCAACCCTTTATTTCGCAGTTTCCAAAAAGGGTTCAAGTCCTTTAAATCAATTCGAGCAAAAACAACTTTGGCCAGCGCCATTCAAATCGGTTCCCCTGTCAGCGTCAAAAAAGCTATCCGTGCGCTTCAAGAATTTGACGGGATTGTGGGCGAGGCTTCTGAAAACGAACTGGCCAATGCCGTGGGCCGCGCCAACAAAACGGGCCTGCTGTGTTGTCCGCATACCGGAGTGGCTTTGGCCGTTCTGGAAAAACTGGTGGCGGGCGGAGTCATCCAATCCAAACATAAGGTGGTGGTGATTTCCACCGCCAACGGATTGAAATTCACCGATTTTCTGGCAAAATACCACGCCGGAAAATTGAAGGACGTGCAGGCCGAATGCGTATTCCAACCGGTGGAATTACCGGCTGATAGCCAGAAGGTGCGCGCAACCATACTCGAAAAATTGGGGGTGTGATGCCGCCACGTTCTTGGATGAGCCCTTCTCACCCCGATGAATCCTTTCAACCCTGTTTGTCATCTTAAACGGAAATGTGCGACGTGCTGAATTGCTCAATGAATTTCTTAATAAACCCGGATTTAAAAATAGAGAAGGCTTGACCCATGGTAGAGGATGTTAAAAAAGTGGTGATCATTGGTTCGGGACCGGCGGGCCATACCGCCGCTATTTACGCCGCCCGCGCCAATATGGAACCGTTTATGTATGAAGGTTATGTCGTGGGCGGGTCGGCGGGCGGACAGTTGACCACCACCACCGATGTGGAAAATTATCCGGGCTTTCCCGAGGGTATCGGCGGCCCCGAGTTGATGCAGTTGTTCCGTAAACAGGCCGCGCGGTTTGGCACCGAAATGGTTGCGGAGGATGTGCATGAAGTGGATTTCAGCTCCCGGCCATTTCGAATCCAGGGCGATAAAACGGAGGTCTTGGCGCATTCGGTGATCATCTCGACCGGTGCTACGGCTCGTCGTATGGGCGTTCCCAGCGAGGAAAAGTTATGGAACAACGGGATGTCGGCGTGCGCGGTATGCGATGGCGCCTTGCCTTTTTTTCGCAACAAACCGCTAGCGGTAATCGGCGGCGGCGACACGGCGGTGGAAGAAGCCTCCTACCTCACCAAATTCGGCACGGTGGTTTACATGATTCACCGGCGGGATCAATTGCGCGCTTCCAAAATCATGCAGGAGCGCGCCCTCAACAATAAGAAAATCACCATCCTGTGGGACACGGTTCTGGAGGATGCGGTGGGGGATGAATTTGTCACCGGAGCCCGCCTTAAAAATATTAAAACCAATGAAACCCACGAAATAGAGGTCGCCGGTATTTTTTATGCCATTGGTCACACCCCGAATACCCAGCCCTTCAAAGGCCAGATCGATCTCGATGATAGCGGCTACATCATAGTGCATCCCGGCACCCAAGCCACCAATGTGGCGGGAGTGTTCGCCGCCGGGGATGTCCACGACCATAAGTACCGCCAGGCGGTTACCGCCGCTGGCACCGGATGCGCCGCTTCCCTGGAAGCCGAACGCTGGCTCAGCGAACAGGGCATCGAATAAATTCTCCTGTAAAAGTGCTTTTTCTGAACCCGTAATATTTTTTTACCCTGCCTTGACACTTCTCCCTATCGGTCTTATTTAAACTGAGGGACGCGCTAAAGAATAAATTCAGTTTGTTTCTGCCAAGGACGCATGAATTGGGCTTTATGCGTTCCAACCGGAC
>Ga0209988_10002049_pt1 | contig 13264 bp, 10 predicted proteins | sample N075metaG_FD_183115 | JGI IMG/M metagenome (GOLD analysis project Ga0209988, IMG submission 183115) | Deep subsurface microbial communities from Kermadec Trench to uncover new lineages of life (NeLLi) - N075 metaG (SPAdes) (version 2) | ecosystem: Environmental > Aquatic > Marine > Ocean trench... | reverse complement strand
TCGGCGATGACCGCCTCAAGCTCCGCAAGAAATACTTCAAGCGGGTGGAGAAGGCGCTCGGATCCGTCACGGCTGCCAAGTTCCTGCAGATCGAGAATCAGATCGCTTTGCTGATCGATTTGCAGATCGCCCAGTCGCTGCCGCTGATACAGTAGGCGTACTTGAATATTGAATAGTGAATGCCACGAATATTGAATAGTGAAATGAAGTGGTAACGCTACATTTCATTATTCAATATTCGTGGCAGTCATGATTCAATATTCAACCGCCGTTCGACCCGGCTGACAACACTCTCCAGACCCAGCCCCTCCAGAACCTCCCGCCAGCCTTCCGCCGGGCCACTCCACTTCAACTCATCCACGCCGGCGCTCACCGGCGCCGTGACGTCGAGCGTGGCGAGCCGGCGGAAGAGCAGCGCGTCTTCCATGTGGTCGCGCAGGGTGGCCGCCAGCCGGGCGGCGCCACGCACCGTCACGTCCCAATCCTCGACCGCCGCGGGAATCTCCTCCAGATAGCCATAGCGGCCCAACACCACTCCGGCCGACTTGGCGCCCCACCCCGGCAGGCCCGGGAAGCCGTCGGCTGAATCGCCCACCAGGGCCAGGTAGTCGGGGATCGACTCCGGTTCGACGCCGAACTTCTCGACCACTCCCGCCCGGTCGATCACCAAGCGCTTGCGGCGGTCGAACTGCACCACCCGGTCCGCCACCACGCACTGGGCCAGATCCTTGTCCGGGGTACAGATGAGGACCCGCTCCACCCGGGTGTCGGCCAGCGCCATGGCGGCGCCCGCGGCAAGAGCGTCATCGGCCTCGTACTCGACCATGGGCCAAACCACGATCCCGACGGCCCGCAGGGCGTCCTCAAACGGATGGAACTGGGCCAACAGCTCCGGTTCGATGCCGGAACCGTCCTTGTAACCATCCCACATGTCGTTGCGGAAGGATTCCACCACGTGGTCGGTGGCCACAGCCATGTGAGTAGCGCCGTCCTCGAGCATCCCCAGCAACGAGTGCACTACTCCACGCAGGGCGCCGACTTCGAGCCCCTGGGCGTTCTCCACCTTGGGCACGGCGAAGTAGTGCCGGAAGAGCTCGTAGGTGCCGTCGATCAGGTGGATGTTCATTGGCGGGTGGCTGGTGGCTGGTGGCGGGTGGCTGGTGGACGCGTCAAGAATGTAAGCGCCGCCCGAACCACTGGCTACCGGCCGCAAGCCAACTGCTACCAGCCATCAGCCACTAGCCACCAGCCAGCGCTACCGCCTCCGGCCTCCGCCGCCCCGTCCTCCACCACCGCGGTAGCTGTTATAGCTCTGGGTCCGGCTAGTGCCGCGTTGCCGCGACTGGTAATCGCGGTTCATGTTGGACGGAGAACCGGCGCGGTTGCCGCCACCGGTGTTGGGCTGCCAGCCACCGCTGCCACGGCTGTCCCACGAACCGTTGTTGTTGCGCCGCTTGACGTTGCCGTTGCGGTCGGCGTAGACGTTGTTGGGCCGGCCGACGGCTGACGAGGGCCGGCGGTTGGCGGTGGCTGGTCGCGCCTGCGTGGTTCGGGCCCGGTTCCTATTGTTGTGGTACACGTTCTGCCGGGTGCGCGGCCGGTTGCCCGCCCGGTAGCCGGCGCGATACCCGGCACGGAACCCTGCCCGGCGGCCGTGGTAGTAACCGTGCCGGTACCCCGCACGATACCCTCCCCGTCCCCACCAGGCACCGTAACAGCAGCGCCGCCAGCCCCAGTGCATGCCGATGCCGAACATGAACCAGCCGTTGGTCCAACCGAATCCGTAGCTCCAGCCGTACCATGGATTGTAGCGGACGCTGAAGCCCCAGGTGACGGGCCGGGGGTAGTAGACGGTCCCGTACCATGGCTGGTAATACCAGCCGGTACCGTACACCACCGTGCTGTAGTACACGTAGCTGCCGGTGTAGCCCGGGTAGTAACCGACGTACACCACTTCGGGCGTGGTTTGGTAGATGTAGACGTACTTGACGTTGTACACCGGGGCGCTGGGCGGCATGGTGTAGATCACGTCCGGCACCGAGTCGGCCAACACCCACGGACCGGTCGGACTGCCGGCCACGAACCACACGGCGTCATCGACGGCGTAGTATTTCCCCTCCGCCAGGATGACGGAGGTCTGGGTATTGACGGCGTACTCCATGTCCGTGTCTTCGATGGGCTTGAACTGGGGATCGCCGTCATACTCCACGTTCAGCTTGGCCTCGCTCCGCTTGACCGCGGCCGTCTGGGGGATCTGGCTATCCATCACCGCGTCCTTGGCCTCGTCGGTCCCGGCGATGTACCAGCGCAGGGGACCCTGCTCGGAATCGGGCGGGATGTCCTGGAACGTGGCCGGCAGCGAATCGGCCGCCACGAACGCCCAGGGCCCGTTGAGGGAGCCGGCTCGATACCACCTCCCCGACAGCACGATGTAGTACTGCTGGGAATCGATGTCCATGAGGACGTCGCTCTGTGAATTCGACAGATAGAGGAGATCCGTCCCGTCGACCGAGGCGAACTGGGGAGCACCCTCGGTCACGATCAGTTCCGTGGGCACAGTCGCCACGATGATGGCCGGTATCTCGGCGTCGGCGGGACGGGTGGAATCGGCTGCCGCTTCCGTGGTGTCGGGCGGGATCAGCCCGCTCACCTTGTCGGGTACCGCGTTGGTCGTCTCCCAGCCGTCCAACACCTCGTGACTGGCGTACCAAGCGCTGTCGGCGGCATACAGGTAGTAACGCTTGGTCCCCGGATCGTAGATGATGGCGAAGGCCGTGTTGACCACGGTCTTCATATCGGTGTTGTCGATGTCTTCGATGATGGGGTCGCCGTCGATGGTGACCAGCACCGCGGGGTGGGTGACCACCAGGATCACCGGTGGGTCGGTCTTGAGCTGGTCGCTGGTGGCACGCTGCTCATCCAGAAGTGCCAGCGATGCGGACAGCCGGTCCAAAGAGATCTCGAGATCCCACTGCGGGATTTCGGTCTCGATGATTTGGGCCAGGGTTTGCTCCTGCTCCGCCGTCGATTCGGGAAACCGAACCGCGGTGACGTCGATTTCCAGAATCCGCGCCGTCCGGGTATCACGGTCGGTTTCCAGCCGGGCGGAGATCCACATGACACCGAACACCGGCTCGGTCTTGCCGGCTTCCGTTACCGACAGAGCGGCCCGGGCGGTGACGATGTTGTTGTCGAACGACTCGGGCTGGGGCTGGTAAACGATGATGGTGGCGCGTGGGTCGTCGATCTGGATGGGCCACGGGTTGTCGCCGTCCTGGGCCACAGCTGTGGTTGCGGTACCGGCAGCAAGGAGCGCGGCCAGGGTGGCGCCGCGGAGGATGGTAGTAGAAAACACGGGAGCCAACATGTACTGCCTCGGGGGAGAGTCTGGAAGGATAAGGGAAACTGACGGGGTCCCGGGAGGGGGCAAGGCTGACAGCGGGAGCAGCGAGAGCAGTTGTAGTCGCTTCAGCGACAGGGCCGAGCCGCGGCTTTAGCCGCGAACGGATCGGCGAGGGATCAGCACTTGGCGGGTGGCCGGTAGCTGTCGGCTTGGCGACCGCCACCAACTGCCTGAACTCTCAACCCACCAGCCAATCCCTACCGCCTTAGTCCTCCACCTCGGGCAGCTCCAGCGCCCCCGCTCCGGTTGAAGCTTTGTGTCCGGCTAGTGCCTCGTTGCCGGGCCTGAAAATCACGGTTCATGTTGGCGGGCGAGCCACCCGCCCGATTACCGCCAGCGTTGTTGGGTTGCCAGCCTCCCTGGCCCCGGCTATCCCATGAGCCGTTGTTGTTGCGCCGTTGGACGTTGCCATTGCGATCGGCGTAGAGATTGTTCGGCCTGCCGGCGGCGGTTGAGGGCAGACGGTCCCCGGCGGGGCGCGTCTCAGCCGTCCGTACGCGGTTGGCTTGGGTGCGGTAGAGGTTCTGCCTGGTACGCGGCCGGCTGCCGGCCCGGACCCCCGCCCGGAACCCGGCACGGTATCCGGCACGAAACCCTGCCCGCCGTCCATGAAAGTAGCCATGCCGGAAGCCGGCACGGAACCTGGCCGGACCCCACCAGCCGGCAGCGCAACAGGGTCGCCAGCCCCACCCCGCACCCCACCCGACGCCGAAGGTCATCCAGCCGTTGGTCCACCCGAACCCGAAGCTCCAGCCGAACCACGGGTTCCAGCGCGCATGAAACCCCCAGGTGACCGGTCTGGGATGGAAATGGACATGATGCCACGGGTGATAGTGCCAGCCGGTCCCATAGACGACGGTGGTATAGTGGACAAAACTGCCGGTGTACCCGGGGTAGTACCCGACATACACGACCTCAGGAGTGGTGTCGTAGATGTACACGTACTTCACGTTGTACACCGGCACGCTCGGTGGAATGGTATGGATCACATCGGGAATCGAATCAGCCAACGCCCAGGGCCCCATCGGACTGTCCGCCACGAACCACACCGCCTCATCACACGCATAGTAACGGCCCTCGGCCATGATGACCGCGGTCCCCGTGTTGAGGGCATAGGTCATCCCCGTGTCCTCGATCGGCGCGAACTCGGGGGCGCCATCGTACTGCACCTCGAGGGAGGCTTCACTACGAATGATGGCGGCGGTTTGGGGGATGTAGTTGTCCATCACGGCGTCCTGCGCCTCGTCAGTGCCGGCGATGAATGGGCGGAGGGCGCCTTGCTCTGATTCAGGCGGAATGTCCTGGAATGTGGCAGGTAATGAATCGGAAGCCACGTAACTCCAGGGTCCGTCGAGCGTGGCGGCGCGGTACCAGCGGCCCGAGAGCACCACATAATACTGTTGCGAGCCGATGTCCATCAGGATGTCGCTCTGCGAATTGGACACATAGAGAAGGTCCGTCCCGTCCACCGAGGCGAGTTGCAGGGCGCCCTCTGTTACCAGCAGCTCGGTTGGTTCGGTGACCACGATAAGGGCAGGCATCTCGTCGTCGCGCGGCGTGGTGGAGTCGGGCGGTACCGTCACCGTGTCCGGCGGGATCAGGCTGGTCACCTTCTCGGGTGCGGTCGTCGTTGGCTGCCAGCCATCGAGCACGTTGGCGCTTTCGTACCACGCGTCGGCGGCCGCATAGAGGTAGTAGCGGCCGGTCTCCGAATCGTAGATGATGGCGAACGCGGTGTTCACCACGGTCTTCATGTCGGTGTTCTCGATGTCCTGGATGATCGGATCACCGTCGATCGAGACGAGGACGGCCGGGTAGTCCACCGCCAAGATGACCGGAGGATCGGTCTTGAGTTGGTCACGTGCTGCTCGTCGCTCTTCCAACACTTCGAGCGATGTCAACAGTCGATCCAGGGAGATCTCGAAGTCCCACTGGGGAATGTCGGTTTCGATGATCTGCGCCAGGGCCTGTTCCTGTTCCGGCGTCGACTCGGGGAATCGGACGGCGGTTACCTCGATGTCGACGATCCAGGCGGTCCGGGTATCACGATCGGTCTCCAGCCGGGCAGACGTCCACATGACGCCGAACACCGGCTGGGTCTGCCCGGTCTCCGTCACAGACAACGCGGCCCGTGAGGTCAGGATGTCGTTCTCGAACGACTCGGGCTGCGGCTGGAAGATGACGATGGTGGCCAGTGGGTCATCGATCTGGATGGGCCAGGGGTTGTGGTCTTCCTGGGCCACAACCGTGGCTGCCGCCCCGAGCGCAAATAACGCTGCGAGGGCGGCCCCTCGGACGATGATAGTGGAAGACACGGGAGCCAGCATGTCCTGCCTCACAGGAGAGTATAAAAGAGGATAGAGGGAAACTGCCCGAATCCTCGGAGGGGGCAAGGATGGAAGCGGGGGCGGCGAGGGCAGTTGGGGTCGCTTCAGCGACAGGGCCGAGCCTCGCCTTTAGCCGCGAAGGGACGAGCGGCCGGCTCGCTGATACGAACCGGCCGCCTTCTTCAACCGATGGGCTCAGTCAACTGCCCCCGCTGCTCCCGCCGCCCCCGCTGCCCCCGCTGTCGTCTGCCCTCGCTTTCGTCCCGCCTACTTCAATTCCAAAAATCTCCCAACCCGACGGTCAAGCCTGCCGTGAAATTGAGGTCGGCGACGCCGGTGCCGAACAGGCCCAAGCCGCAGCCGCCGCCGCCGCAAGAGGCGCCCCAACTGGTCGACAGGAACGTCATCAGCAGGTTGCCTTGCAAGCGGAGGCCAACGCGCTGTTTCTCGCCGAACATGACCTTGACCCCGCCGCCCAACATGAAAGAGAAGCGCCAGTCATCACCGAACGTTTCCTGAGCGTTGAACCAGGTGGCGCCCAGGCCGAATCCGAAAAACGGCCGGATGTTGTTGTTGTGCACCTCGTTGTAGCCGCCGAGGTAGAAGTTTGTCACCCTGATGGGTGTGAGCTCCGTCACACCGTTGAACCGCCGGAGGCGCAGATCGGTACTGGTCTGATTGACGGTGAGTTCGATCAGCTTGGTGGGCCTCAGCCGAATGCCGATGCTGCCACCGTAGTTGACCGCGTCCTTGATGTCGAGGGTGCCGCTAAAGGTGGAAAGGCTGCTGAGGCTGAACTGATAGCCGCCATAGCCCGTGAGCTCGATCTTCGAGAGTGAGGGCCGAGGCGCGCGGCGGGCCGGGCCGAGGCTGAAGTCACCGCCAGCGACAGTCCGAGGGCAGCGAGAAGAACCGAACGGCTTCTGTGCATGAGATGTCCTTTCCGAGGCACGTGGCCGACCCCCATCCAGGGGCCGGCTGGCAAACTGTTCCCGCAGAATCGCCTGAGCCGCCGGTGGCGTCAAGTGGCTGATCCGTCCATCATCCGGCGCACCGCGTACCGCGAACCCGTCATGGCGTATACCAGATCGGGCTGGTGTAGGCCCGCTCTTGAGTCGTCATCTCGACCTCGGCCGGCAGGGTGACATCGAAGCGCTCCGCCTCGTAGGCCGTCCACCGCGGCGTGGGAATCTCCAGCACCCGGACGTAGTACACGGCCGGTACTGTCGCATCGAAATCGGGATCGGTCCACGCGGTGATCAACTCCGCCGAACCGATGGTATTGGTCCAGGTGGCGTTGGCTACGTCCACCGTGTTGCCGACCGGCGGCAGCTTGCCGTCGGAGCCGGGTTGCCGGTCGCCGGACCACACCACGTCGTACACCTTCTCCTGGCGATCACCACTACCGTCGACCCAGCCCTTTACGATCTGGATGCGGTCGAGGTTGCCCGACAGCGGGTCCTTGAGCGCGGCCACCAGGAAGGTCGGAGCGGCGCCGGACGAGGGTGCGGGAGGGAGGTCACCACCCATGGGCACGCCTTTGGAGTAGCCCACGTTGGCTGGCAGGCGACCACTGGCATCGGCGGTAGTAAACTCCCATCCGCCGAAGAACCTCACCAACATGCGCGGGCCGGTGGTGGCATATGTCTCCTTGCGCCGCATGGCATCAAACAGCGCCCTACGGGTGTTCTCCGTGGCCCACACTCCGGCGTAACCCGAGGCGACCATGCTCCAACTCTCGATCCGCATGTCGCCGATTTGTGCCATGGGATGCTTGTAGCGCACAGCACTGGGCTCGGTACCCGCGTGCTTGCCGAAGAAGTTCTCTTCCTCCGCGGTAGCCAGCCCGGTGTGGCTGTCGGTCGAACCGATCATGCCGAACTTGTAGGGATTCACTCCCAGCGACTGCTCCAGCTGGAGCCCCGTCTGCAACGCCGTGCGGGCATACTCGTACTGCAGCATGTCGTCGTCCTTAGCAACGCTTAGGTCGAGGTTGCCCGCGTCCCAAGTTTCGTAATCGGCGAACTCGTCATTGGGCGACAGGAACGGGTGCGCCTCACCATCGCCCTTGATCTGGGTGGCCTCGTATAACGGCTCCCACTTGCTGCGTGTCTCGGCGTACTCTCGGTCGAACGCCCGTCCCGTTGGCGGATCGACCACGGGAAACATGATGCCATTGCTCAGGTTGCCGTTGTGGGCGATGGCCAGGATTCGGCCACCGGTCCGGTCCTGATACTGCTGCAACCACTTCCACAGATCGCGCGGGTTGTCGGAGCCCATCGGCTTGATCGTGGTGTACGGCTCCATGATGCCGGCCTTGTCGCCGCCGTCACGATAGACGACCACCCGGTGCAGATTGTTTCCGCCTCCGGTGGAGGTCCACTCGTAGCCGATGAAGGCGGTGAACCGGCCGGGGTCATTGTACTTCTCCGCCGCGTCGATGGTTTCGTCCCAGGCATTCCGATAGGCCTCGCTTCCAGGCGGCGAGGCCAACGCCTCCGGAAAAGTGCCCTGGGAGAACATTTGGATCACCTCTACCGCTACCTTGACACCCTCCTGGCCCCCTTCCTGGATCATCTGGTACCAGCGCTTTCCCGTGGGGTCGGCCAGGAAATCAGGATCGCCGGCGAAAAGCCGGGGGAAGAACCCCATGTTGTCCGAATGGTCGGCCACGACCAAGAAATCGAGCGGCCGGGACAGCTTCACCCGCAGACCGGTCGAGGATGTGAGCTCTTCACCACGAGCGAAGCGGTAAGCGTCATCCGGCGTCAGTCGCGCCCCGAACGCGCCGGCGTCCATCGACAGCGCGGTGTGCAGGTGGGTGTCGCCCCAGAACACCTGGGTTGGAAAATTCCGCCCGGCGTAAGGCGAGAAGTGCTTCTGGGCCGGAAACGCCCCTATGAGCCCCTCGGTGGGAGGGAGGGGTTCCTGTGCCACGAGCTGGCCGGCGACCAGGACGATGGCAACGGACGGGAGGGCGAAAAAGTTGCGCGAGAGCATGTTTGACCATCCTCACCAAAGTAGACCGTACTTTCCTACGGGGGGATTCGACAAGTCTAACCGTCTAAGGCCAGAAAGCCACCGTTCGCTGGATGGTCCAGAAAGCCGCCACCGCGCCGATGCCGTAGGCCGGCACGCGCCAGCCCCACGCCGGCGCCGGGATCCGCAGTCGGCGGCCGGCCCAGACCAGCGCCAGCACCGCCGCCACGAACAGCAACTGCCCTACCTCGACCCCGACGTTGAACTGGAGCAAGGCCAGGGGAATCTGGTTTTGGGGCAAGCCCACCTCGGCCAACGCACTGGCGAACCCCAGCCCGTGTAACAATCCGAAAGTGAACGCCACGATCCAGGGCCACTGCTCGGTCAGCCCCGGCCGTCCCATGCGGCTGTGAGCCAACTCGGCGGCCAGAAACACGATGCTGAGGGCGATCACCGCCTCGACCGGGGCGCCCGGAACGGTCACCAGTCCCAGGGTGGCCGCCGCCAGGGTCAGACTGTGGGCCACGGTGAAGGCGGTGATGGTCCTGAACAGCTTGCCCCAGTTGCGTCCCACGATCAGCAGCAGCGCCAGGACGAACAACAGATGATCGATGCCGCCCAGGATGTGTTCGATCCCCAGCGCCAAGTATGTCCGGGCCACATCCCACGCGGAAGGCGCCGCGGGAATCAGGTACGACGGGGAGTTGGGCCGGAGGCGGATGGAATAGGCCGAGCCTTCCAGCGGTTCGATGCGCACCAGGACATCGGTGAGCAGGGTCTCCAGCCCGCCGATGGCGATGGTCTGGCCCACCAACGATCCATCGCACTGCACGGTCCAGCGGTCCAGTACCGCCCCGCTGACGAAGTAGCTGGCCGTGGGCGCCAGCTGGCGGCAATTGGCCGGCAGCACCGCCACCATGCGGAGTCTGGCGGAGCCCCGCATGGGGACCTTGAACACCACCTGGTAGCGGCCCGAGGCCACCTCGGTCATGGCCAGATAGCCGGGCCGGACCTCGTGGGCGGATGCCCCTCGCACTGCAACTGCGACCATGAGGCCGAGGAGTGCCGTGCCTATTCGGAACACCCGCCTCACAGGCCCTCTCCCGCAGGGGGAGGCACCAGCCGGGCCTGGATGGCGCCCTCGTCCACCTGGACGTCGTAGCGCTGCAGCAGGGCCTGGAACACCGCCTCGTTGGCCTCCTCACGCCGTTGGACGTCCAGATCGGTCCGCACCCGGTCGATTACCTCTTCCAGTGGTGGCTGCACCGGCGCCGCCCACTCGGTAACCCGGACGAGGTGTACCCCGAAACTGGAAGTGACAGGCCCGGTCCACCCACCGGGTTCGGCGGCGAACACACCGGCGGCAAACTCTCCTCCGAAGTCGCGGGCCACGCGCTCCTCCGACCGGAGGGAGTAGTCGTATGGCTGCAGAAACCGGTCACCCACCTCCGGCGCGCCTTCCCCGGATGCGGATTCGCTTTGCAGGACTACCAGCGCGGCGCGGGCGTCCTCGAACGCCGCGTCGCCCCGCCGGTCGACACTGAAGATCACGTGGCTGAAGGCGCGTTGCTCGGGAATACCATAGCGATCCGCATTGGCCTCATGGAACGCCTCGAGGGTCGAGTCGTTCGGCTCGACCATCAAGGCAAGGTCCTCGGTGAGGAATTCCATCTTCTGGGCCAGTCGACGGCGGACGATCTGGTCGTCGCGGTCCAAGCCCATGGCTATCGCTTCGCGGTACAGTACTTCTTCCCTGACCCGGTCGTTGATCAGCCCGCGCAGCTCCGTTTCGGTCGGGGGGCGGCGCCACTGGCGGCTCCAGGCGGCGATCAACCAGTCGATGTCGCCTTCCGTGATGCTGATGACGCCCACCTCGTCAGCGTCGTTGCCGTCGTTGAGGATGGCGTAGGCCCCGAACAGCAGGGCACCCAGGAGAAGGAAATGGAACAGGGGCTCGTGCAGGAATTTCTTCATTTTGGGGTCAGCTTCCCTGCTCATGATGCTGTGGATCCGCGGATGAAGCCCGACTCGGCCCTGTCGCCAAAGCGACGGAATTCCATCCGCCTTGAATGTCGAATATCGAAGTTAACTAGGAATCCACAAACCACTCCGATATTCGATATTCTGGGCATTCATTGTTCCTGGCATTCCCCCGGGGGTGAATGTCGAATATCGAATATCGAATGCCCAGAATATCGAAGTAAACTAGGAATCCACGCTTCACCGACTCCAGCTAGAACCTGGTCGTCAGCGCCACCAGCCACTCGGGCATCACCCCGAGGAGCATGGTCTCCAGCACCTTGTCGAATCCCGACAGGATCATCACCCCGACCGCGACCAGGAGCCAGCCGAACAGCTTGCGGGCGCGCGCGCCGATGGCCGCCATCCCGTCACGCCGGTGGGCGAGGAATTGGCGCGAGGCATAGGCAAAACCGAGGAAGACGCTCGCCATGCCGGTGGCGAACACGGCCATGATGAGGGTGGTCCGACCGAGGTCCTGTCCCTCGGCTGCCAGTCCCACGGCGGCCCCGAGGGTGGGGCCGACACAAGGCGACCACACCGCACCGAGTAACAGCCCCAGGGTGAATTGTCCGCGATTCCCTTCTAATGAGAAGCGGTCGAGCAGCGAGTTGGCGCCGCCCGCCAACGGAGCGGTGAGGCGGGCGAACAGTGCCTGGGTGCCGGGATGCACCAGGACCAGGCCGCTGAGGAGCAGGAGCACGGCCGCGAGCCGGCGCACGATCAGGGCATCGAGACCAAGGGATTGGCCGAAGGCCGCCAGGCCTACCCCGAGCGCCGTGAACGACACCACCAGACCGGCCACGAGGGCGGGAGGTCCCCAGCGCCCCTGGGCGAACGCCCCCCGTGAGCACCAGGGGGAGCATCGGCAGGACACAGGGGTTGAGGGTGGTGAGGACGCCGGCCACGAAGGCCAGGGCGTAGGCGCTCAGGGAGCGTATCCCGGCATGGCGGCCAGCGCGGCGTCGACCTGGCCGCGAATCGTGGCGCCACGTGTGCTTCCGGCGGAACGATTCAGTTCCTGGAATCCACTGAACATGATGATGGTCGATTGGACGGCTACCCGGTGGGCCCGCACCCACTCCGCGTCACCCTCGAAGTCGACCCGGAACCCCTTGATGCCCGCGTAGCGCGGGTCGTCAAGCAGGTCCTTCAGCACCGCGTGCTGCGCCTTGCAGGTGGTGCACCAGCTGGCGTAGACGTCCACCATGATGGGCCCGCCGGCGGCCTGGGCGGCCGAGAACCCCTCCGGCGTGTACCGCGCGAAGCCGGCGGGCAGGGGGTCGTCCGAGCGGACGTTCATCCATAAGAGGTTGCCCCCCAGCGCCAGCCCGATGAGGAGGGGGGCAAAGGAGAGTGACCCTGTCAGCTTCTTCCACAGTTTCACTGGTCTTCCGTGGTATCTCATGTCAGACCGGCTCGGGGGCCGGCTTGTTCTAGTACATGAGAATGAAGGCAGAGGTTCCCCAGCACCGGCCCATTGGGCACCGGCTCAGATCACGAGCCGCCCCAGCGATACTGGTAGCTGAGCACGATCGCGTCGAAGTCGGCCCCACGCTCGACTCTCGCCCCAGACGCGAAAGTGATCCTGACCGTGTGATTGAGGGCAATGGGGATGGCACCCGTAGCGGCGAAGCGGAAGGTGGAGATGCGGGTATCCCGCGGGACACCTTCGATCTCCGTCCGGCCTCCGATCGCATACCCTACGCCGGCACCGATCCACAATCCGCGGGAGAGTGTGCGAATGACATGTAGCTTGCTGGCCAGCAGGGGCCGCTGTTTTGCGCTCAATCCGCCCAGGAAGTTCTGGTTGGTGGCGAACAACCAGACACTGCCGTAGGCCTCGATAATCCAGGGACCGGTTGAATGCGACACGCCCAACTGGGAACGCACACTCCAGCGGTTGGACCCGAGGTTGATGAGCCGGTTGGGGTCGTACTGGCCCAGCGGCACGACTACCTGGAGGCTGACGCCGACGATGGTCGACTGGTTGTAGTCCGTAAATCCATTGGACCGTACCGCCGGGGCACCGACGAAGTTGAATGACAGTCGCACACGGGGGTCACCCATCCCGGTGATGTGGCGACTAGTATCCTGGCCGTCCAGCGCGCCATTCCAATCGCCAATGGCTCCCGGAACAATGAGATCGACTTTGCTCGACATCCCGAAGAAATCGATAGCCCGCACGTAGGCAACCACGGCCGAGTGGAGTCGGGATTGGAGGCCTTCGACGGGGATTGCGGGATCGAGAAGAGTATTCCCCTCAGAGTACCCGTAGCCCAGGAGCAGGAAGTTCGTCCCGATCGGGACGTTTGTCAGGGCTCGGGGTTCGAGCTCCTGGGCACGGGAAGCAGAGGTGAACCCCAAGAACGCAGCGCCGCATGACACGACCAGGAGAGCGTGAGCCTTCCGGATCGGTGCGCGCCCGCTATGCCGGATCCCGCAGCTACTTCCCGCTGTCAACCGCGGTCTCGGCCCGCTTGGCCATGCGACCGGTCCACATCCCGATCGGGATGAGAATCAACCACGAGAGATC
>Ga0209988_10002048_pt1 | contig 13266 bp, 7 predicted proteins | sample N075metaG_FD_183115 | JGI IMG/M metagenome (GOLD analysis project Ga0209988, IMG submission 183115) | Deep subsurface microbial communities from Kermadec Trench to uncover new lineages of life (NeLLi) - N075 metaG (SPAdes) (version 2) | ecosystem: Environmental > Aquatic > Marine > Ocean trench... | reverse complement strand
GTGCAGTACTTAAAGAAGTTGCACCGTCCGCGCGAGCTGCGGACTGTAGAGCATTCCTCCGGCCTACCGGCTCCGGCTACCAGGGAAACGACCTCAGCAGGTGCTCCGGCACCTTCCAACCAACGGGCAGCAAGTCGTTGAGCGAGTGTTCTTCGACTTCGTACCGCGCCGTCAGCAGGTTGCGCACCCCCTCTTCGATCTGGAGCGCCAATGACATTGGCGTAGACCCACTGTATTCCGAGCGACAGATCGTGATCAGCGATGGCTTTAGACCAGACTCGTCCAGGTGGGCACCGAAGCGTCTTAAAGCGTCGCCGACCCCCTGCGATTGGCTCGCAGGCGGTCTCGGGCGGCGAGGCACCTCCTCGACCGCGACCGAGATCCAGTGGCCGCGCTCGTCTTGCTCCACTCGGAACGGGTAGCCTTCGACTCGCATCCAGTGATAAGGATTCTCGACGACCTCGCGGGCAAACGCCTCTTCCAGGCGCATGCGCGACACGGGACGATCCGCTGGTTCATTGACAGCGAAGTAGTCGAGGTCGATGTCCAACGCTAGGGGAGCGGTCGGGCGAAACCGGTCTTCCGGCTCAAAGCGTGTGTATTCGCAGGCAACTTCTGAGGGAGTAGTCTGAAGTGGTTCGAGCGCCCCGTGCTCGCTCTTCGTCCACGCCAGCGGCAACCGCTGCGGATCGAAGCTCAGCTTGACACGGCTCCGGGCGCCCGCGCTGGCTTCGTGTCGGCGGCGAAGCCAGTACACCTTGTCAAAGACCCCGGCGTACACCGTGGGCCAGATGAAGCTCGAGATGTTGAGACGGGTGTAGGAATAGCGAGCGGCGGCGACGGCATCGTGCCGGGCCGGCAACTGCTCGCGGGACACCGGCAGGCGAAGGTCGGCGTGTTCATCGACGTGGAGCAGGATGTTCTTCGACTCGGCGAGCCACCCCGCATTCCTCGCGTGATGCCACACAAAGAACGCCTCGTAATGTTCCTCAAACGCAACCAGCGGAATTGGCACGCGTCACACTCCCTCAAGTAGCCGGTATTGTCAGGTTAACTCGCCGCGCGGCACAATGCCGGGATGCAGACTCGACGATCCCGCTACCTCTGGCATCGATTTTCGCCTGACATCATCAGCCACGCCGAGTCAAAGGAGCGCAGCGAGGGACGCACCAGCCCCGTAACGTATTGAAGAGCGGATCGGATGTGCGACAGAAAGGAGCGATGCGATCAGGCGGCCCGCACGTACCGATGATGCAATCCCGTATGGTCCGTTTATTGGATTGCCCTTCGAGTCCAGGTGGGCCCACCATTGCAAGCTGTTGTGATGGTCCGCGGAGATCGGGACAGGCACCGTTGGAGGGCTCAATCGGCGAGAGTGTCCAAGAAGACATTTCTGAATTCGAACGGAAACGTCTATCGATTCTCAGTCCGCGCAGACTGCGTTACAATCGCCGCCGTTTGAGTTCAGCCGTACCTCCCGCAAACCAAGGAGTCTCTTCCATGAACCACAGGCCCCCCGGACCCGAACTTGTCCGGCGAGTGTCACGCCGCCCATCGCCATGCTCCCACCTGTGACCGCCTTTCGGAGGCCAATCGCCGCAATCTGCGTTAGCTTGTTGGTTCTAGTTTTCTGTGCTGAGGGCCACGATCAGCACTCGCAACTTCGCGAGGTAAAGCCTTCCCCGAGAGTCATCGAGCTAGAGACACCGGGGAGCGGTCCCGACTCCGACCTACGGGTATTCGCGACGTGGATCGGTGACGCGCGCGTCGTCCAGCTAGGCGAGTTGGGTCACGGTGACGGCACTTCTTTTGTCGAACGCACGCGGCTGGTGAGATTCCTTCACGACCAATTGGGGTTCAATGTGTTGGCTTTCGAGAGCGGTTTCTTCGAGGGCGGAGACGTAGCGGAAGCTCTAGAAAGTGAGCACCCGATCGCGGAGGCGCTGTCGTTAGGTGTCTACCCGATCTGGGCGCTCAGCGAACAAATGCAACCGCTCTTTGAATACGTCCGCGAAGCTGCATCATCCGACAAGCCCCTGGCTTTCTGGGGTTTCGATGCCCAGAGTTCTTCCGCCAATAGCGGGCACCGATTCGTTACCGGCCTTGCACAGGAACTAGGACAACAAGGCCATCCCCTGAACACCAACGATCTTCACCAGTTGGAACTCTTGACGCAGGCCGCCAACCTCTCGACCAGGGTAGACCTTGACGCAGAGGCTCACCAACAGAATCTGAAAATCGTCGAGAAGGTGAAACAGATCTTGGGTTCTCAATCGACACCGAGTCGCTGGTCGCGGTCTCTCGAGAACGTCGCGGCCATGGAACAGTCGCTCTACCTGAGGCAGGATGCTCCTGGGTTCAATCCAGCCGACCCGGACGCGACTCTCCGGCACCCGTCGGTCATCGAAGGGGGCAATCTACGGGATCGCGCCATGGCGGAGAGCCTTCTCTGGATACTCGGGTCGGATCCCAAAGCCAAAATCGTGGTCTGGGCCGCAAATACTCACGTCGCCTACCGGTACTTGGAAGAGTCGATTGCAATCGACGGCGAGACCGTGCTTCGAAAGCCGGCAGGACAGTACATACGGGAAGCTCTCGACATCGATGTGTTTACTGTGTTGACAGTGACCTATGAGGGTCGGTGGGCCGCACCGTCCATCGAACGGGAGGGTGAGTGGCTCTGGACTTCGGGCGAGTACCCTCCGGCCCGCGAAGGAAGTCTTGCCTTTCAGCTTGCCGAACAAGGGTTCGAACACGCGCTTGTCGACATTCGTGAAGACCCCAACCAGTACACCGACAGACACTCACTCTTCGGCAGTGACCCCGTAGATTTCAGTACTTTCTGCGACGCAATTCTGTTCATTCGAACCATGCAACCGAGCGTCAAGATCTCAGAAGACTCGTCCACACCTGGTTAGAACGAGCGGTCTGTAATCCCACGCAGGGTTCGAACGCAACTCGCTTGCATGGCAGAGTTATGCGGGGCGCATGAACCCCGTGCTATCAAGGATTCAGGTTGGGCTGAGTATTTGGATACTACGCCCTGGTTCGAGTCCAGGTGGGCCCACCATTGCAGCGCACTATGACTGCCAACAGAGGCATGCGCGTGAGTGTTGAAATGTGAGACCTGACCCCTTTTCTTTGCCGCATCACCCGCTGGGGTCCATCACGTGGCCGAGAAACAGGATGGCCCCGGAACGCTCGTCCTGGATGAGGAAGTGGTAGGGCCGCTCCACCGCGAAGGGGATCGGCACGGGTGGTTTGGTGTAGCCCTGGCAAGTGGCCATCACGACCGCTGTAGTCGCGGCGGCCTCCGTTCCTTCTTCGTCGACTTTCACCCACGCTTTGTGCACGACCCCAGAGACCACGAGGCCTTCCGGGTCCGGTGTGATCCCGCCGAAGTTCGAGACGGTTTCATCGAACATGTCCCGCATCCCGAGTTGTTTGAGCACCGCGGCCAGGCTGGCCCCGTAGCTCAGCTCGAGCCTGGGCAATTGGAGATCGATGAGCTCTTGCTTCATCGCGGCGTTGATCCGCGCGAGCAGCGTCGCGGAGAGGGCCGTGCCGACGTCGTCCTCTCGCCCGGGGTCAGGCAGGAGTACGAGCATCGACAGGTCCTGCTCGTAGGGAATCCTTACCGCCCGCGCTCCGATCTTCTTGTCGGCCCAGTAACTGAAGTCGGCCACATTGCGCATCGTCTCGACTTCGATGCGTTCACCGCCCGCGAGGAAGAAGGCTCGGGGCTGGGTCGCGTGTTCGTTGAACGGATCGGCCCAACGGGCCTTGAAGTAGACGGCATTGGCCAGCACCAATCGTGTGATCTCGGTGATCGCTCCGTGCGGCAATACGTCGGTGATGCGTCCCTCGGTTCGCTCGCTGACCCAGGCGTTGATGCGGTCGACGGAGTCGTCGGGGCTCGCAAAGGGGTCCGAGAAGAACTCGGCGCCGAAGCTGTTTGTCAGAACCCCGCGGAATTCGGTGTGGAGGGGGTAGGCCTCCGCGACGAAGAGTGCGGTCGCGAGGGAGAGGCGATAGAACTCCCGTTCGACGAGGCGTATGTTCTTGTCCTGGTCCCACTCCCTGATGATCCCGATGCGCGGCGCAAGTGTCGCGAGCAGGTTGGTCATGCAGGGTCCCACGACCTCGGGAGCTTCCCTCAGGTGAAGAACCGCAGCCATCTCGTTGGCCGTCGTTCCACGCGCGCCTGCGTAGATCGCCGTGAGGGCCGTGCCGATACTGAGCGGCGACAAAAGGGTGTTCTCGTGCGTGTCGAGCCGGCGCTGGATGTCGATGCCAAATTGGTTGAATCCCGCGGTGAGCGAGAGAGTCTGCTCGTTGGGCCGGTTGCCAGGCGTGGGGTTCATCGGCACTTTCCAGGCTCAGTGTGACTGCGGGGAACGACCACGGGGTCCACTGTAGAGCGGATCCGTTGCGGCAGGCAAGCGACCTGTGGCGTCCTCGGTTCTATGCCCGCGTGAGGTAAGCCGACGAGACAAACGCTAACACGAACCTGTCCGGCGAGTGTCCAGCCGTTTGCAGTCCAACTCTACGCAAACTCTACGCAACGCTATGGAATCCCTGGACACTGGTGGAAGCTGATGAAGGTGTCCAAAAAGTGACATTGAGCACGGAAAACCTGGACCTCAACGGACACCATGGACATCAAAAACAAAGGTGTTCCGTAAAACTCCAGCAATTACGAACGTCGCGAGCGGACTCATAATCCGTTGGTCCCTGGTTCGAGTCCAGGTGGGCCCACCAATTCCTTGGCGTCGAGATCCAGGCAATAGTGCGAGAATCAATCTGGAAGTGATCGTTTTCGGCGGAGACACAGACGTGACGAAGCGGCCGATGACGGCGATGGCACTGCTCGCGATAGGGCTAACCCACCGGTCAGGGGACTGGAGGGACAACCGCGAGATCTACATCATGAATGCCGATGGCTCGAATGTCCAAAGGCTCACGTTCAATGAAGTCTGGGACTCACATCCTCAGTGGTGATCACGTCCAGTTATCCGGTTCGCGGCAAAGAGCGCATCCAGGAGCTCGACATACTGCGCGGTTGGGCCATCTTCGGGATGCTGATCGTGAATGTGTGGGTATTCCAGTCCGTTAACCTGCCCCCTTTGCCCGTCCAGTTGACACAAGTGTGGACCGAAACTGCTGACAAAGTTGCTTTGTGGCTCATTGATTCATTTGCGTCCGCAAAGTTCTGGAGCCTCTTCTCCTTCCTTTTCGGTTTAGGGTTTGCTCTGCAGATGAGTCGGGCGAAAGCGCGCGGCGTTGGCTTTATTTCTCTCTATCGGCGAAGGTTGTTCACTTTGTTACTCATCGGTTCGGTGCAGTTCCTGCTAGGACCGTCGAGCGTTCTTCCCACTTACGCGGTCGTTGGTTTCTTTCTGCTTCCTTTTCGTACTTGGTCACCGAGATTAATCCTCGTTGTTGCGGTTCTTTGCTTCCTGGTAGGAAACATTCGCGAAGTCCTCGACCTTCGGGATCTCGAGCTTCGCCGAGCCGACCAGACAGCACAGGAACTGACCCAGCAGGATGCACAACGTGAGGCGCGGCGTGAACGGACTGTCCGAGTTTACACTGAGGGAACCTTCAAGGACGTTGTCGCATACAACGCGGATCGGTACGCGGGGAAATACTTTTCGTTAGACCATTACTTTGGTGCGCTCAGAGGGGAATTCCCCCTCTTCTTGCTCGGTCTGTATGTGGGGCGGCGTCGGGTTCTTGAAGATATCCCCACACACCTGCCATTCATACGAAAAGTTCTGTGCTGGAGCCTTGGCTTGGGCGTGCTGAACCTGGCGGTGAACGCGGTTTTCTTGTCGCTCTGGATGAATCCTGAGTTTTCTGTTTCTTATCTCATTGAGGCTGGAATAGATATGTTGTGGCGCGTTGGCGCACCGGCGTTGGGCTTCTTCTATGCTGCTGTCATTGTTATTTTGGCACAACGGGAGGCGTGGAAGCGTCGGCTGGCCCCACTGGCGGCAATCGGACGCATGGCTCTGAGTAACTATCTACTTCATACGCTGATCCTCCTAATCCTCTTTAACAACTTCGGACTCTACGGGAAGATCGGGCCTGCAATGGGCTTGGCCGTGGCTGTTGCCCTGTACGCCTTCCTAGTTGTACTGAGCCTTGGGTGGATGCGTAGATTCCGGTTTGGTCCGGCGGAATGGCTTTGGAGAACAATTACCTACGGCAAACTCCAACCGATGCGCGTGCACAAAGGTCCATGAGTGCTCCCGTACTGAATCTATGAAGCAAGAGCCCCTAGCCGGTTAGCCTTCTAGTGCTAATCGCAAGAGAGCTCTGGAAGGAGCGAAAGGAGGCTTGCCCGTATGCCATTACGGTTTCAGGTGTTCCTGGAAGTACCAACGGGTGGCGTCGCTCCAGTACCGTCCGCTTGTTCCCGAAGGGAAGTGGTCCTGCTCTGGCATGACTAGCAGGTCGTAGGGTTTGCCCGCTCGGATGATCGCCTCCGACATCTTCATGGTCGAAGAGAACGGGATGGCGTCGAGGGTGCCGACGATGAGGAGCAGCTTGCCTTTGAGGTTCTTCGCCAGCAGAAGATTGGAAGCGTAATCATATCTTTCTTTATTGTTCTGTGGCAGCCCCATATATACCTCCATCGCATTCCCGTAGTACGGGTCAACGACCGGAGCACTGGCAACACCGACGTGATAGACATCGGAGGCAAGCAACATGGAGCGGATGGTCAGGTAACCACCAAATGAGTGACCCGTTATTCCCACCCTCCCCAGGTCCATATAGGAGCGTTTCTCGGCCAGCTGCTTGAGTGTGGCCATGTGGTCAGGAATCTCATGACGACCGATGTTCCCGTAGACCAAGTCCTGGAACGCCTTTCCTCGCTCCGGGGTTCCGCGGCCATCCACCATGAAGGTGATAAACCCCAACTGCGCGAGTGCCAGCGCGCTTGCAGCGGACCCATGAGGGACGAAACCGCGCTGGACCGCAGCGACGTGCGGCCCACCATAAATGACCTCGATAACTGGGTACTTCTTGTCCGGGTCAAAGTCATACGGTTTGTAGAGGGCCCCGTAGAGGGCAGTGTTCCCATCGGCCGCCTTGACCGCGAACTCTTCCGGCGGTCTCCACTCCAGGTTCTTAAGCGCATCAATATTCGCTTGCGACAGTGTTTGTAACAGCTCGCCATCGGCGGTTCTTAACTCTACGACCGGCGGCCGGTCCAGACTTGAGTGTGTGTCCAGAAAGAATTCCTTCGATGGGGCGAAATGGATCGCATGCTGGCCAGGGGATTCAGTGAGACGTGCAAACCCCTTCCCTTCCAGGTTCACTCTATACAAGTGAGTATCGTAGGGCCGCTGCTTGTCGGTGTGCGCCGTGAAGTAGATCCAACCTCTTTTCTCGTCCACCGCCTCAATTCTCACAATCGGGAAGTCGCCTTTCGTCAGTTGCCGGATCAGGTTTCCGTCCCTGTCGTACAGGTAGAGGTGATACCAACCGCTCCTTTCAGACATCCAAATGAATCTGTTTTCATCTTCAAGCTGCGAAAACATCGACTCAACAGCATAGAAAAGTCCGATTCCTGATACGAACGTCTCTTGCGTCTCGGTGAGGACCACCCGTGTGGATCCGCTCACGGGGTTTGCCGCCATCAGTTCCACGGTTTTCAACTCACGGTCGGCTCTGAGGAAAAGCAGTTCCGACCCGTCATGCCACCATCCGACAATGTGTAGGTGCTGATTCAGTTCCTTGCCGGTGTCGATTCGTACCTGCTGTTTGGAGAGGATATCCACCACGAAGAGTTCGGTACGGGGCAAGGACGCGCCCGCCGTGGTCGTCGTAAAACTCGACTCCGGGCGTACCCACTCCACCTCCGCGGTCGGTAGCAACCAGTGGACGACGGGGATCCTCGGCACTTTGCGGTAGTCTACCTTCTTCACCGCCAGCTTGAAGCTGTCCGGTGACCACCGGGCTCCTCCTCTCTGGATGTCCCACTCGTAGTCTTTAACGCCGTCGGTGGTGATCTGCACGCTGCGGCCGTCGTAGGTGGAGCGTAGCCAGAGGTTGTGCTGCTTGACTCCAGCGAGCCAGCGGCGGTTCGGGGAAAACAACTCCAACAGGATCGAGTGGCCTGCCGGGTCTTTCAAGATAACCTGCGGGACTAGTCGGACTTCCTCCTCCTCTTCCAAGGCAGGCAGTCGCTTGATCGTGTAGGTGTCGAGCTGGAGGGTAAACTCCTTACCCTCCACGGTGAACTTGACCGCCTTCTCGCTTTCATCCAGAAAAGTGAATTCCTCGAAGGGCAGCCTCTGGTAGGGCGGCTCGTGGCCCAGCAGCGGTGCAAGTGTCTGGCGCAGACGCGCGATGTCGAACAGCGGCGTCTTCGTGTTGGCTTTAGGATCGACCCTGTAGATGATGGTGCTGTCGGGATAGTCTTCGGCGTAGCAGAGACTCGTCCCATCGGCCATCCAGTGGGGCTTTATGGACCCGCCTTTGACATAGGAGGGAAACTCCAGGTAGCGGAAGTACATGGCCTCCCGCTCGGATTGCTGCGCCTCCTGCGCGCCAACGAACGGCGTGATACCCCCTAGGCTGACGACCAGAATGACAGCCGTTGCTCCTCTTAGTCTAAACATGCCTGTCTCCTGTACTCGCTTTAGCTTTGGCTCGGACCAAAGAATCACACTCTCACAATCTAGGACTGATCATGAGTCTGTGATGCTAAGAACACCCGCGAGCTGCTCGATCGCTTGCTGACGATGAACCTTGGCTTACCCCCGTTTCGCCATTCTACGCAGACTCTACGCAACCGTAATGTCCCGAAACTCGATCGTCGAATTCCTTACGAGAAGCCGCGTGATTTTGGGACGATCCAGTAAAAGAAAACTACGGGGTGGACGACGGCCCAGATGAGCCGCAGAAGGAAAATCGGTGCCTTTTATCCTTATTGAATGGGATTCGGTGCCGGAGTATACTCGGCTGGCTCAGGTATGGGGATCCACACGGCAAACGAAGTTTTTGGTAGGCACAGTCAAATGGGGATAGCGGTCAAAACAATAAAGAGGAGGGGTGGAATGCGTCGTCTTAAGCGTTACCTGCTGACTGGTTGTGCGGTCGCGGCGGCCGCTATTTTGCTTGTGTCGTCGCCGGCATTGCTCGCGACCGACGGCCCGGACTGGCACTTCAACGGAACGGTCATCGAGGCCTGCAGTTGCCCGATGTTCTGCCAGTGTTACTTCAACACCGAACCGGCGTCCCACCCGGACCACGACGGCAAGCACTTCTGCCTGTTCAACATGGCCTACAAGGTCAATGAGGGCCATCACGGAGAGACGGATCTGTCCGGTGTCAAGTTCTGGGTCACCGGCGATCTGGGCGCCGATTGGAGTGACGGAGCAACAGAATGGGCCATCGTCACGTTCGAGCCCGGCACGACCGATGAGCAGAAAGCCGGCATTGTCAATGCTCTGGGGCACATCTTTCCGGTGGAGTGGAAATCGTTCGAGGTTGCCGAAGACGCCGAGATCGAGTGGGAGGCGAGTGCAGATCACGCCGAGGCCAGGCTCGCTGGCGGCAAGAATGCGGAGATCATCCTGACCAAGTGGGAAGGGATGGGCGGCAAGACCGGCGTGCTCGAGAATGTTGCCTATTTCGGCGCCGCGCGAAACGACGGTTTCAAGATGATGCCCAACGAGATCGAAACCTGGAAGGTCGGGGACAAGGCGTTCAAGTTCAGCGGCACGACGGGCTTCATGATCACGATTGATATGTCGTCCGCGGACGTGTCCAACTAGAAAAACCGACCACCATTCTCATAAGCGGCTGAACCCGAAGATTCTGGCCGTTCTCCGCGGGTGCGAGGGAGTTGTACTCCTCCACCGATTTGAACGGCGTGCTATACATTTATTCAGCCGACCGTCGTTTCAAGTCTCTTCCCGGAGATAATCGATGACCGCGTCTTGTTGACGCGTGATCCATCCGGCCATCGCGGCCACCAGGATCTGCCAGGGATGGATCGCCGTTGCCATCCGGTGATCGTAGCCAGACACGGGGTCGATCGACAGCTATCGACGTGATGGTGAGTGGGCTAGAATTGCCCGGATTTAGTTCAGTCGAGTTTTTGGACACTACGGGGCCCATCAGTTCAAGCTGTTGTGATGCAATAGCTTGCGGCGATTAGAACTTTACGGTTTCAGGTGCTCCTGGAAGTAGCGCCGAATGGCCTCTCTCAAATAGTGGCGCGGAGGTCCCGCAGCGATGCCGCTCCCGATGGCGTGGGTTTGTTCGGGCAGCACAATCAGGTCATAAGGTTTCCCTTCCCGGGTGAATGCGTCGACCATCTTCATGGTCGCCGAGAAGGGGACGTCGTCGTCGCTGGTCCCATGGATGAGAAGCACCTTGCCTTTGAGGTTCCCCGCCAGCAGAAGATTGGAGCCGTACTCATACCCCTCCTTATTATTCTGAGGTAGACCCATGTATGGCTCGATCGACCTGCTAAAGTCCGACATGGCGACTGCTGGGGCGCTGGCAATACCGACGTGATAGACATCGGGGGCAAGCAACATGGCGCGGATCGCGAAGTAGCCGCCCCACGAGTGACCCAAGATACCGACGCGGCTCAAGTCCATATAAGGCCGTTCTTCGGCTAACTGCTTGAGCGTCGCGAGATGGTCGGGAATCTCGTGGCGACCGAAGTTTCCGTAGACCACATCCTGGAACGCTTTGCCGCGATCGGGGGTCCCGCGCCCATCAACCTGGAATACGACGAAGCCCAACTGGGCCAGCGCCTGGGGATATATGACGCCCCAGTCCGTGAACGTAGCTGGCACAAAGGTCATCTGCGGGCCTGCATAAATCGATTCAATCACCGGGTACTTCTTGTCCGGGTCGAAATTGAAAGGCTTGTAAAGGACACCATAGAGGTCCGTTTCCCGATCGGCAGCTTTGACTACAAACGTTTCCGGTGGCTTCCACCTAAGGTTCCGCAGCGCACCAATATTGGCTTCCGACAGAGTTTGTAGCAGCGCGCCGTCCGCCCGCCGCAATTCCACGACGGGCGGTCGGTCCAGACTGGAGTGTGTGTCCAGGAAGAACTTCTTCGAAGGAGCGAACTGGGTGTCGTGTCGGCCGGTTGCTTCGGTCAGTCGGGTGAAACGCTTGCCATCCAGGTCCACCCGGTAGAGGTGCGTGTCGTAGGGTCGCTGCTTGTCGCCGTGGCCGGTGCAATAGACCCAACCCGCCTTCTCGTCAACGGCAATCACCTCTACCACCGGGAAGTTTCCTGTAGTTAGCTGTCGGATCAGGGTTCCATCCATGTCGTACAAGTAAAGGTGATTCCACCCATCGCGTTCTGACATCCAAATGAATCTCTTCCCGTCATCAAGCCATGTGAACGGCCGCAGAAATTTGGTCCACTCAACGTAGTAGACCTGCAGTCCGATAACGAACGTTTTCTGGGTTTCCGTAAGGATCACACGCACGGTGCCAGTCGTTGGGTTGGCGGCCATGAGAAACATTCGTTTCAACGTGCGGTCGGTACGGAGGAAAAGCAGTTCCGAGCCGTCAGGCCTCCAGCCGACGATTTCAATGTACTGGTCCAGTTCCTCGCCGGTGTCCACGCGGACCTTCCGCTTAGAGCGGATATCTACGATGTACAGTTCAGTCTGGGGGAGCGGCTTGCCCGCCTTCCTCCAGCGCATCCACTCGACCTCTTCCGTCCGCCCAGTCCAGTGGACGATGGGTATTCGCGGCACGTTGCAGTAGTTGACCTTCGTTACAGCCAACCGAAAGCTATCAGGCGACCACTTAGCGCCTTCCACATCCCATTCGAAGTCCTTGATCCCGTCGTTTGTAATTTGCACACTTCGGGCGTCGTGAGTGGATCGCAACGTGAGGTTGTGCTCCGTTACGCTGGCAAACCATTGGCGATCGGGCGATAGCACCTCCATGACAGGGGGCCAGTGCGCGAAAAGGCCTTTGCGAACAGCGCGTGGCGCGAGCCGCATTTCCTCTTCCTCGGACAAGGTAGAGGCGCGCGTGATCGCGTAGTTGTCCAATTGCAGGATGAACCCGATGTTCTCCACGGTGAATTCGACCGCCGCCTCGCTCTCGTCCACGAAGTTGAATTTGTCAAAGGGAAGTCCCTGGTTGGGCGGCTCGTGTCCCAGCAGTTCAGCCAGAGCCTGGCGCTGTCGCGCGGTGTCGAACAGGACGTTCTTGGTGTTGGCGGTAGGATCGACCTTCCAAATGACCGTGTTGTCGGGCACGCCTTCCGCATACCAGAAGCTGCTCCCGTCAACCATCCAATGTGGCTCGATTGACCCACCTGTCACATAGGAGGAGAATTCCAGGTAGCGGTAGTACAGTTCCTCTCTTTCTGTTTGTCCGCCTTGTTGAGCAGGAATTGGGCGCGGTTTGCGGACATCTATTCTTGATTCCTCTTCGAGCAACTCAGGCGTCTCACCCTCCGAAGCAGCTTGGCCGTCCACCGCTTGCGACGCTGTGGATCGAGACATCACCTCACGCCCCGATTCCGCCCGCTCGCCAGCGCGAGCCAGAGGTGCGACCGCCACGAGGCCAGTGACAAGAAAGACAACCATGATTCTTCTTGTCTTGAAGAACATCCTTACTCCGACATTTCCATTGTTACCTTGCCCGGTCTCAGGGGTATGGCGAGGCCCGCCTCGTGAACACGATCTCCTCCACCTCGGGCTCCAAGAGACTCCGGATATGGTCGATCTCACCCTGAAGGTTGGTGCCGAATCCGACCTTGATCTTCCAATCCGGCCAGCGGGGAGTCGGGACGAACTCGAACACATCGTAGTAAAGATGCTCCAACGCTGAGGACACAGCCTCGTTCGATACCGTCAGTCCATCATTCCTTAGCTCTACGCGAAGAACTCTGGTCTTCCCCCAGTTTGACGCCGCCTCAGTTTAGCGGGATATGATCTCGCCAGGAGGTGCCAAATGGGGGATCGGACGACCAGGTCGGCGATGACCTCCACGACCCGGGGTCGGCCGGGAGATCGACGCTTGTACGTCCACTTCTTGGCAATCAGTTGCCGGTGCCAGCGAAGGTGGTGTCGGGAGTGACGAGCGATGCAACCTCGCTGAGCGCCCGCCGTCCGACTTCGAGTTGTGGTCTCCTACGCGGACTGGGGCTCAGCCGCCATAGCCCCACTTCTGCTTGTTCTTATCGACCTGTTCGGAGGTCGGCTGGGGCTTGTCCTCATTTGGACACACTTCGAACGCTTCGGTGTGCTCCATCAT
>Ga0209988_10002041_pt1 | contig 13291 bp, 12 predicted proteins | sample N075metaG_FD_183115 | JGI IMG/M metagenome (GOLD analysis project Ga0209988, IMG submission 183115) | Deep subsurface microbial communities from Kermadec Trench to uncover new lineages of life (NeLLi) - N075 metaG (SPAdes) (version 2) | ecosystem: Environmental > Aquatic > Marine > Ocean trench... | reverse complement strand
CAGGGCATGACCGCGATCACCAACCCGACCGTGAACTCCTACAAGCGGCTCAACGCCACGATCACCTCATCGGGCGCGACCTGGTCGCCGAACATGGTCACCTATGGCGGCAACAACCGCACCACGATGCTGCGGATCCCCGATGCCGGGCGCTTCGAGATCCGTCTCGCCGATGGCGCGACCAACCCCTACCTGTTCCCGGCGGTGCTGCTGGCGGCGGGGATGGACGGGATCGAGAACGACCTCGACCCGGGCCAGCGGGTCGATCTCGACATGTTCACCGAAGGCCACAAGGTGCGGGATGCCAAGAAGCTGCCGCTCAACCTGCTCGACGCGCTGCGCGAGCTGGGCCGCGACAAGCGGCTCTCAGCCGCGCTGGGGCAGGAGACGGTCGACGCGTTCATCAAGCTCAAGATGCGCGACTGGAACGATTATGCCGCCCATCTCAGCCAGTGGGAGCGCGACAACACGCTGGATTGCTGAGCACCAAATCTCCGTTTCCTGCACTTCCCCGGCCTTGCGCCGGGGTCTCGACCCACAGCGCACAGCGGCGCGAGGCCCCGGCGCAAGGCCGGGGAAGTGTCTCCTGGGTTGCTGAAGCTAGCTGCATTGTCTCCTCCCTGCTCGCATCGTCCGTCTGAACGGACAGCCCCGCGCAAACGGAAAAGGGCCGGCACGGTGGCCGGCCCTTCCGACTTACAGCGAGACCGGGCCTAGTAGTGCTCGGTCTCCTTCGACAAGACCCGGTTCAGGATCTTCGGGGTCTTCGCGGCTTCCTCGTCGGCCTGCAATTCCCTGCTCTCGATCCCGTGCTGGGCGAAGTGGAACCCGAGCCAGAAAACGATCCCGATGAAGAACAGGATGACCTCGGAGCCGACCATTGGATAGATCGGTCCGATCTGCGACATGTCGGCCCCAACCCAGGTCTCGACGATGGTCATCGACAGGAACTGAATGCTAGGCATGCTTTGTCCTCCTTGCGTCCTGCGTCAGGTCAACAGGCCAAGGCGCCTGGCCTCGGCGATGTCGGCCTCTGAGACCTCGATGGCGTCCATCTCGTCGGCCAGATCCGCGCTTATGTCGAGGCCGGCCAGTTCGACCGCCTCGGGTATCCGCAACATCCCCATACTCTTGAGGATGTTCGAGACCACGAATGCGGGAAGGAAACCAAGCACCCAGAACATGATCACCGCGCCGGCGAACTGGCCCCAGGGCGTGATCACCGCGACGTCCTCGTAGTAGCCGGCGGTTGCCGGGTGTCCCCACAGCAGGAAGCCGGCGATCACCAGGCCGATGCAACCGGCATATCCATGCACCGCCACAGCACCCACCGCGTCGTCGATCTTGAACCGCCGCTCGACCCAGAAATGCAGCTTGAAGGCGCAGATCGCACCGACGGCGCCGATCAGCAGCGCCTGGATCGGGTGGTAGAGATCATTGCCCGCCGAAGCCGCGATGATGCCGGCAAGCCCGCCCGAGTAGACCCAGAAGGCGTCGCCGCGCGAGATGATGTAACCGCCGATCAGGCCGCCCGACAGCGACATCAGGAAGTTGACGACGATCGCCGACAGGGTTGTGGGCGTCAGGTAGATCGTGGTCGCCGTGAAGTAGCCCTCGGCCATGCCGATATCGCCGGTGGCGATGATCGGCACGTTGCACGCGACATAGAAGCCCCAGAACCCGGTATAGATCAGGAACAGTCCGATCGTGACCAGCCACTTGTTATGCGGGTTGATGTTGCGTGGTGTGCCGTCGGGCGCGAACTTGCCCAGGCGTGGCCCCAACGGGACCAGTATACCCAGCGCAAAACCGCCCGCGATCGCGTGGATCACCCCCGACGCATAGGCGTCGTGATAGCCGAGCTGGGTCACCATCCAGCCGTCCGGGTGCCAGCCCCAGGCCGCATCGATGATCCACATCACCGAACCGATCAGGACCGCGAGGATCCAGAACGCGCCCGACCGGATGCGCTCGATCACGGCACCCGAGACGATCGAGGCCGCGGTCCACGAGAACAGCAGGAACGCCGCCCAGAACACGCCGTTGAGCCGCGCCCAGGCCGCATTGCCCAAAGGCACGGCGTCGGCGTCGTTGACCGGCGGACCTCCCAGATGGGGACCCATGATTTCGGACCAGGGAAGCGCGCTGGTGTTCTCGACCAGCCCGCCGGTGATGAAAGGCCCGTTCGGGAACGCGAAATAGATCCACCAGCCGAAGAAGAAGAAGGTGATGGTGACCAGCGGGATCAGCATCGTGTTCTTCATCAGCGTGTGGAGGTGGTTCTTGCGCCGCGAGGCGCCAACCTCATACATGCAGAAGCCTACATGAATGAGGAACATCAGCGGAACGGTGATCCAGTAGTAGAACTCCGTGAAGATCACCGTAAGCGCACCAATATCGGTGTCCATACGTTCTTCCCCTTGCACGGGGCGTTTTTTGCCGGTCCGCCGCGCGCCCCGACAGCGATGGACCCTATGGGGAGGCAAACACCGCTCTAGCAGCGATGCGGGCATTCCTCCCCCGATCTTGCTCGCTCATTTGAGCCAAAATTGATCCAAGTCACAAGCCTGAATGCACTTTTCACCCCAATTTCTACCTCATCGAGGAAATTCGGTTACAGCTTTCGTATCCGGGTGCGCAATAAACCCAATGAATCCGGCTGTTTTACCTGTAAGCCGCCAATAATTTCAGGTTTCTCCGGTAATTTCCGGAAAACATGGTGTTTTTCGGCTTGGGCTAGAATTGCTACACGCTGATTGCGCGGGCCAAACCAATTTTGCTCCAATTAAAAGCGCCCGAACCGCTGAGGCGGGGTCGGGCGCCAGTTGTGGCTCCCCCGGACCGGCTCCTTGGCCGGGCGAAATGCGGGAACCGCACCACCTCGGCGCGCAGGCGCTTCTGCTCGCCGTCGAGTTGGCCGACCTCGATCCGGGTTCCCGGTTCGGAACGAAACACGCGCCTGAGAAGAAGAAGCCCGCCGACGAGCAGCGCCGGTGATCAGGCTCTATCTCATTGATTTGCCGCAATTTACGAGCCGGAAAATGAATTCATTTTCCTTGAAATTACTCTATCGGGCTACCGCCAGCCCGGTGTTTGCATTCGATATAATCGCCATTTTGTCGGCATCGTCATGCCGGAGGCGGATCGGCGGTGCAGCGCACCCAGTCCGGCTCGAAGCCGAGAATGATCGTGTCCGCCGCCAGGCCCGGGTTGAACAGGAGGTTGTGCCAGTAGGTCGCCTGGTGCAGCGGATTGTGCTCGGCCAGGGTCCAGACCCGGCATTCCAGATCATAGCGCTGGTTGTAGGCCTCGAAGGTCAGGGTCGCGCGCCCCGCCTCGCGGATGCTTGCCGCCCCCGGCGATGCCGGCGGGAAGGTCGCGGTCAGGATGTCGGAGAACTCCGCCGCCCGCTGGTAGTAGTATTCGCTGAAGAAGGTCAGCGCCGCCTCGCGCCGCAGCGCCGGGTCCTTGGTCTTGCGCACCATGTGGCGCATTTCCGGGGTCCTGGAATATTGCGCCGCCTTCGACATCACCGTGATGATGTGGCCCATGGGCGCGTCCTCGCCGGGCAGCGTCAGGGCCGGCGTGATGGCATCGCCCGGGCGGCCCCGGCCCTCGCGCATCATGATCTGGCGCACCCGGCACTGCCAGCGCATGAAGGTGTCGCGCAGCGCCGTGTCGGCGCTGGTCATCCGCACGATCTCGCCGGTCTGGGTCATCGTGCTACTCCGCCGCCCGGTCGAGAGCTCCCGGCCGGCGATAGTCGCGGTCGTGCGACAGGCTGGGAATCCGCGCCCGCGCCGCCGCCACCTGGTCCAGCTCGATGGTCGCCTGCACCACGCCCGGCCCCTCGCCGCCATCGGCGAGAACCTTGCCCCAGGGGTCTATGATCAGCGAATGGCCGTAGGTCGCGCCGCCGCCGGGGCACGGACCATGGGCGCAGGCCGCGACCACAAAGGCGCCGTTCTCGATCGCGCGGGCCCGGTTCAACACATGCCAGTGCACCTCGCCGGTGGTTTGGGTGAAGGCCGCCGGCACGGTCAGAATCTCCGCCCCCGCCTGGGCCAGGTCGCGGTAGAGACCCGGGAAGCGCAGGTCGTAGCAGATGGTGTGCCCGATCCGCGCCCAGGGCGTGTCCTCGACCACCGCCGCATCGCCCGGCGTGACATAGGTCGACTCGCGATAGACCTCCGCCTCGGAAAGCTGGATGTCGAACATGTGGATCTTGTCGTAGCGGGCGCGGATCGCACCGCTTGCATCGACCAGGAAGCCCCGGTTGATGATGGTGCCGCCCGGCCCATCGACGGCGACCGAACCGATCTGCATCCATAGTTTTTCCTCAGCGGCGAAGCCACGCAGCGCCGCCAGCACCGGGTGGCTGTCCTCGGGCGCCGCCGGCGGCCGGAACACGCCGTCCGCACTCATCAGCCCGCCGCAGTATTCCGCCAGGCACAGCAGTTCGGCACCGTCATCGGCGGCCCGGCGGGCCAGCGGCAAAGCCTCGCCGATGGCCGTATCGAAATCCGGCATCGGCCGGGTCTGCAAGCAGGCGATGGTCAGTGGCCGGGCCATGTATCCTCCTCAGTCGTGGTTCTCGCCCCCCCTCCCTCCGCGGAGGGAGGGGCAGGTTCCAGCAGGGATCATACCAGATTGCGCCGACCCCAACCCACGTCATGCCCGGACTTGATCCGGGCATCCAGTATCAAGCCGTTGATTTGCAAACTGGATTGCCGGGTCAAGCCCGGCAATGACCAATCTCTGCACGAGTCACTCTTCGCGCAACTCAGCATCAGAACTTCGTGTAGGCCTGGCGGAGCTGCACCAGCGGATGGCGCTCGGACATCTGGAACTTGATCAACAGTTCGCGCGCGATCATGTCCCGGTCCTGCTGGTTGTCCGGCAGCTCGATGGTGTCGGGCACCCGGACCCAGCCGTTGATGTTGCGGTCGAACACCGCCGGGTTGCCTTCCTCGTAGCCCATGTGGACGTCTTCGAGCCAGTTGAGGTCATCCCAGCCCATCACCTCCATGTACTTGTTCAGGAACGGGGTCAGCCGGGTGTAGTCCGGCACCAGGTTCACATCGTAGCGGTAGCCGATGTGCTGGCCGATTTCCTTCTCGCGCACCGAGTCGAGGCCGTCTCCCTTGATGAACTGGTCGACGCTTTCGATCTCGGAGCCCTTGTAACTTGTTCCGGCCATGTTTTCCTCCGGTCGATGGCGGGGTGAACCCCGCCCTACGGGTAGCGGGCAGGGCGGGCTTCGCCCCGCCGCCGCGTCACAGGTGGTGATAATCTTCGACGCCGACGGTGTAGTTGGTGCCGGCCAGCGGCACCCCGGCCATGGCGCTCGCTTCCATGGTCAGCGCCGCCAGATCCTCCGGCTCCAACGAGTGGATGTTGGTCTTGCCGCAGGCCCGGGCGAAGAGCTGCGCCTCGATGGTCAGCGTGTGCAGGAAGTTGTAGACCCGCTCGGCCGCCTCGTCGGGGTTGAGGCGCGCCCGCAGGACCGGGTCCTGTGTCGCCACGCCGACCGGGCAGCGGCCGGTGTGGCAGTGGTAGCAGTAGCCCGGCTCGACCCCGATCTCGCGCTCGTAGTCGGCCTCGGGGATGTCCTTGTTGCAGTTCAACGCCATCATCACCGAGTGGCCGAGCGCGATCGCGTCGGCGCCCAGCGCGATCGCCTTGGCCACGTCGGCGCCGTTGCGGATGCCACCGGCATAGATCAGGGTGATCTCGCCCCGCTTGCCGAGATCGTCGATCGCCTTGCGCGCCTGGCGGATCGCCGCGATGCCCGGGATGCCGGTCTCCTCGGTGGCCAGGTGCGGACCGGCGCCGGTGCTGCCTTCCATGCCGTCGATGTAGATCGAATCCGGGTCGCACTTCACCGCCATGCGCACGTCGTCATAGACCCGGGCAGCACCCAGCTTGAACTGGATCGGGATCTGGTGGTCGGTCGCCTCGCGGATCTCCTGGACTTTCAGCGCCAGGTCGTCCGGGCCCAGCCAGTCCGGGTGCCGGGCCGGCGAGCGCTGGTCGATACCGGCCGGGAGCGAGCGCATCTCGGCCACCTGGTCGGTCACCTTCTGGCCCATCAAATGGCCGCCGAGGCCGACCTTGCAGCCCTGGCCGATGAAGAACTCGACCCCGTCGGCCAGCATCAGGTGATGCGGGTTGAAGCCGTAGCGCGACTGGATGCACTGGTAGAACCACTTGGTGGAAAAACGCCGCTCGTCCGGGATCATGCCGCCCTCGCCCGAGCAGGTCGCGGTGCCGGCCATGGTGGCGCCGCGCGCCAGCGCGGTCTTGGCCTCGTAGCTCAGCGCCCCGAAGCTCATGCCGGTGACGTAGACCGGGATGTCGAGCTCGATCGGCTTCTTGGCGCGGGGGCCGATCACCGTCTTGGTCTCGCATTTCTCGCGATAGCCCTCGATCACGAACCGCGTCAGCGTGCCCGGCAGGAACGTCAGGTCGTCCCAGTGCGGGATCTTCTTGAACAGCGAGAACCCGCGCATCCGGTAGCGTCCGAGCTCGGACTTGATGTGGATGTCGTCGATGACATGCGGCGGGAAAATGAAACTGTTCCCGAGCCGGCGGGTGTCACGATTGAGCGGCTTCTTCTCCGGCCGCAGGCCCGGAGCGCCATCACCATCTGCCATTTTGGTCTCCCTTCGTCGGGGCCGCCACCGCCCGTTAGGCGGGGCTAACGGGCGGGGGGCTCTCCCATCACAGAATCAGCTTCTTCTCGAGCGGTTCGAGGTTGTCGTAGTTCCACAGTTGCTTGCCGGCGACGATCTTCTTGAAGTGATCGACGCCCTGCTCGGGCATCAGCCCGTACTGGGTCAGCTTGCGGGTCAGCCAGGCCCGGTCTAGTTCGGTCAACTCGGCCGGAATCGCGTCAACACCCAGCGATTTGATCTCGCCGCCGACATAGATCGTGCCGTCATACATCGAGTCGCCCAGGTCCTTGCCGGAATTGCCGCACACCACCATGCGGCCGCGCTGCATCATGAAGCCCGAGAGCATGCCGGTGTCGCCGCCGACGATGATCGTGCCGCCCTTCATGTCGATGCCGGTGCGCGACCCGACCGAACCCCGGCAGACCAGGTCGCCGCCGCGGATCGCGGCGCCGAAGGTCGAGCCGGCGTTCTTCTCGATCATCACCGTGCCGGCCATCATGTTCTCGGCGCAGGACCAGCCCACACGGCCGTTGATGCGGACGTTGGGGCCGTCGATCAGGCCGACGGCGAAGTAGCCGAGCGAGCCCTCGAAGATCAGGTTCAGCCGGTTGAGGATGCCGACCCCGAGCCCGTGCTTGCCGCGCGGGTTCCTGATCACGATGGAGCCGTAGCCCTCAGCCATCAACGCGCGGAGCTTCGAATTCACCTCGGTCGTCGTCATCTCGTCCGCATCGATCTCGGTGCGCTTGTTGAAGTCGACATCCGGCGCCCAGGGATAGGTGAAGTTTTCACTCTCCTCGGGCTCGAAGAACACCTGCTGGGTCCGGCCGGTCAGCTGTTCGGTGGTCATGCCCATTTCGCGGGCACGTTCCTCGTGGGTCAGACCTGCCATACCCGGACCTCCTCGTCATACGGATCGGTAGTGTCGATTTCCTGGGGCAGGATCGCCCGGATCGAGACCTCTTCCGAGGCCAGCGCGATCAGGTCGTCGGATTCGTAGAGCACCATCGGTTTGGCGGCCATGCTGTCCTTGGCCATGCCGAGCTGGTCCCTGGTCGCCACCAGATAGGTGAAGACCCCGTCGATCTCCTTGATCGAGCGGCGCATGCTCTCCTCCAGGCTGACGCCGCCCGCCAGGTTGTCGGCGGTGTAGACCGCCAGCAACTCCGAGTCGCAGTCCGACAGGAAGCGATGGCCCCGGCGCTCCATCTCGCGGCGCATGGTCCAGTAATTGGTGATCTGGCCGTTATGGACAATCGCGACGTCGTTGTAGGGGAAGGCCCAGTAGGGATGCGCCGAGCGGATATCCACGTCCGATTCCGTGGCCATGCGGGTGTGACCGATGGCGTGGGTGCCCCTGAAGTCACCAAGGCCGTAAGCCTCGGAGACCACGGTCGCGTCGCCCAGGTCCTTGATCAGCTCCAGCCCGTTGCCCAGCGACAGGATCTCGGCGCCCTCGATCTCCTCGATGTGCCGGGCCATGTCCTCGGTGTCGCCGTCATGGCTGATGACATAGCGCAGCGCGTAGGCGGTGGCGTTCTCACGGGCCTTGATCGTCGCGCCATGCTCGGCGAGACACGCCTCGACCGCGGCGATGCGCGCCTCGACCTGAGCCTGGATGCCGTGGCCCTTGGCCATTTCCTCCTGCTCGGCGACCTTGATGCGCATGATGTAGTCGCCTTCGCTGGGCTCGCCGTAGACCGCGAACCCGGTCGAATCCGGCCCGCGATGCTTGAGCGCCAGGAGCATCGCGGTCATCTCGGAGCCCACATTCGAGCTGCGGCCGCGATGGATCAGTCCTGCAATCCCACACATGACGATGTGCTTCCTTCTGTTTTCCCGGTCTGCTTTCCCCGGCTTGCTCGGGGCAGCCTTATGGCAGGCAGTCCATATAGGTGTCGGTGTCCCACTCGGTGACGGTGTGCATGAAGCGCTCCCACTCGTCGGTCTTGTACTCGTGGTAGAGCCGGTACATCTCGCCCGGCAGGCCACGCTGAACCACCTCGTCGGCGGCCAGCGCCTCGAGCGCCTCGCCCAGCGACATCGGCAGCTTCTTGACCTGCTTGCCGGCCTTGATCGCCTCGTAGATGTTGCGCTCTTCCGGCTCGCCCGGATCCAGCTTGTTGTCGATGCCGTCACTGGCGGCGGCGAGAATGGTCGAACCCATCAGGTAGGGGTTCACCATGCTGTCGACCGAGCGGTACTCGAACCGCCCCGGCGCCGAGACCCGCAGGCCCGTGGTACGGTTCTGGAAGCCCCAGTCGGCGAACACCGGGGCCCAGAAGCCGGCATCCCACAGGCGGCGGTACGAGTTCACCGTCGACGAGCCGATCGCGGTCAGCGCGCGGAGGTGATGGACGATGCCGCCGATCGCGGTCAGGCCGAGCTTGCCCGGCATCTGCACATCGTCGCCGTCGGGCATGAAGGTGTTGTCGCCGCCCGAGACATACATGTAGTTCGCGGCCATGCCGGGCAGGTTGTCGGGGTCGTTGCCGGTCCGGTGCAGGTGGTCCTCGCCGCCGTACCACAGCGACATGTTGTGGTGGCAGCCCGAGGCCGAGACGCCCATGAACGGCTTCGACATGAAGCAGGCGATCAGATCGAATTCGCGCGCAACCTGCCGGCAGATCTGGCGGTAGGTGGTCAACCGGTCGGCATTGCGCAGAACATCGTCATACATCCAGTTGAGCTCGAGCTGGCCCGGCGCGTCCTCGTGGTCGCCCTGGATCATGTCGAGGCCCATCTTGCGCGAATATTCCATGACCTTCATGAAGACCGGGCGCAGGCTCTCGAACTGGTCGATGTGGTAGCAGAACGGTTTCGAGAAGCCCCCCGTAGGCTTGCCGTTCTCGTCCTTGGTCAGCCACATCATCTCCGGCTCGGTGCCCATGCGCAATTGCAGGCCGTCATGCTTGGTCCGGAACTCCTGATGGAACCGGCGCAGGTTGCCGCGGCAATCCGCGGTCAGGAAGGCGCCCGGGTTCTCGCGCTCCTCGCGGTTGCGAAACAACGTGCAATATATCCGCGCGACGCGCTTGTCCCAGGGCAGCTGCATCATGGTTTCCGGCTCGGGGATACCGACCAGCTCGGCGGCCTCCGGACCATAGCCGAGATACTCGCCGCGACGGTTCATGAACAGGTTCACGGTGGAGCCATAGACGAGCTGGAAGCCCTTCCGGGCGACGCTCTCCCAGTGGTCCGCCGGGATGCCCTTGCCCATGATCCGGCCGGTGATCGAGACGAACTGCAGATAGAGATACTCGATCCCCAGCTCGTCGATCTTCTTGCGGACTTCCGCTACCTGTGCCGCGCGCCCCTCGGCTTCGACGAAGGCTTCAAGATCCGTGTTACCCACATGTTCCTCCCTTGGTGTACGCCGCTGATTTTCCGGAATTCCTACACCCCGGCACGGCTCCCTTTTGCTTCCCGCCGGCGCGGGCACCCTTGGGCGGTCATTTTTTCCTGACCACTTTCGGGCAGTAGTTGAACCAAAATTGAGAATCGGGTCAAGCCAATTTTATACCGAACTGCCGATTTTGGTTCATTTTTGCCGATTCTTCGCGAATCTTCACCCACCCACCCTGACCAATTACCGACCATAGCGCAACCAGATTTGTGCCTTTGGTAATCTTTTGGTATATGTGAAACTGACCCTCACGAAACGATCGAACTGCCGAAAGCAGGGGAAACATGACCGGGCGAAGCGGCGAGAGAGGAATGGAATGAACGCGGCCGACATCGCCGGTGCCCTGCGCAAGCAAATCACCTCGGCCCGGTTCGCGACTAACGACCGGCTGCCGCCCGAGCGGATCCTTGCCGAGCAGTTCGGCGTCGCCCGCGGCACCATCCGCGAGGCGCTGAAACGGCTTGAAGAGACCGGCTTCGTCGAGCGCCGCCCCGGCTCCGGCACCTATGTCACCTATTCCGAGCGCGACGAGACCCGCTCGATCGCCGAGACCACCCGGCCGCTGGAGTTGATCGACGCCCGCTTCGCGGTCGAGCCGTACATGGTCCGCCTCGCGGTGCTGCACGCCACCGAATTCGACCTCGCCAAGACCGAGGCCCATTTGCAGGCGATGGAGACCGGTGACGACGCCATCGCCTTCGCCGATGCCGACGACCGGTTCCACATGGCCCTGGCGCGCTGCACCCAGAACGCCCTGATCGTCTGGATGATGGAGAAGATGCACGAGGTCCGCAGCCACGCCCAATGGGCCCGGATGCGCACCATCACGCTCGAGCCGGCCATCATCGCCCTCTATAACCGCCAGCACCGTGGCATCGTCGGCGCCATCCGCGCCCGCGACGCCGAGGCTGCCGGGCGTCTGATGAGGGAACATCTGGAAACCGCGCGGCGCTCGCTGATCGAGGCGGCGTCGTAGGGCGGGGTTCACCCCGCCATCCTTTGGGCGACCGTTGGATGGCGGGGTAAACCCCGCCCTACCCGACCCGCGCCGCCGCCTGCAGCCAGTTGATGTAGACCCGCTCGACAATGGTGTTGAACTCCGCCATCCGCGCCGCGCAGTCCGCCGCCATGCGGCCCACCCCGCCCGGACCAAAAGCGTCGTCCAGGGCGTCGCGATAGGCCGGGATCGCAGCCCAGTTCTCCACCGTGTCCGCCTCGACCTCCAGGTGGAATTGCATCGACAGCGCCCGCGGCCCCCAGCTCATCGCCTGCACGGCGCAGTCCGGCGAGGTCGCCAGCACCTTGGCGCCGGCGGGCAGCCGGGTGACCTCGGCGCCGTGCCATTGCAGGCAGGGGAACGCCGCCGGCACATCGTCCAGAAAGATGCTCTCGGCGCCCAGTTCGGTCAGCCGCACCGGCAACACCCCGATCTCCGGCACCGCCGCCTTGGCGCATTCGCCGCCCAGCGCGCAGGCTAGAAGCTGATGGCCGAGGCAGAGGCCGAGGAACGCCATCCCCCGCCCCTCCACCGCCTCGCGGATCAGCGCCTTCTCGCCCTTCAGCCAGGGGTGCCGGTCTTCCTCCCACACATCCATCGGCCCGCCCATGACCCAGAGCGCGTCGAACCCATCGAGCGGCGGCGGCGTCTCGCCCGTATCCAGTTGGACCGGCACCCAGTCATGCCCGTCCTCGGCCAGGAAACGGCGGAACGCACCCGGATGCTCCGAGGCAGCGTGCTGCAGGACCAAGATCTTCATCGGCGTGTACCCCAATTGCCAGTGACCGACTGCCAGTGACCGACTGCCAGTGACCGAACGGCCAACTGCCGATTCAGCTTCGGAGAAAAACCCGGAACCCGACGCCATGGCAACTGTATTCTGCTCGCCCGGTTGGCAACTGGCCCGGGCCCGGATAGCCTCGCTTGACGGCGGCAGGAAATTTTTAAGTTTTCTTTTGGCCCTGCGCCTGATGAAAGGGCAAGCGCGCGACCCAGGCGGTGTTAAAGCGTTATCGGTGATTCCTGGTTCACCGAAAACGCTTTAACTTATTGGTTTGCCGCGATTTCCGAGTCGCAAAGTGAATTCACTTTGCTTGAAATCGCTCCAGGAGGAAGCGGATGGCACCGGCACCGACGCTCACGGACTATCTGGCCGGCCGCACCACGCCGGAGAGCGGCGCGGTGATCCTCGGCCTGGCCGCGGCCGCCGCCGAGACCGCCACGCGCCTGGCGGGCTTCGCCAGCGCGGCGGCGCTGGAAGCGGAGGCCGACGCCGGCCTCAAAGCCCGGCTCGCCGGCCTTGGCGTCCGTTGCCTCGCCAGCCGCCCGCAGGACGGCATCTCCGAGATCGACCCCGAGGGCAGCCTCGCCGTCGCCCTCGACCCGCTCGACGCCACCGAGATCGAGACCAATACCCCGCCCGGCACCCTGTTCTCGCTCTACCCGGCCGCCCCCGGCGCGGCGGCGGCCAGCTTCCTGCGCCCCGGCACCGATCAGATCGGCGCCGGATACATCCTCTACGGCCCGCGCACCACGCTGGCCCTCACCACCGGCCAGGGCACCGCGCTGTTCATCCTCGACCGCGAGACCGGAGCGTTCCGCCTCCACGACCCGGAACTCCGCATCCCCACCGGCACCGCCGAATTCGCCATCAACGCCGCCGAGTACCGCCACTGGGAGCGCCCGGTGCAGCGCTTATTCGACGACTGCCTCGCCGGCGCCGACGGCCCGCGCGAGCAGGACTTCGACCTGCGCTGGACCGGCTCGCTCGCCGCCGAGGCCCAGCGCATCCTCACGCGCGGCGGCGTCTACCTGGCGCCGCGCGGCGCGCCCGCACCGCTCCGGCTGATCCACCACTGCCACCCCGTGGCCATGCTGATCGAGCAGGCGGGCGGCCAGGCCACCGACGGCCAGGTCCGCCTGCTGGACCAGGCCGCCGCCGCGCTCGACACAACCAGCCCGCTGGTCTTCGGCGCGCCCGGAATGGTCGCCCGCGTCGCCGCCTATCACGACCTGCCCGACAGCGAAGCCTCGCCGCTGTTCGGCCGGCGCGGCCTGTTCCGGCTATAGAGCGATTTCGAGCCAAATGAATTCATTTGGCGACTCGGAAATTGCGTAAAACAAAGAGATAGAGCCTCCGACCTGATTCCATCAGGTCGGATTATGCTCTGACGCCAAATCTGACGGAGAACGCGCATGTCGCTCAAGCAC
>Ga0209988_10002039_pt1 | contig 13302 bp, 12 predicted proteins | sample N075metaG_FD_183115 | JGI IMG/M metagenome (GOLD analysis project Ga0209988, IMG submission 183115) | Deep subsurface microbial communities from Kermadec Trench to uncover new lineages of life (NeLLi) - N075 metaG (SPAdes) (version 2) | ecosystem: Environmental > Aquatic > Marine > Ocean trench... | reverse complement strand
AGCCATTTAGAATCCCGTTTTTTTTATTTATCTTGCAATTTTATCACCCCCTTGATATAAGGTTTAATTAGGAATATCAAGAGGTTACGGTTTTCTTTCCCCTTCAATGACAGGACAGTCAATTGGTATTCGATTTTTTTTGGGACATGTTTTCCTCCGATATCGCGATCGACTTGGGGACCGCGAATACGCTGGTATTTGTTAAGGGTAAGGGCATTTGTCTGCGCGAACCCTCTGTCGTGGCCCTCAACACGCTTACCAAGGAAATCCAGGCTGTCGGAGCGGAAGCCAAGCAGATGCTGGGACGCGCCCCGGCAAGCATTGAAGCCATTCGTCCCATGAAAGATGGGGTCATTGCCCACTTTGAAGTGACCCAGCAAATGATCCGGCATTTTATTCAAAAAGTTCATAACAATCGAAAATCCATGGTGCGGCCGCGAGTGGTGATTGCGGCGCCTTCGGGCATCACCCAGGTGGAAAAACGCGCCGTGCGTGACTCGGCTGAATCTGCCGGTGCGCGCGAAGTTTTTCTGGTGGAAGAGCCTATGGCGGCGGCCATTGGGGTGGATTTGCCCATTGAGGAGCCTTCCGGAAACATGATCATTGATATCGGTGGCGGCACCACCGAAGTGGCTATCATTTCCATGTCCGGGATTGTATACAGCAAATCGGTCCGGGTGGCTGGCGATGAGATGGATGAAGCCATTGTCAATTACGTCAAACGCAAATATAATTTACTGATTGGCGAACGCACTGCGGAGAATATAAAAATTCAGATCGGAACGGCTTACCCGCTGGACCAAAGGGTGACCATGGAAATTAAAGGGCGGGACCTGGTAGCGGGAATCCCCAAGACCGTGGTCCTCTCAGATGAGGAAGTCCGGGAAGCCCTTCAGGAAATATTCAGCACCATTGTGGAAACGGTTAAAATCGCTTTAGAGAGAACTCCGCCGGAGTTGGCGGCGGATATCGTTGACAAAGGGGTGGTCGTCACTGGCGGTTGCTCTTTAATTAAGGGGCTGGATATATTGTTGAGGGAGGCAACCGGTCTGCCGATTACGTTGGCGGAAGACCCGCTTTCCGCCGTTGCTCTGGGAGCCGGAAAACTTTTGTCCAACCACAAACTACTCAAAAAAGTTACCTTTTAAAAGTGTGGAAAAGGGAATTCAAGGACCGTAAAAATATAATCATACTCCTCTCGATTTTTGTGGTCTCCTTTGCTTTGATGACTCTGAATGTCAAGCGATCGCAAACCCCCTTCTTTTTCGAGACCGCGCTCCTTTGGGTGGTCTCGCCCGTCCAAAACCTGTTCACGAACACAGTACAATCCATTTCCGAAACGGTGGACCATTACTTTCAATTGGTGAACACCTCCAAGGAAAACAAAAACCTGGAGCGCCGGGTAGAAAGGTTGCTCAAGCAAAACCATGATTTGCGGGAAAAAATTCTCCTGCTCACGCGGGTGGGGTCGCTGAGCAACTATCAAGAACAGCAGGAACTGAAGGGCATTATTTCCAGAATCATTGGCCGCGACGCCACGCAGTGGGGTAAAATGGTCTTTATCGATAAAGGCACGCAGGATGGAGTCGAGGAGAACATCGCCGTGGTCACGCAGGGCGGAATCGTGGGGCATGTGATTCAGGCAGGCAGAAATACTTCCAAAGTTCTTCTCATCATTGACAACCGCAGTGCGGTGGACGCTCTTTTCCAGAATTCAAGAGTTTCGGGAGTGGTGGTCGGGGCCGGCTCAAATCATTGCTTTATGAAATATGTTCCCATCACCGCTCAGGTTGAGATCGGCGACGAAGTGTTGTCGTCGGGGTTGGGGAAAATCTATCCAAAAGGTTTGAAGTTGGGGACCGTGTCGGAAGTGACCAAAGCCACCCAGGGATTGTTTCAGGAGATTACCGTGGTTCCCAGCGCAGATTTGACCCGGTTGGAAGAGGTTCTGGTTCTATTGTCCTGAAGAAGGCCCGCCATGTTAGTTTTAATTTTATTTATATACCTGGTTCTGATTTTTTCCCTCCAAACCACGCTGTTGGGTTTGTTTTCCTTCGGCGGCATCACTCCCGATCTGGCTTTAATTTTGACAGTCTATTGCGCGACCCTTTTGAAGGAGAACGGCGGAATCGCCATGGGGTTTGGATTGGGCTTTGTCCAGGATTGTTTGTCCGGAGGAATACTCGGAATCAACACCTTGTCCAAGAGTCTGATAGGGTTTACGTTTGCCACCCTGAAAAGTAAATTGGTCGTTGAAGGCTTTGTCCCCATTGCCGCTTTTTTATTTGTCTCGTCAATTATTGACGGACTGCTGTATCACGTGGCCTCTTTGATTTTATTTAAATCCGAAACGCCTTGGGGCGCCCTGTTTTCAAACCTTCTTATCTTTGCAATTTATAACGCGCTCATAGGCCCGGTCTTATTTTATTTTATGAATAAAAATAAAAACTGGCTGATCCGCAGATTTTCAAAAATGGAGAAATCATCCCTTTGAGCATCCATTTATACACTCCCGACGTTTCAGAGAGCGTCCGTAAAAAGGTGAAGATTTTTGTCATTCTGGTGATTTTCTGCTTTTTGATTTTATGGATGCGTGTCTGGTATTTGCAGATCCTGAAGGGTGAAAGCTTTATGGGGCTTTCCGAAAACAACCGTGTCCGTTTTATTTCCTTACCGTCTTATCGCGGGAAAATCAGTGATCGGAACGGTGAAACTCTGGTGACGATTCGGCCTTCCTTCAACGTCTACATCACTCCGGAGGATGCTCCGGATTTGAAGGGTACTTTGGAGGAACTGCTCAATCATATTGAATTTGACACCTCTAAAGTTTTGAAAGACATCAGCCGGGCACCACCTTTTGTGAACGTGCTCGTCCAGGCCGATATCACCCGGGAGCAGGTTGCCGGCATCGAGGAAAATAATCGTTTGTTGCCGGGGGTGCAACTGAAAGTCGAGCCCCTCAGAAACTATATTTATGGGGATCTGAGTTCGCATGTCCTGGGTTATCTTGGCGAAATATCAGAAGACAAACTCAATGCTGTCCGCGGGGCCGGTTACCGATTGGGGGATCTGGTCGGCAAGGAGGGCATGGAGTATCTTTATGAAGCCGATTTAAAAGGTAAAAAAGGCTACAAGGAAGTGGAAGTCGATGTGGCGGGACGGGAACTTCAAACCCTTCGGAAGCTCCCTCCGCAAAGCGGCAACGAATTGGTTCTCACCCTCGATCTCAGAATTCAACAAGTAGTCGAGCAATTGATGACCGGCACCGCGGAGAAACCCATTAACGGATCGGCCGTGGTGATCAAGGCTCAGACGGGAGAAATTCTGGCGATCACCAGTAAACCTTCCTTTGATCCTAATTTGTTTGCGTCCGGTATTTCTGTCGAGAACTGGCGGAAGTTGATTTTTGATGACATGCATCCGTTGCAGAATAAGGCGATTGACGGGCAATACCCGCCAGCATCCACTTATAAAATTGTCACAGCGTTTGCTGGCCTTGAGGAAAAACTCATCACCCCGGAAACCACCATTTTTTGTCCTGGGCATTACCGGTTAGGACGTGGCATCTACCGGTGCTGGCGGCGGGGCGGGCACGGTTATGTCAATCTCCATGATGCCATCGTCCAATCCTGCGATGTGTTCTTTTATTCCCTGGGGCATCGGTTGGGAGTAGACAATCTGGCCAAATATGCTCTTGAATTAGGATTTGGCGTTCTCACCCATATCAATTTACCCGGTGAAAAGCCCGGTCTCATCCCCACCAAACAATGGAAGCTGTTGGCTAAAAAAGAAGCCTGGTTTCCCGGAGAAACCATTTCCGTTTCCATTGGCCAGGGATTCAACCTGGTCACACCCATTCAGCAGGCGAAATCCATCGCCACGATTGCCAATGGCGGGATGGTTCTTCGGCCTTACCTGGTAAAAAAAATAAGGGACAAGGAAGGGAATGTATTAAAAGAATGGTTTCCAAAAATTGAACGCAGGCTGAATCATCTGCCCGGGACATTAAAAATTATTCGGGAAGGTCTTTTGGGCGTGGTGAATGAAAAGAAGGGAACCGGCTGGCGGGCGCGTCTTTCTAAATTAAAAGTTTCTGGGAAAACGGGAACGGCGCAGGTGGTCCGTTTAAAAAAAGTTCTTCTGGGACCTGATGGGGAGAAACCGGAAATTCCTTATGTGTTCCGGGATCACGCCTGGTTCGTGGGTTTCGCGCCGTATGAACATGCCGAAATTGCCGTGGCTGTCATTGTCGAACACGGTGGGCATGGCGGAGCCACGGCGGCCCCGATAGTCCGAAAAATAATTGAAACCTATAATAAATACTACCCCATGCCAGAACCCCCAAACACCCTTTCCCCAGAGAACGTGGTTGGTTTATCCTCAGATACCCTCCGATTCGAATAAAAAACCAGCAAAACTCAAAAAAGTGTTCAGATTCCTCGATAGAAAACCGAACCGAATTTAAAGAGTTTATGGGCGCCACAGAAGGTGAGATGCAATGAAAATAATCACGCAACAGGGTCTTCCCCTGGCATTTGGACAAAAGATCATGTTGACCCTGCGGGGTGAGAAATATCAGTCCGTGATTCGAGGTTGGATGGAGGGGCAGTATATTATTGTGGACAATCCCCAATTTCAGGGCGATCCGGTATACATCGCTCCGCTCACCGGATGTTCGTTTGATTACACGGTGGAAGGTACCTACGTCAATTTAAAATCTCTGGTATTGATTTCCATCAACCAGCCGGTCCGTTTGCTCGTCGTGGAGTTTCCTCGCCAGTTTGAAACTTTTGAGCTGAGAAAAAGCCTGCGGCACGCCACCAATTTTTCCATTGTGTTTATGGTGGAAAATGAACCGCCGGACGAGGTCTATTCCGGATCGATCCGTGATCTCAGTATTTCGGGAGCTTTGATTTGCCATGACCGGCGGCTCGCCAAGGACCAGCATATTTTTATCACGCTGGAATTGCCTCAGGGCACCATGACCAACCTGAAGGCTGAAGTGAGGAATGTCAGGAAAAATCCCAGGAGCGCCAATGAACCTTTCGTGACGGGCGTGATTTTTCCTGGAATGTCTGCGGAACAGGATGCTCTCCTAAGAAAATTTTTATCAGGTCGAGTTCATGAACGCCGGAAAAAAGATAGAAAATAGCGGCATCAAATGATCCCCAAATCTTTGTCCCTGAGAAGCTTTATTCGATCCCGCAAATGAGCCGCTTTTTCGAATTCCAGGTTTTTCGCGGCGGTATGCATCTGTTTTTCCATTTTTCTGACTGAAGAGCTGAGGTTTCCTATGGGCAGATAATCTTCTTCCTCTTCCATCACCAGCGGCATCAGGTTGGATTTTTTCGAATCGATCAGGTAATCCTGTATCGACTTTTTAATGGAAGTGGGCGTGATGTTATATTTTTTGTTGAATGCTATCTGAATCTGTCGACGGCGGTCGGTTTCGTCCAAGGCGGTTTGCATGGCCGCGGTCACCGTGTCCGCGTACATGATGACCTGGCCGGCTATATTGCGGGCCGCCCGGCCCGAAGTCTGAACGAGAGAGGTGGCGGATCTTAGAAACCCTTGCTTGTCCGCATCCAATATAGCGACCAACGAAACTTCAGGAATGTCCAACCCTTCGCGCAACAGATTGATCCCGATCAAAGCGTCGAATTCTCCCAGCCTCAGCTCTTTTATAATTTGAATTCGCTCCATCGTGACGATATCGGAGTGCAGGTACTTGACCTTCAACCCCATCTCGGAAAAGTGTTCGGTCAAATCCTCAGAAAATCTTTTGGTCAGAGTGGTCACCAGCGTTCTTTCATTTCTTTCCGCCCGTTGCTTGATTTCCTGGTACAGATCATCCACCTGCCCGGCGATGGGTCTCACCGAGGTGGGTGGATCGATCAACCCGGTGGGACGGACAATCAATTCCACCACCCGGTGTTGAGATTTTTTCAATTCGTATTCTGCCGGGGTGGCCGACACATAAAGAACGCTGTTGTTGCGAGCCTCGAACTCTTCGTAGGTGAGGGGCCGGTTGTCGAACGCCGAGGGCAGACGAAAACCGTAGCGAATCAGGTTTTCCTTGCGGGCGCGGTCGCCCTTGTACATGCCTTTCAGTTGCGGCAGGGTGGCGTGGCTCTCGTCGATCACGAACAGGGCATCCTCCGGGAAATAGTCCAGTAAGGTGGGCGGCGGGCTTCCCGGTTCCCGCCCCATGAGATGGCGGGAATAATTCTCAACTCCCTGGCAATACCCTATTTCCCGGATCATTTCCAGATCGAACATAGTCCTCTGCTCGATCCGTTGCGCTTCGATCAATTGGTTCTGGCTTTTGAAATATTGGATGCGCTCGACCATTTCTTGGTAAATATTTTCCATGGCCTTTTCCAGTAAATCCTTGGGGATCGTGTAATGACTGGCAGGATAGATCGCGATACGATCCAGTTTTTGACCGGAGTTTAATGTCACCGGGTCAAAGGTCGTAAGGTTTTCTATTTCATCTCCAAAAAACTCAATGCGGATGGCCTCATTTCTTTCGTATGCCGGCAGAATTTCCACCACGTCACCGCGCACCCGGAACGTGCCGCGCTGGAAATCCACATCGTTGCGTTTGTACTGAATTTCCACCAGTTTTTTAAGGATTTTTTCGCGATCAATGGTCATTCCCGTTTCGAGAAACAGGAGCATGCCGTGGTAAGCTTCCGGAGACCCGAGCCCGTAAATGCAGGAAACGCTGGCCACAATGAGAACATCACGCCGCTCAAATAAGGCACGGGTGGCGGCATGGCGCATTTTATCTATTTCATCGTTGATCGAAGCATCTTTTTCGATAAAAGTGTCGGAGATCGGAAGGTAGGCTTCCGGTTGGTAATAGTCGTAGTAGCTGACGAAATACCCCACGGCATTGTTTGGGAAAAAATTTTTGAATTCGTTGTATAGCTGGGCCGCCAAGGTCTTGTTCGGGGCCAGCACCAGAGTCGGGCGTTGTAGCTTTTCAACCATGCTGGCTACCGTGAAAGTTTTTCCAGAGCCGGTGACACCCAGCAAAGTCTGCGCGCCGCCGATCCCCGGAAACTGCTCCACCAGTTGCCGGATCGCCTGAGGTTGGTGGCCGGCCGGCTGAAAGTCGGCGACCAGTTCGAAAGGTTTCATCTAAGGGGTATTGTTTCTTGTTTATAAATTTTGGATTGTGTTAAATTAGAACTCTAACGCTAAAACAATACCATGGCCGACTGTCCACGGGAGCCAGAAAGAAGCCCACTCTCAAAACAAATGCCAGCCCATGTCCCCTGTTAGTTTACGATATCTCAAAGGTTAATAAGAAAGGAATTTGTGGAATCCACCGAAGATATTATCAAAACCATCCAGCACAATGGCTGTACCATCACTCTGGTTGGGACCGCTCACGTTTCCCATAAAAGCGTAGCATTGGTCGAAGAAAAAATCCGCACGGGCGATTACGACTGCGTTGCGGTTGAATTGTGCCCCGCCCGGCACAAAAACCTGATCGACAGCGCCTGGTGGAAGAACCTGGATATTTTTCAGATTTTAAAGCAGGGCAAAGGCAACCTTCTGCTGATCAACCTCGCGCTCTCCGCCTATCAGCGGCGCCTCGCTGAGAAAATGGGGATTGAGCCGGGGCAGGAAATGATACGGGCTATTGAGCTGGCTCAGGAACACGACCTGCGTCTGGAGGTCATCGATAGGGACATCTCCATCACTCTCCAGCGCATGTATCAAAAAGTCTCTTTTTGGCAGAAACTCAAACTTTTTTCCGGCTTGATGGCCAGTGTTTTTGTGGGCGAGGAGATCACCGAGGAACAGATTGAGGAACTCAAGGATGGCGATATGTTGCATTCCCTTGTCCAGGAGTTTGGAGAAGTTCTGCCGTCTGTCAAATCCGTGCTGATTGATGAAAGAGACCAGTACATGGTGGGAAAACTGATCCAGCTGGCGGAAGCGCCTGACGGTCCCAAAAACATCCTGGCCATGGTGGGCGCGGGCCACCTGGTGGGAATGGTTCCTGCTATGAAGTCCCCGCCGGACCAGGCGGCACTACAGCAATTGGAGGAAAAACCGCCGCCCAGACGCACCGGAATTTATATCGGGTGGGGCATCGGTCTGTTCATCCTTGCTATGTTTGGGGTGGGATACTACAAGTCTCCCGAACTGGGTTGGCAACTGGTAGTTACCTGGGTTGTGATCAACGGTGGTTTCAGCGCCGCCGGGGCGGCGCTGGCGCTAGCGCACCCGCTTTCCATTCTGACGGCCTTTGTCGCGGCGCCCCTCACCTCGCTCAACCCAACCATCGGCGCCGGAATGGTGGTGGGCATGGTCGAGTCCTATTTGAGGAAGCCCAAGGTGAAAGATTTTGAATCGATAAAAAGTGATATCGGGCATTTCGGCCGCTGGTGGAAAAATGGTGTGGTGCGCATTTTCCTCGTTTTTTTCTTCGCCAACCTGGGGTCCATGGTCGGAACTTTTGTAGCAGGCTCTTCGATCCTCCATCAGATACTGGGATAGAATTATGAAATCCCCTGGCCCCAGGATAGTGGTGACCCCGCCGCCCATCTGCCAGTCCGAAACTTTGAGAAATGAAATCACGGGCTTGTTCGAAAACACCGCCTTTAACGATAAGGACCGCTATTTGGACGGGGACGAATTGGTTGAGTTTTGTCGAGCGGCGGACGGCCTGCTGGTGGGCCGCGATGCCCTCAACGAAAAAATACTTCAGGCATTGCCCCATTTAAAAATGGTTGCCAAATACGGGGTGGGGCTGGACAATTTGGATGAACAAGCCTTGGAAAAACATCAAGTGGCTTTGGGATGGACTCCTGGGGTGAACCGGCGGTCGGTGGCCGAACTGACTTTGAGTTTCATGCTGGGGCTTTGTCATAATGTATTCAGCGGTGGATTTGCCTTGAAGGAAAACCGTTGGGTGAAGGACGGAGGCCATCAGCTCCAGGGAAAAACGGTCGGCATCATTGGTTGTGGTCATATTGGCCGGGAAGTGGTTCGGCTTCTAAAACCCTTTGGGTGCCGCCTCTGGGTGCGGGATATTGTGGACCGCATGGATTTTTGCAGAGCAACGGGGGCGGAGGTGAAGAGCTTTGAGGAGGTGATTCAAGGGGCGGACATCATCTCTCTGCACGTGCCCTTGACGGATGAGACACGGTTCATGATCAATTCAAAAGTGATGCGCGAGATGAAGCCGTCCGCTTTTTTAATCAACACCAGTCGCGGCGCGGTGGTGGAACCGGAGGCCTTGAAAAATGCCTTGCTTGAGGGCAGATTGGCAGGCGCCGCTCTCGATGTCTTCACCCAGGAACCGCCAGAGGACAGGCAACTGTTGGCGTGTCCACAATTGATGGTGACCCCTCATATCGGAGGCAATGCCCTTGAAGCTATCGAGGCCATGGCGCGTTCGGCCATCGATCACCTGGCGCAATTTTTTAATCGACAATATATAAAGGCCCGCAATCCCTGATGGACGATGATCAGACCCAAGACGGATATTCCCAGGCCGATTGGCAGGGGCATTACGATGCCAGCGATTTGCGTTGGGATTTGGGAGAAGTGGCTCCACCCTTCGTCCGGCTTTGGCAGGATAAAATTTTAACACCGGGCAAGATGATCGTTCCTGGTTGTGGCCAGGGCCACGAAGTCGTCTTTTTTGCAGGCCACGGATGGGACGTGACCGGCGTCGATTATTCGCCTGGCGCGGTGTCTCTTCTGAACCAGACCCTGAAAGAAAAAAATCTGGAAGCCCGGGTGTTGTCCCAGGATTTTTTCTCTCTGAACGCCACCCATCGGGAAATTTATGACACCTTGCTGGAGCAGACATTTTTTTGCGCTATATCACCGGAAAGCCGCGGAGATTATGTAGCGACTGCACACCGGATATTGAAGCCGGGGGGATTGATAATGGGACTGTTTTATGAGACTGGAGAGCAGGGAGGGCCGCCTTTCAACACCACCAAACAGGACATTCATAAGCACTTTTCAAAAAAGTTCGCCCTGGTCCGGATTGAAAAATGTGACCACTCGGCAGAACAGCGCAAGGATAAAGAATGGTTGGCGGTTCTAAAAAAAAAATAAATTGACCGATATTGGAATTAAAAATAGGCTGGGCAATGAGAGCTTCAACTATAATAGTTGAGGTTGCGGGCGTCCCAAGGCCAGCAGTTGTTAAATTCAGTGCCATTTAAAAACCACGGATTAATTGAAAGTTGAAGCAGGGGTTATGAGGAAAATAATTAAAAAAACTTATTCGGGGATTTTGCGGGACGGTGGGGCGGGTTCTCAGGCAAAAAAGCGGTTCCGGAACCGAAGAAAGAAATTAATGGAACGTATGAACCAGCTGATTGTTCTCACGGGAGTCCCCTACGGCCCCGGTGCGGAAACAGCGTGGACCTACGCCCATTCCCCTACCTATCAGGAGCCCAGCATCATGTACCTGACCGGGGTCAATCAAGCCGGAGTGATATTACTGCTGGATCCCGGCGCGAAGGATTCGGATGAAATTTTGTTTGTGAAAAAGAAAGATCCGACCAAAGAATTTTGGGACGGGGTTCGATTTGGAGTCGGTGATCCCAAAAGTGTTGCAGAGGCCAAGCGGGTGACCGGAATTAAAGATGTTCGAGATGTCGATGAATTTGAAAAGATACTTAAAGAACGGGTGCGACAGGGAAAACGCAGAGAGGTGGGTACCTTTTGGCTGGAAACATTAATGCCCGGGAAAAAGAAGGTTGTGAAGACGGACCATAACTGGAAATTTAAAAAAAAGATTGAGAGTCTGTTACGCAAATGGAAAATGCCCGGAAAAGCAGTGAGCAATATAATGAAAGACCATTTTGAGTTGCGGCTTCCGCTGGACAAGTTTGATGTGGCCAATACGCTGAAAGCCCAGAAAATAACAGGCGAAGCCTTTCAAGAAACTTTGAAACATTTCGGAGAATTTAAAAACGAATGCCATGTTCAGGGATTCATCGAAGGCCAAATGCTCATGAAATCTCCCTACGGCCTGAGTTTTCCCGGCATCATCGCTTCCGGCTCCAACGCCACCGTTTTGCATTACATGAAAAACGACGATGATTTTTCCAGGGATGAAATGGTGCTACTGGATTTTGGAGTGCGCTGGATGACCATGCACGCCGATATCTCGCGAACCATTCCGGTGGCAGGTCGTTTCAATCCGTTGCAGAAGATTTTATACCAAATTGTTTTGGACGCTCAACTTGCGGTGGAGAAAATGGCTCGGGCGGGTGAAACCATCTTTGAATTGAACGAATGTTGCTGGGGCACTCTGAATCAGGGCTTGAAGGAAAAGTTTAAAGCGATCGGCGGAACGTATAAATTGCAATACAATGGCCGTCCGCATGGGGTCAGCCATTTGATAGGGGAACAGGAACACGATGGCGATCCATTTCGTGAATACCTGGGTTACCCGATGCAACCGGGTTGGTTGATCAGCAATGAGCCGGGTTTATACGGAACCTTTAAGTTAAAACAAAATGGCCGGGTCTACCATGCCAAAATTGGAATCCGCTTGGAAGACAATCTTCTGATAACTGAATCGGGATGCAGGAACTTATCGAAAGGCATTCCGCGGCGGATTGACGAAATTGAAAAGTTGATGAACTCGGCAGTTTGAGTTTTACGCCAACTCTTTCAGGGCGGCCAGGACTTCTTCGATGTGTCCCTTGACCTTGACTTTGGGGAAGATTTTGCGGAGGGTTCCGGATTTATCAATGATGAAAGTGGACCTGACAATTCCCATGTATTTTTTCCCGTAGAGATTTTTTTCCTGCCACACCTTAAATTTGTTCACGACTTTATGATCGGTATCGCTGATCAGGAGGAAGGGCAGATCGTATTTTTCGATGAACTTCTGGTGTCTTTCCGGGGAATCAATACTCACCCCTATTATTTCCGCACCTCTAAATTTTTTGTAGTGGTCGCGAAAATCACAGGCCTCTGTGGTGCACCCGGGGGTCATGTCCTTGGGATAGAAATAGAGAACGACGTTCTTTTTACCTTTAAAAGAACTGAGCTTCACCTTGATTCCACTCTGGTCCAGTGCGGTGAAATCGGGAGCTTTATTGCCTTCTTTCAACATGGGTGTTGTCCCGGAATCACATGCCTAAATTACTGAGTGCTTGGTCTAAGTTTTCGTTGAGCGCGTTGAGTAGTTTCAACAGTTCTTCAACAGGAGTGCGTCCCGGCTTTTGATTGTTGATGTTTCGAGCCTGATCCAAACGGTCGGAAATTGCATCGAAAGTTTTTTGGGTGGGAATTTTCCCATCCTCGCACATGGTTTCAAAACCCACCACCAACCTTTGCAATTTGCCATCGATTTGAAAACCTAGTGTCGACTCTTTTTTTAGAGACGCGTTTTTTTCCATATATCCCCAGAGACCCCCTCTGCCCTGGGTGACCTCAAACCCGCCGCGTAAATGCATGGCGGCATTTTCGCAAGAACCCGCTAGCACCGCGTGAGCCAACCAAAGCATTGATATAAGGATAGTTGTCAGGATATAACAGTGGGGTTTGACAGACTTGAGCCCGGTAGTATTTCTCGCCATCCTAATTTCCTCCCAGAGGAATCGCATTCATATTAGGACCAGTGAAATGAAACGGCGGGCACTGATCAATCATCTCTCATTTTCTCATCTAATCAATAATGGGTATTAATGTCAAACTTTTTTTGGCTCATAATTTTAGGGGGGCGAGAGGGCAGTTTGATGCATACACGATGTCATTGGAATAATTCATGTCCTTTGATTTTTTCAAATGCCGGATCGTTTTTTAAGGTTTGCAGGGTTGCCGGGCGGGTTTGCTTGATCCAGATGAGGTTTTTTATGGCGAGGTCGATATCGCCTTTTTTCACATACGCTTTGGCGAGCAGGACATGATGGGAAAGAACATGTTGGTGGTTGGGATGAGTGACGAATATTTTTTCCAGGAGTGAAATGGCGTGGTTGTTCTGGCCGCCGTTGTAATAAGCCGTGGCACTGTTGAGTTTTCCCGTTAAATTTGTAGGGTCCATTTTAAGAACCATGGCATACACTCCCAATGCCCGCTGGAACATTCCGTAGTGAGCGAACACTTCGCCTTTGCGGTTCAAGGCCTCAATGGGTTTAATGAATATCTCTTTAGGATTGAGGGCCTGGGGACGTTTGCTGTCCGGTAGCGGGAGTTCGTCCAGGCTGAGTTGCGCCAGCTTGTCCGGATCGCCCAGGGCTTTTGATTTTTCATAATGAGCTCGGGCGGTGTCCAGGTTGCCACGCATGACGCTCAAGTCCCCTA
>Ga0209988_10002038_pt1 | contig 13302 bp, 8 predicted proteins | sample N075metaG_FD_183115 | JGI IMG/M metagenome (GOLD analysis project Ga0209988, IMG submission 183115) | Deep subsurface microbial communities from Kermadec Trench to uncover new lineages of life (NeLLi) - N075 metaG (SPAdes) (version 2) | ecosystem: Environmental > Aquatic > Marine > Ocean trench... | reverse complement strand
GCGGCGCTGCTGATAGCGGACGATGGGGTCGAAGATTTCCCCGACACCGCGCAGCTTATCTACACCGGCCCGCGGCCTGGCACGATTTCACCCTGGTCAAGCAAGGCGACGGATATTGCACACGCCTGCCGCCTGAGTTGGGTTGCACGAATCGAACGCGGTGTTTGCTACGCCCTAGCGTGCGACGGCAGGCTGACTTCAGCAGAACTCTCAAGGCTTGGTGAGTCGCTGTTGGACCGCATGACGGAGTGCCAGTTTGCCAGCGGGCGCGAGGCGGGTGTCCTGTTCGAGCAGCATCCCCCGGCACCGCTTGCCACGATTCCGCTACTGGAGGACGGCACAGGCGCATTGCTCCGCGCCGACCGTGAGCTCGGGCTTGCGTTATCGGATGACGAGATCGACTACCTCGCCGAGAACTACCGGCAACTCGATCGCGACCCCACGGATGCGGAGCTGATGATGTTCGCGCAGGTCAATTCCGAACATTGCAGGCACAAGATTTTTCACGCCGACTGGATCATCGATGGAGAGCCGCAAAACGAAAAGCTGTTCGACATGATCAAGAGCACCACGAAAGCCAGTCCCGACGGTGTGATATCGGCATACTCGGATAATGCCGCGGTCATGGCGGGCTGGGACAGCAAGCGGCTTAGTCCTGAACCCGGTGACCGGCAGTTCCGCTACCGGGATGAGCCGATTCATATCCTGATGAAAGTCGAGACGCACAACCATCCGACAGCCATCTCACCGTTCGCCGGTGCCGCAACAGGGTCAGGAGGAGAAATCAGGGATGAGGGCGCTACCGGTCTTGGCGCAAAACCGAAGGCCGGGTTGACCGGCTTCACCGTTTCGCATCTGCGCATTCCCGAATTCGCGCAGCCCTGGGAAAAACCATTCGGACATCCGGACAGGATGGCCACACCATTGCAGATCATGCTGGACGGTCCGATCGGTGGCGCGGCTTTCAACAACGAATTCGGCCGTCCGAATCTGCTCGGATATTTTCGCACCTACGAGTCGCATGTTCCCGGGCTTCCGGATCGCGAAATTCGCGGATATCACAAGCCGATCATGATTGCCGGCGGTGTCGGCAACGTTCGCGAGGAGCACGCACTGAAAATCGATGTGCCGGTTGGTGCCAGCATTATGGTGCTGGGCGGACCGGCGATGCTCATCGGCCTGGGCGGCGGTGCAGCTTCCAGTCTCGGCAGTGGCACGAGTTCGGAAGATCTCGATTATGCGTCGGTTCAGCGCGGCAATCCGGAAATGGAACGGCGTGCACAGGAAGTCATCGATCAGTGCGCGGCAATGGGTATCGATAACCCGATTCTGCTCATCCATGACATTGGTGCGGGCGGACTTTCCAATGCCGTGCCGGAAGCCGTTGAGCACAGCAGGCACGGAGCCCAGGTGGAATTGCGCGAAGTGCCGAACGCAGAACCCGGCATGTCGCCGATGAGTATCTGGTGCAACGAGGCACAGGAACGATACATCGTGCTCGCGGATCCTGGTCGGGTGGCAGAAATCGAGAGCATTTGCGCGCGCGAGCGCTGCCCGTTTGCAGTCATCGGCAAGCTGACTGCAAACCGGCAATTGATCGTTACCGACCGTGAGTTCGCCAATCGTGTGGTCGACATGCCAATGGAGATGTTGTTTGGCAAACCGCCGAAGATGATCCGCGATGTTGTCAGGATCGAATCGCCGAATACAGACATCAATCTCGATGGTATCGAACTGGAAGAAGCTATTTTTCGTGTACTGCGGTTCCCTGCAGTCGCCGACAAATCATTCCTGATTCATATTGGCGATCGTACCGTCGGCGGCTTGAGTGTACGGGATCAGTTGATCGGACCCTGGCAGGTTGCCGTCAGTGACGTCGCAATTACGGCAAGCGGGTTTGAAAGCCAGACCGGCGAGGCGATGGCGATGGGCGAACGTACGCCGCTTGCGGCGTTGAATGCACCGGCATCGGGTCGCATCGCAGTTGGCGAGGCAGTGACGAATATTGCCGCCGCCGATATCAAGGGTATTGAACAAATCAAACTGTCGGCAAACTGGATGGCGGCAGCCGGACATCCTGGTGAGGATGCCAGGCTGTTCGATACGGTAAAAGCGGTGAGCGCCGAACTTTGCAGGGAGCTCGGTATTGCAATTCCGGTCGGCAAGGATTCGCTGTCCATGCGAACGCGCTGGACGGATGAGGACGGCGAGTACCTGGTCGTCGCCCCGGTGTCGCTAATTGTGACTGCGTTTGCGCCGGTGCGGGACATTCGCCGGCACCTGACGCCGCAATTGAGATCTGTCAATGAGCGTAGTCACCTGTTGTTGCTGGATATTGGGGAAGGCTCAAACCGGCTCGGTGGGTCCTGTCTTGCACAGGCATTCGAGCGCCACGGCGGCACCACGCCAGACCTTGATTTTCCGCAGCGCCTGAAAAGTTTCTTCAACGCGATTCAAGCTCTTAGCGAGCAGGGGCTGATTCTGGCCTATCACGATCGGGCGGATGGCGGCTTACTCGCCACGGTCGCCGAGATGATGTTTGCCGGGCGGCTCGGCGTGTCGCTCGCTTTGCCGGGATCCGGGCATGACATGCTCGCGCTTTTGTTCAGCGAAGAACTTGGTGGCGTCATTCAGGTTGCAAGCAGCAAACTCGCCGAGGTGCACGCAGTGCTCGAGGAAAACGGTGCAGGCTGGGTCGATATCGGCACGGTCGAGCCCGACGATCAACTGTCGATTGTCAACGATGATGAACTGGTGCTGCGCCTCGATCGGACCCGGATGCAACGCGCGTGGTCGGAAACAGGTTATCGCCTGCAATCGTTACGAGATAACCCGGAAACCGCGAGAGAAGAGTTTGATCGCATTCTGGACACCGAAGACCCCGGGTTGAACGTCAAGCTGACTTTCGATCCGGCCGCAGACATTGCTGCACCGTTTGTCGGCGGGCTCAGGCCGCGCGTTGCCATTTTGCGTGAGCAAGGTGTAAACAGCCAGATGGAAATGGCTGCAGCATTTATGCGGGCGGGGTTCGCGACCGTCGACGTGCACATGAATGACCTGATCGGCGGCGAAGACAGCCTGCAAAACTATCAGGGCATTGCTGCCTGCGGTGGCTTCTCTTTTGGTGATGTTCTCGGTGCCGGGGGCGGCTGGGCGAAATCCATTCTTTACCAGTCCGTCTTGCGCGATGAGTTTGCAGCGTTTTTTGACCGGGATGATACTTTTGCGCTGGGTATCTGTAATGGCTGCCAGATGCTGTCGCACCTACGGGAACTTATCCCTGGTGCAGATGACTGGCCGGCATTCCGGCGCAATAAGTCGGAGCAATTCGAAGCAAGGCTGAGCCTGGTCGAGGTCGCCGACAGCCCGTCCATTTTTCTTGCCGGCATGGCCGGTTCGCAGCTGCCAATTGCGACCTCGCATGGAGAGGGCCAGGCGATCTTTGCGGACAGCGATGCACAATCCCGCGCACAAGTCGCGCTGCGCTACGTGGACAATTACGGGGCAACCGCCAAGGCCTATCCTGCGAATCCAAACGGCTCAGTCGAGGGCATATGTGGCCTTGCCAGCGTTGATGGCCGGTTCACGATCATGATGCCGCACCCTGAGCGTGTGGTGCGGACCACCCAGAATTCCTGGCATCCCGGCAACTGGGGTGACGACGGTCCCTGGATGCGCATCTTCCGCAACGCGCGCGTCGCCATATCCTGAGTTTGCCGTGCAGGCCCTTGCTATGATTGGCAGCCATAGCGGACGGGGGAGAGCAATGAGGCCCATGCTTTTGCTGCTGGCATTACTGTCGGCGGCCTGCCAGCCGACGTCGACGGACGTCAAACCGGCGTCACCTTCATTCGCAATTTCCTTTACGCCGGCTGCGTCCAGCGCGACGCTGGACGGCCGGCTGATCCTGATGCTCTCCAAAGATGATGAGAGTGAGCCGCGATTCCAGGTGAGGCCGGGCATTGGAGCTGTGCAGATGTTCGGCATCGACGTCAATGGCGTTGCGCCCGGCCAGGCAATGGTCATCGATGCATCCGCGTTCGGTTATCCCCATGACAGCCTGAAGGATCTGCCGGCCGGCGAATATTTCGTACAGGCACTGCTGCACAAATACGATACTTTCGAGCTTGCCAACGGCAAGACCGTCAAGTTGCCCATGGACCAGGGCGAAGGGCAGCAATGGGCGGCGTCCCCTGGCAATCTGTACAGCGAGCCGCGGCTGATACAGGTTACTGCAGCGGCAGAACCCATCCCGCTGGTGATGGACCAGGTTAATCCGGCGATTGAGCCGCCAGCGGACACCGATTTCATCAAGCACGTCAGGATCAGGAGTGATCTTCTCAGCGAATTCTGGGGCCGGGATATGTACCTCGGGGCACACGTGCTGTTGCCGGCCGGTTTCGAAGATCACCCGGAGGCCAGGTATCCGCTGATGGTCTTTCATGGCCACTTTCCGGCGGATTTCGCGGGCTTCAGAACCGAGCCGCCCGAGAAAGATCTCGAGTGCGTGCGCAATGAGCGGGCCGGCGTCGATTGTTACAACCGGATCGTTCAGGACGAGGCTTATGACTTCTATAAGAAATGGGTCGGCCCGGATTTTCCGCGCATGCTTATTATCCAGATTCAGCATGCCAACCCTTATTACGATGACAGCTACGCAGTGAATTCCCAAAACCTCGGGCCCTGGGGCGACGCCATCACCTATGAATTGATTCCTTACATCGAGGCGCAATTTCGCGGTCTCGGTGAAGGTTGGGCGCGTTTCCTTTACGGCGGCTCTACCGGGGGCTGGGAGGCTTTCGGCGTGCAGGTCAAGTATCCGGACGAGTTTAACGGCACGTTTGCCGCCTGTCCCGATTCCCTCGACTTCCGGCACTACTCAGCCGTCAATATCTATGAGGACGACAACGCGTATCGCATGCAAGGCGACTTCACCTCTGTCGAGCGGCCGGCTTACCGTGATTATCTCGGCAACATCACGGTCACGATGGAAGATGAAAACCACATGGAACTGGTCATCGGCGACAAGAGCCGTTCCGGCGGGCAATGGGACATCTGGGAAGCGGTATTTTCGCCGATGGGCGAAGACGGCTACCCGATGCGAATCTGGGACAAAGTGAGTGGCAAGATCAATCACGACGTCGCCGATTACTGGAAAGAAAACTACGACATGCGGTATATCCTCGAACGCGACTGGGAAACGCTGGGGCCCAAACTCGAGGGCAAGCTTCACGTTTACGTCGGCGACATGGACAACTTTCACCTGAACAATGCCGTTTACCTGCTGGAAGAATTTCTCGAGAGCACGGAGAACCCGAATTACGCCGGACAGATCGATTACGGTGACCGTTTCGAGCATTGCTGGAACGGCGACCACGAGAACCCCAATTACCTGTCGCGCCTGCGCTACAACACGATGTATGTGCCGAAGATTCTTGAACGCATTGCCAGGTCTGCGCCGGAGGGCGCCGATGTGACGAGCTGGCGTTACTAGGCTGGAACACCATGCAAATATTTGTGCTGCTGCTGGCCATTGCCCAGGGAGTCAGTGACAGCAATATCCTGATTGGCATGGAGGGTTCGGCGCAGTCGTTCTCGACTGATGAGGAAAATCTCGGCATGCACCTTGTCATCATGCATGTCAATGCAGAAGGCGGTATTCACGGCAGGAAAATAAAAGTTGCCGCCTATCCTCGCGGCAGGGAAAACATCGTCGAGCAGGCGCTTGAAAACGTAAGGCGGCTCAATGAAGAGGATCAGGTTTTCCTGCTGTTCAATTTTGGTGGCCCGGCGGCGGTGCCGATCGGCGAATATGCGATGCAGAACGACTTGCCGTACATGTTTCCGCATACCGCATTACTGACGGTCGATGGCGAGCGCCATGTATTCACCTCATTTCCACGTTACGCAGGCGAGTCGCGCGTAATGCTGCGCTATCTCGCGGAGTCGGCGGATGCACGACGCATCGCAGTCATTCATGCAGACAACATTTATGGTGACTACTTTGCCCGACGTGCGCGCGAGCTTGCCGGAGAAACCGGCTACACTTTTGTTGGCAGCCGGTCGCTTGGCCGGTATCCGGAGGATGCCCTGACCGAGATGCATGCGCTGCGCGCAGATAAGCCCGACGTTGTTATCATGGCCCTGTATCCGGCGGGCGCTAAAAAAGTGGTGGAGGCGAAAGCCGCAATGGATTGGGATATCCGCCTGGTGTCCTCGGGACCACTGACCGATGAGCAATACCTGAATGTTGATGGCGGTGCGGCTGAAGGTACGCTCGGCTTTTGTCACTATCCCGACCCGAATGAGAGCGACGCGCCCGGCATCGTCGAATACCGCAAACTGATGGCCAGGTATTTTCCGGACCATGCACCTAATCGCTATTCCCTGTATGGCTACGTGTTCGGCAAACTGGTCGTGGAAGGATTGGCGCGCGCTGGCGCTGACCTGACACGCGAGCGTTTTCTCGATGCAATGGAATCGATTCGCGATTGGGACAGTGGTGGCATCCTGCCACCCGTCAGCTTTTCTGCTGCGGACCACCATGCGCAGGACGCGGGCTTCATCTGTGAATTGCAGGACGGCCGCTTCAGGGCATTATCAGACTGGCTGGTGCCGTAATCGACAGCTGGTTGAGAACCTTGTTTTTTGACAAACTGCCAGCGGTGAGTAGTTATACTTGCCATTGAGTGACTCTACTTCTTCGGGAGGGCATCATGAAGAAAATTTCATTGGCTGTTATTGCGGCGGCGATCCTGCCGGTTACGTCATTGGCGCAGGACCAGAACAACTACCTGTGTTCCCAGGGTGATCTGCAGCGGCGCGTCGAGATCGTGTACGAAACCGGTGTGACCGTACCTTGTGAGGTGCACTATTACAAAGACACCGAGGCGCCCGGCGAACGGCAGGTGCTCTGGCGGGCCATGAGCCAGGAAGGTTATTGTGAACAGAAGACACGGGAGTTTGTCACGCAACTGGCAGCGTGGGGCTGGAATTGCACTCAGAGCACCGGCGCCGCTGCTGATGAGGTTCTCGAACCTGACGAGATTGACGAGATTGACGAGATTGACGAGATTGACGAGATTGACGAGATTGACGAGATTGACGAGATTGACGAGATTGACGAGCCTGATGAGCCTGATGACACGGAAGCGCTGGAACCGGTCGATGAAGTCGAGGCGACTGAAGAAACGTAGGAACTCGCTCCCAATCCGCCGGCACGGATACACGTTACCCCGACGAATGGTGCGGATTGATCTTCAGTGCGATTGTTCGGAGATCTGATATCGCCCGGTGGGCCGGGCTCCTACGGCCGGGCGCTGCTCTTGCGGAGAATTACGCGCTCGGTCGCAGTTCGTTGTTGTCATCGCGAATGAACAGGTGTCTTACCTTGATCGCTCGCGTGAGTTTTCCGCGGCGTACGAAGCACTGGTAGAACATGTCCTTCAGCACTTCAAGCAGGATGCCTGCCTGCGCATGGTTCAGTGATGGCAGGTCTGATTCTTCGCCGCTCTCGAACAAGACTTTCTTGATGGGGTGGAAACTGTTGTCGTCAATTTCGGCGAGTTCCTGCGCGGCTATGACATGATCGAACGCACGCATTTTGCCGCGCTCGCCTATAGCCGCGAATGAACTGTCCGCCGCACGACGGCACATCGATGCGAATGCGTTGAAATAATTGTGCGAGTAGCAGGACAACGCCTCCCTGAACAATATTTCAGTGCGCTTGGGCAGATAGGAAAATGCGAAGCGCTCTTTCGGCCGTTCGAGTTCGATGAAATTCCGGTAGAGCTCGACGGTGTCCTCGGAATACTGCTTGGCCGCAAATCGCAGGAAAACAGGCGCCTGGCAGGCGTCGCATTGATAGACGAGCCCGACATGTTTCGGCTGATCTTTGCAGAGCTGGTCGAAATCCGGGATTGACTGAGGCGTCATGTGCGAATAGATGCCGCAATACGGGCACTCCAGCCCAAATTGTTCTTTGGACTGCCGCTGCAAACCCTTGTTTCGCTCAATAACTATGGCCATGGTTTTTCTTATTCTAACGCTGCCCCTTATTTATTTGCTTTTCGGGACAGTAAGTTAGCAGTATATCCTCAGTTCGTGTCTAATCCTCCCTCCGTTCAACATAATAGCGCGCTGATTCGGCTGCTCGCGAGACATTCGGGTCAATGCCCGTTGTCCCAACTTCCTACAGCCGCCTTTGCTTGGTCATTGACGGGCCGCGCGATCAGTGCGTCACGGCTCAGCGAAACCTCGTATCGTGCGCCGTCTGCCATCGGGACATAGGTTGCCGTGCCGTAGTACGCATCGACACCCGGTGCCAGCAACGGAAAGCGCCGGGCAGTACTCCAGATATCGACGGCTATTGCCGGCGCCAGGGAGTGGACCGTACGCGCGTCGGATACCTCGCGATCAATATCCGAATATCGTCCGCTCAGCCGGTCCAGCCGGTACATCGGATCCAGCCCGAGGATGGTGGCAGGCGGTGTCCAGGTGATGATCTTCGCGTCCATTTGCCATTCGTCGCCACGCAGGATGAAAAACCGGTCATCTTCACCGGCAATCATGAGCCGCGCCTGGAATTCCAGCGGCGAAATGCGCCTGAATTCAATTCGCGATACCACGCGCTCTTCGACCAGCCGTGCGTAGCTTAGAAAACTGAAGAGCAACACGACCCCAGCGCCGCAGAGGGCGGCCGACACGCTGGCCGCAATGCAGGCGCCACCGGCCCGTATAATGCGCCCACGCCGCACGCAATGGATGATCCTGACCAAAAAGAACAGGGCCAGAATTCCAAAAACGATGCTGACAAAGATTAGCAAGCTCATCAGGCGTCCAGTCTTTTGTACTTTATCCGGTGTGGGCGATCAGCCTCGCTGCCCATGCGCCGTTTCCGGTCTGCCTCATAATCGGCGTAATTACCGGCGAACCATACCACCCGGCTTTCGCCCTCGAATGCCAGAATGTGGGTCGCAATGCGATCGAGAAACCATCGGTCATGCGATATCACCACGACCGAACCCGGAAACTCGAGCAACGCCTGTTCCAGTGCTCTCAATGTTTCGACGTCGAGATCATTGGTTGGTTCGTCAAGCAGGAGCAGATTGCCGCCGTCCTTCAACATCTTTGCAAGGTGTACGCGATTTCGCTCGCCGCCGGACAGAATGCCGATTTTCTTTTGTTGTTCAGCGCCGCGGAAATTGAAGCGGCCAACATACTGGCGCGATGGCGTTTCGTATTTTCCGACCTTGATCAGATCATGTCCGCCCGAAATTTCTTCCCAGATCGTCTTGTTGTCATCGAGATTTTCTCGCGACTGGTCCAGGCCCGCGATTCGCACACTTTCGCCCAGGCGTATGGTTCCCGAATCCGGCTGCTCGCTGCCCGTGATCATGCGAAACAGCGTGGTCTTGCCGGCGCCGTTAGGGCCGATGATGCCGACGATGCCGCCAGCCGGCAGTGAGAAATTCATCGAGTCCATCAACAACTTGTCACCGAATCCCTTCCTGACATCATTTGCCTCGATCACGACATCACCAAGCCGGGGCCCGGGTGGGATGTAAATCTCGTTGGTCTCGTTTCGTTTTTGGTAGGCCGAAGAGGAGATCTCTGCGAACTGCTTCAGGCGTGCCTTGGATTTTGCGTGCCGGCCCTGCGGATTGGTGCGAACCCATTCGAGTTCGGCCTGTATTGTTTTGCGGCGTGCTTTTTCCGTTGCCTCCTCCTGCTGCAGGCGTCGTTCTTTTTGTTCGAGCCAAGAAGAATAGTTGCCTTTCCACGGAATGCCGTGTCCCCGGTCCAGTTCGAGAATCCATCCGGCAACGTTGTCCAGGAAATAGCGATCGTGAGTGACGGCGATGACGGTACCGGGATATTCATCCAGGTAGCGTTCGAGCCAGGCAACGGATTCCGCGTCCAGGTGATTGGTCGGCTCGTCGAGCAGCAACAAGGCGGGCTCGGACAGCAACAAACGGCATAGGGCGACGCGCCGTTTTTCGCCACCTGAAAGCGTGGTGACATCTGCGTCCCAGGGCGGCAGGCGAAGTGCGTCAGCCGCAATATCCAGTTTTCGATCCAGTTCCCAGCCGCCGGCGGAATCGATCGCGTCCTGAAGATTGCCCTGTTCCTCGAGCAGCGTGTTCATCTGTCCGTCGTCCATCGGTTCGGCAAACTGCATGCTGATATCGTTGAACCGATCCAGCAATGCCTGGATATCGGCGACACCTTCTTCGACGTTAGCCCTGACATCTTTTTCGGGATCCAGCTCCGGTTCCTGCGGCAGATAGCCGATGTTGATACCCGGCTGCGGCCTGGCTTCGCCGTCGAAATCGTTATCGATGCCAGCCATGATTCGCAGCAAAGTGGATTTGCCGGATCCATTCAGTCCGAGCACGCCGATTTTGGCGCCGGGAAAAAAGCTGAGGGAGATGTCTTTGATGATAAATCGTTTCGGTGGCACCATCTTGGCGACACGATTCATCGTATATATGTACTGCGCCATTCTGTCTTAAGACTCTCAAAAAAGAAGGCGGCATTATCAGGTATGCTGCGCCAATAGCAAATTGCAATGGCCCCGGGCAGCAGTCACATGCGGGAAAATCCGGTTTTCGTTTACAAAGGCGACGCACTCGCCAATTATGGATTCGGCGACGATCATCCCTTCGGCCCCGATCGGCACGAGGCTTTCCAGGTGGAACTGGCCGAAGCCGGCCTTGGATCCGCCATCAAATATGCCGGCACGCGACGAGCGAGTGTCGAGGAACTGTCCCTGTTTCATTCAGCCGACTACATCGAGTTCATTGCGAAGAAGTCGATAGAGGGCACGGGGTTTCTCGACGGTGGCGATACGCCGGCTTATGCAGGAATCTTCGAGACCGCATCCGATGTTGTTGGCACGACCCTTGCTGCGGTCGACGCGGTGATGAGCGGTGCGGCCACGCGCTCGTTCACGCCAATTGCCGGACTGCACCACGCGGGCCGGGAGCACGCGGCCGGATTTTGCGTTTTCAATGATTGCGGTATCGCGCTCGAGTACCTGCGGCAAAAGCATGGACTCAGGCGCATCGCGTACGTCGATATTGACGCGCACCACGGTGACGGCGTGTTCTACGGTTTCGAAGATGATCCTGACATTATTTTTGCGGACCTGCATGAAGACGGCCGTTACCTTTATCCCGGAACCGGCGCGGCCGCGGAAACCGGCAAAGGCGCGGCAACCGGGACCAAACTCAATATTCCAATGCCACCCGGCGCCGGCGACGATGCATTCAACGCAGCCTGGCAGCGGGTGGAGGCCTATATCGACGCCGCCGCACCCGAGTTCATCATCATGCAATGCGGAGCGGACAGCCTTGAGGGCGACCCGATAACGCACCTTTGTTATACCGAAGAAGCGCACGCGCTGGCTGCCAGAAGTCTGTGCAGGCTCGCTGACCGGCATTGTGACGGGCGTATCGTCGGCACCGGGGGTGGCGGCTATAACCGCCGAAACCTGGCCAGGGCCTGGACCCGCGTAGTGCAGTCGTTCGCCGAACAAGACTGACGGGAGTCTGCCTGGCGGCTCATGTACAATTGCCGCCCTCCCAGGCTCCCGGCGCCAGGGCACGGCAGCAAACCCGGAGAGATTTCATATATGTACGTTGCAACGACCTCGATTGAGGCCTTCGACAGCGAGCTGTCTGCAGCCATCGTTGCCGAAGCCCGCCGCCAGGAAGAACACATCGAGCTGATTGCCTCGGAGAATTATGCGAGTCCGCGAGTGATGGCAGCGCAAGGCTCGGTATTGACCAACAAGTACGCTGAGGGGTATCCGGGCAAGCGTTACTATGGCGGCTGTGAGTACGTCGATGTGGCTGAACAGCTTGCGATCGACCGGGCGAAAAAACTGTTCGGCGCGCACTATGCCAACGTGCAGCCCCATTCGGGATCGCAGGCAAATGCGGCAGCCTGTTTTGCATTACTGCAGCCGGGCGATCCGATTCTCGGCATGCGCCTGTCCCACGGCGGTCACCTGACCCACGGGTCGAAGGTGAACTTCTCCGGAAAATTCTTCGATGCGGCTCAATACGGGGTCGATTCGAAAACCGGGTTGATCGACTACGACGAGGTACAGGGTCTCGCCAACGAGCATAAACCGCGTCTGATTATTGCAGGATTCTCCGCGTATTCCCGTGTCGTCGACTGGGAGCGTTTCCGCAAGATCGCCGACAGCGTTGACGCCTACCTGATGGTTGACATGGCGCATGTCGCCGGGCTGGTCGCTGCCGGCCAGTATCCGAACCCGCTGCCTTTCGCCGATGTGGTAACGACAACCACCCACAAAACACTGCGCGGTCCGCGCGGCGGAATGATACTTGCGAGAGAGAACCATGAACTCGCGAAGAAATTCGCTTCGCTGGTATTTCCAGGCACGCAGGGTGGGCCGCTTATGCACGTAATTGCTGCCAAGGCGGTCGCACTGCTCGAGGCGATGAGTCCCGAGTTTATAACGTATCAGGAAAACGTGGTCAGGAATGCACGCGTGATGGCCGACGTGTTTGCTGAGCGTGGCTTCGACATTGTATCGGGCGGCACGGACAATCACCTTGTTCTATTGAGCCTGTTGGATAAAGACATCACTGGAAAAGAGGCGGACGCGGCCCTTGGCCGTGCCAACATCACAGTCAACAAAAATATGGTGCCGAACGATCCACGTTCGCCATTCGTTACCAGCGGGTTGCGGCTCGGCACGCCGGCGATTACGACTCGTGGATTTGCTACGCAAGAAACGAAGGAACTGACAAACTGGATTTGTGACATCCTGGCCGATACCAGCGACGACCTGATGGTCCAGCGGGTGCGTGGCCAGGTTCTCGACTTATGTAAGCGCTTCCCCGTGTACGTCTGATTGCATGCTATCCTGAGTTCCAAGGGTTGATTAGCGCTCATGTACTGTCCATTTTGCAGCTCCGAAGAAACCAAGGTCATTGACTCCCGCCTGGCGGGCGAAGGCCGCCAGATCCGCCGCCGCCGGCAATGCCTGGCCTGCCACGAGCGATTCACGACGTTTGAGAGCGCCGAGCTGGTCATGCCGCGACTGGTGAAGAGCGATAACAGCCGGCAACCGTTCGACGAATCCAAACTCAGAAACAGCATGGTTCGGGCGCTGGAAAAACGCCCTGTACCCTCCGATGAGTTTGAACAGGCGGTCGGCCGCCTCGTTCACAAGCTGCGGACGATGGGCGAGCGTGAAGTACCGTCGCGACTGGTTGGCGAGTTGGTCATGGAGGAATTGCGCGAACTGGACGAGGTTGCGTATGT
>Ga0209988_10002037_pt1 | contig 13310 bp, 9 predicted proteins | sample N075metaG_FD_183115 | JGI IMG/M metagenome (GOLD analysis project Ga0209988, IMG submission 183115) | Deep subsurface microbial communities from Kermadec Trench to uncover new lineages of life (NeLLi) - N075 metaG (SPAdes) (version 2) | ecosystem: Environmental > Aquatic > Marine > Ocean trench... | reverse complement strand
AGGGTCAGGGTCACCTCGTCATGGGCAGCTACGGCCGCACCGGCGAGATGATCGACATGTTCGAGCAGCGGTTCGGTATTGCCTATCCATGGGACCGCTACGACCAGTTGCTGGTCAAGAATTTCGGCGCCGGCGGCATGGAGAACACCTCCGCCACGACGATGTACCCGACGGCAGTCCTGGATGAGACGGCGCTGGCCGACGGCAATCTTGAAAGCCTCATCGCCCACGAGCTGGCCCACCAGTGGACCGGAGACATGATCACCTGCAAGAGCTGGACGCACATCTGGCTCAACGAGGGCTGGGCGACCTACGGCTCGGCGCTGTGGTTCGAGCACCGCGACGGCGAGGACGGCTACCTCGACTCGATGCGGGGCAACTATCGCCGCCTGGCACGGCGTGACAAGACGACCAACGATCACGGCATGGTCTCGCCCGTGTGGGAGCACGCGTGGGAGAACTTCCGCCGCGGCGCCTACCCCAAGGGCGCCTCGGTCCTGCATATGTTGCGGGCCATGCTCGGTGACGACGTGTTCTTTGAGGGCGTCGCGGTCTATATGAACCGCCACGCGCTGGGCACCGTGGAAACCAACGACTTCCGTTATGCCATGGAGGAGGTCTCCGGCCTCGGGCTGGAGTGGTTCTTCGACCAGTGGTGCGTGCGGCCGGGTATTCCCAAGCTGGACGTCACCGTCCGCTATGACGCGGCGGACCGCCAACTCACTATCGATGTTGCCCAGACCCAGCACATCGACGAGCGGACACCGGCGTTCCGCTTCGTGCTGCCGATTTACGTCCAGACCGCCGCCGGCGGCGAGACGTTCGAGCTCGACGTTCGCGACACGTCGGCCTCGTTGCAGCGAGCGCTGTCCGGACCGCCGCAATTCGTGGCGATCGACCCCTGGCTGCATGTCCTGGCGAGCATCGAGGTGGACAAGCCGCTGGCCATGTGGATCCAGCAGGTGACCGACGGCCCCACGATCGCCGCCCGCCGGGCTGCCATTGCCGGCCTCGCCGAATCCGACACGCCCGAGACGATCCGGCTGCTCGCCGGGCTCATCGACAACTCGGCCCTGCGACATACGGTGCGAAGCAGTGCCGTCAATACGCTGGCGAAGTACGGCTCCGAGCAGGCAAAGGACGCACTGCTGGCCGCAATCGAGAGCGGTATCGACAACGCGCGTGTCCGCGCGGGCGCCGTCGGGAAGCTCGACGGCTACGACGCCGAGCAGGTCACCGATCTGCTGGCCGAGATCGCCGGCGGCGACGCAAGCTACGCGACACGCGTGGCCGCAATCAAGGCGCTGGCCGCGCTGGATGCAACCGAACAGGCAGACTTGATCGTCGAACTGGTCGGGTTCCCCAGTCAGCACCAACAGGTACGCAATGCGGCGCTGGCGGCGCTTGCCAAGCTCGATGATCCGCGCGGTCTGGATCTCGGTATCCAATACGCTGCGTTCGGATACATGGACCGCGCCCGGCCAAGGGCGATCGCCGCCGTCGGCAAGCTCGCCGAGCACGACACCGACCGCGCGGTTCCTTTCCTGATCGCGTTGCTCGACGATCCGGAACCCCGCAGTGTGCGGGCGGCCGGAAAGGCGCTGGCGGACATCGGCGATGAGCGGGCGATCGATCCCATCAAGGCCATGAGCGAATCGGACAAGTCCGAACGGCGACGCGAGATGGCCGAAAAGTGGCTCAAAAAGCTCGAGGACAAGGACAAGGACGACTAAAAAAGGGGTGGCACGGCCGAGCGAGCGATAGCGAGCTCGCCCGTGGAGCGACGCACGAAGACACGGGCGACGTCGCTATCGCTTCGTCAACCGTGCCACTCGTCGCTTGACGAATTCATCGTACTGTTCGGGCGTATCGATACCGTGGAACTCCGCAGTCACGATCGCCACGGCGATGTGATGACCGTGCTCCAGGACACGGAGCTGTTCGAGCCGCTCGGTGCGTTCCAGCGGTGTCGGGGCGAGGGTTGCGAATTCCAGCAGGAACTCCCGCCGGTAAACGTACAGGCCCAGGTGCTTGAGCGCCGGCCGGCCGCCGTCGCCGTCCCGGTCACAGGGGATCAACGCGCGCGAAAAGTACAACGCCCGCCCGGCAGTATCCATGACGACCTTGACGATGTTGGGATCGGCCGGGTCCTCGTCGTCGGAGAATTCTGACGCGAGCGTCGCGACGGCGCAACCGGGGTGCTCATCGAGGCAGCGGATCGCCGCGTCAACCAGGTGCGGCTCGATCTCCGGCTCGTCGGCCTGGACGTTGACGATCACCGGCGTGTCAAGATCACAGGCCACCTCGGCGATCCGGCTTGTCCCGTTGGCGTGCTCGCCGCGGCTCATCACCGCCTCGCCGCCGAAGGCCTCGACCGCGTCGAACACTCGGCGGTCGTCGGTGGCGACGATGACACGCTCGACCAGTTGGGCACGACGGACCCGTTCGTAGACATGCTGGATGAGCGGCTTGCCGGTCCGGTCGGCGAGCACCTTGCCGGGGAAGCGGTGCGATGCATACCGGGCCGGGATGACGGCAATCGTCGGCGCTACCGTCACTAGTCTTCCGATGACCCCGAAGCACCGAGCTCCTTGACGAGGTCGCCCGCCTGCTTGCGGCGGACGCGGATGTCCCGGTAGGTGATGTCCTTGCGGACGATCGAGGAGCAGATGTCCAGCGCTTCGCGTGCGGACTCCAGTTCAGTTTCCTGTTTGGCAAATTCCATGAGCGACACCATGAGGTCGTATCGCACGGCCAGTTCCGTTTCCCTGTCACCGGGTTCGACGCGGTCGAGCGCTTCCTTGAATTCCTGGATCGCGACATCGTGCCATGTCTGGGCGGCGAAGGTCCTGCCGAGCATGTGTGCCGCCCGCACACGGAGTTTCGGGTCGTCCTTGGCTTCCTGGAAGCACGGCATGGCGTCGTCGAAGTTGCCGAGTTTAAAGATGACCTCGCCGAGTCGCTGCTTGAGGACGCGATCGGTCGGGTATTCCTTGATCCGCGCGGAATACTCGGTGTGCTGCAGATCCAGCAGCTCACTTTGAGCTGCGCCAAGAGCGGTCTGGACGTCACTGTTGGCACCGGGTTCCTCGGCCTTGGCCTGCAAGTCGGTCACCTTCGCACGGGCCTGGCTGACGCGGATGTCGCCGGCGGAGGCGCGGAACCGGTATTGCCCGGTGACCTCGTGGCCCTTCAGGAAGATCGCGTGCGCCTCCTCGACCGATTCGGGTGTTGCCAGGGCGCGTAACAGCTGTGCGAACTGGTTGATCACGTCGGGGACTTCAGGTGACTGCTCGTATTCCTTGCGAGCGCGTTCGATATTGCGCCCGGCGACGTCGAGGCCACCGGCGATGATGTCCGCTTCGCCAAGCTCACGCTGTTTCTCCGGGTCCTTGACGAACTTGCGAAAGCCGCCTTCCTCACCGGCGGCCTCTTCGTAGCGGCCCTGGTCCATGGCGCGCTGGGCGCTGATGTCCTTCAGTTCGTTCTCGAGGTTGACGTCGCCGGGATCCAGTGTCAGCGCGTCCATACCCGCGGCAAGCGCCTCGTCCCACGCGGTGAGCTCGGGAAAGAGGTCCTTGGCGGCCAGGAACGTCGCCTTGGACGGCTTCTTCTGCCGGCGCAGGACACTGAGAACTCGCGGGCAATGCCACCGACCGACCTCCGCGACCCACGGCTTGGCCTTGACCGAGGCTTCCAGGAACTTCAACGCCAGCGACGCGCTGTTGAGGTCCTTCATCCACGCGAATTCGGCCGCGGCGAACTTCTCGACGGCGTGAGGCCCGTCGATCTTCCGGAGCTCCTTGCCGGCGGCAGGCTTGCCGGTGTACTTCATCGCCGCCGCGAACATGGCCTCGTGAGCCGACATCGGCGTCGGGTCGAGCCGGATACCGTTGGCGAAACAGGTCAGCGCATAGTCGGGGTCGGCGGCCTTGCGACCGTGCTCGAACCAGCCATGGGCCTTGTCCGGCTGTGTCTGGAAGGTCGGCTCTTCCTTGCCGCCGTCAGTGGGCTCGTCACCGGTCTCGGCTTTCTTTCTGTTGAATCGAAGCGCCACGTTGGCTCCCGTAATCCTCTGGTCTGTCAAACGATATGACCGTTGGCTGCCCCTGTCGCGGCAGCGTAGCATAGAAGGATGGCGCTCGACGTCTCACGCCTCGAAATCGTGCAGTACCCCAATCCCGTGCTCCGTACGGTTGCCCGGCCGATCGATCTGATCGACGACACCGTCCGGGCGGTCGCCGCACGCATGTTCGAATTGATGCAAGAGTCGGAAGGAGCGGGTCTCGCCGCGCCCCAGGTCGGGCTTGCCTGGCGAATGTTCGTGTGCAGGGCCGACGACAACCACCCGGAACGCGTTTTTGTCAATCCGGGCACCCCCGTGCTCGACGGCGAGTTGGATCTGCGGTCCGAGGGGTGTCTGAGCCTGCCGGGCCTGACCGTGGATGTCCGTCGGCCGATCGACGCCACGATGACCTGCCGGGACCTCGATGGTCGAAGCATGACAGTCACCGCCACAGGGCTGATGGCACGGATCTGGCAACACGAACACGACCACCTCAATGGCGTGCTGATCATCGACAAGATGACCCCGATCGATCGCATTGCCAACAGAAGGCTGCTCAAGGAGCTCGAGGCGGCCGGAAGGCCATGAACCTTGTCTTCTTCGGTTCGGGTTCGTTTGGTCTGCCCACGCTCGAAAGGCTTCGGGCCGAACATCGGGTTGTCCTGGTTGTGACCCAACCGGATCGCCCGGCCGGACGCCACCGGCGATTGGCGGCAACACCGATTGGCCGGTACGCCGCGGAACACGGTCTCGACACGATCAAGCCCGACGATGTCAACGACACCGACACCGTTGGCCGCCTGCGGCAGGAGGGTCCGGTTGCGTTGGTGATCATCGCCTTCGGCCAGAAACTCGGACGCAAGCTCGTTGACCGCGTCTTTGCCGTCAACCTGCACGCGTCGCTGCTCCCGAAATACCGCGGCGCGGCGCCGGTGAACTGGGCCATTCTCAATGGCGAGACTGAAACGGGCGTGAGCGTGATCACAATAAGTCAGCGCATCGATGCGGGCGACGTCCTGGGCCGCCGTGCGACACCCATCGATCCCCGGGAAACGGCGGGAGAACTCGAAGGGCGTCTCGCCGAGCTGGGACCGCAGCTGATGATCGAGACACTTGACCAATTCGACGCCGGCACGCTGGCCGCGCAACCGCAGGACGACCGTGGTGCGTCTCGTGCGCGACGGCTGGCGAAGTCCGACGGGACGGTGCATTTCGACCAGCCCGCCACCGCGGTGCAGCGACGCGTTCACGGGCTCAACCCATGGCCGGGGTGCACCGTTGAATTCGGCGGCACCGCCCTGAAGATCAACCGAGTCGAGGTCGTTGACGACCCGCTCCCGACGGGCGAGCCGGGAACGATTCTTCCGGACCACACGGTCGCCTGCGCGTCCGGACGTGTCCGGCTCCTGGATGTCCAGCCACCTGGTGGCAGGGCGATGACCTTCGAGGCCTACCTCCGGGGCCACGCCGCGGCTGGCGGCGAGAGCCGGATGCGGTCAAAATGATGTTGTTCAAGCAGTTCGCCCCCAGCCTCTGGCACCTGCTCGGTCTCGCGTCCGCCCGCAAGCGGTTGTCGCGAAAACCCTGTGTGGCCGGTGTACACCCATGCAGTCCGGGACCACCGGGCTCGATGAGACGGCGGTACGACGACCTGGTCGTCGAAATGAAGGACGCTTACGGCATCCGGGTCAGGAAGTGGCGGACGAGTACCAGCGGTTGCGCGTGGGTCGTGCAATACCACGATGGCACGATCAGCCGGCTCATCGAAGCGCCCTACCCTCGCGGGCCGATGAGTTGCGCGATCTTTCTGCATGAGATCGGTCACCACGCGATCGGGTTCAACACGCACCGGCTACGCTGCCTGGAGGAGTACGACGCGTGGCGATGGTCACTGGACACGATGCGGAAAAAGGGCCTCAACGTCACGGGCGCCGTAGAGAAACGAATGGATGACGCGATACGCTACGCGGTCCGAAAGGCCCTCCGGCGAGGTCTCAAGCAGTTGCCCGAGCAGCTTGCGGCCTACGTGTGACCGGATTTGCCCTTCCACTGCACCCTGGCCGAGCTATAGTGGCCTCCGTGAGGACAGGAAGAATGCTCCGAGTGCACTGTTGCGGACTGGCCGTCGCCGCCGCGGTGGCAGTGCATGCCCCGGCCGGTCCGATCACGCCGTCTGTCGATGAGGCCGTTGCTCGCGGCGTCGTGTACCAGATCGCTCCCTCGCCGCAGGTCTTTGGTCTGTTCGGCTACGGCGCCGGTTTCGCCGACCTCGACGCCGACGGCGATCCGGACATCATTCTCCTGGGCTACGGCGACAAGTTCCTCGACGGCAGCTACGTGGGCATCTTCGAGAATGACGGCACCGGGCACTTCACGGACCGTTCGGTCGGCAACGGGATTCCCGTCCTCGGTGACCCCTCGGGTTTCGCCGCCGGCGACATCGACGGCGACGGGTTGCCGGAGCTGTACATCACGCAAACGACGTTACCGAATATCCTCCTTCATAACGACGGCGGCTTTCAATTCACCGACATCAGTGCGACCGCCGGCGTCGACGACGACGGACCCGGGATGGGCGCCTGCTTCGGCGACTTCAACGGTGATACGTTGCTGGACCTGTACCTGTGCAACTACAACGGTGCGGTGCCGGACAGCGAATTCAAGGACAACAAGCTCTTCCTGAACCTCGGCAACGGTGTCTTCCAGGATGTCAGCGTCGCCCAGACCGTGGATGACCACGGCTATGGATTCCAGGCGGTCTGGTTCGACTACGACCTCGACGGCGACGTGGACCTGTACCTGTCCAACGATCGCGGCCACCTGCTTCCTTTATTCCGCTCGAACCAGTTGTGGCGCAACGACAACGGCCAGATGGTCAACGTCTCGATCGGCTCCGGTGCGAACGGGGCCTTGTTCTCGATGGGCATTGCCTGCGGCGATTTCGACAACAACGGCCTGGCCGATCTGTACGTCACGAACCTTGCCAGTTACCAGGACGGCTTCAACCCGCTGTACTTGAATACCGGTGGCAGTCCTCCGTTCGTCGAATCGTCGGCGCTGGCCGGGGTCGACCACTGGATCACCTCGTGGGGTGCGATCTTCTACGACTTCGACAACAACGGCGTGACCGATCTATACGTGAACAACCAGTTCCTCCCGAACTCGTTGTATGTGAGCGACGGATCGTTCCCCTGCGTCGAGGTCGGCGCGGCTGCCGGCGTCGTTGCCAATACCGGCGCGTCGTACAGCTCGGCGATCGCGGATGTCGATAATGACGGCGACCTGGATCTGCTGACGAACAACCGCGGCGCCAACGTCCAGTTGTTCATCAATTACTCCGGCGAACAGAACCAGTGGGCGAAGTTCAGGATGGTGGGCCTTGGCGCCAACGTGCTTGGCGTGGGTGGGCGTGTCGTCACGCAGGTCGCTACGAGACTCCAGTTGCACCAAGTGCTCGCCGGTGGCAACGGGTACCTCGGTCAGAACGACCTGGTGATGCACGTCGGTCTCGATGACGCCGTGCAGGTCGATCAGCTTGAGGTGACCTGGCCTGGCGGAACGCCCACACGCACGCTGACCAGCCTGCCCGCGGGCGCGACCTGGACCCTGTACCCGCCGTCACGACTCGGCGACGCCGATGGCGGGGGATCGGTCACGCTGGCCGACTATCTCGTTTTCGCGGAGTGCTTCGCCGGCGGTTTCGTGCCCGGCTGCGAGATGATGGACTTCGACGGCAACAGCGCAATCGATCTCGATGACTACAACGCGTTCGCCGGGGTGTATTCGCAAACACTGCACGACTGCGACGGCAACAAGGTGGTCGATCTGCTGGAAATGCTGCTCGATCCGGACCTCGACCAGGACGGCACCGGCGTGCCGGACGTCTGCGAGGCCGGGGCGGATTTCAACGGCGACGGCATCGTGGGTATTGAAGACTTCCTGACGTTACTCGGCTCTTGGGGGCCGTGCCCGCCGAAGGGAGCCTGCCCGGCAGACCTTGACGACGACGGCTTTGTCGGCATCACCGACTTCCTGATGTTGTTGTCGCTGTGGTCTTAGGTCCTGTTTGACGGCTCCAGACTTCGTCTGAGCGTCGGCCATTTTCGCTGTGGCGGCGTTGTCGAGTCTCGACATATCAGCAAATATGCCGTCGACTCGACGCCTTGCCACAACGAAAAGCACCGCACTCAGCCGAATCCTGGAGCCGTCAAACAGGACCTGGCAGTTCATCGTCTTGCCTGCCTTTACATTGTCGGGGTTGTCCGCGATCGCCCCGACTACGGGGTCCGGCACGGGGTAGACTAGAAGTACGTTGACACCTGAGGGTGGGGAGAATCCAGATTCCCAGTCCGGCCCCGAACACTGCACCGCCCACCGACGCTGGTTCGCCGGCGTTTTCGCGGCCGGGAGCAGGGTGGAAAGAGGCCGACGATGCGGCGGTTCTTACCGCCAGCCTCGCCGGCGACCAGGGCGCGTGGAGCGAACTGATCGCTCGATACAGCCGCCTGGTCTATTCGATTCCTCACCGTTACGGTCTCGACCGCGAAGCGTGCGATGATGTCTTCCAGGATGTCTTCACGATCTTCGTCCGGCAGTTGCCCCGGATCCGCCGGCAGAGCGGTCTGCCGAAGTGGTTCATCACGACAACCCATCGCGTCTGCCGGCAGTCGTTCAAGCTGGCCAGCAGGACGGCGGGCGAAGTGCCCGGTACGCTGGCCAATCGACAGCCGCCGCCGGAGGTTGTCGTCGAATGGGAACGGCAGCACCTGCTCCGACAGGCGTTGCGGCGCCTCGGCGGACCTTGCGAGCAGTTGCTTGTCGCCTTGTACACCAACCAGGGTGGCGCGTCCTATGCCGAGGTGGCCGAGCAATTGAACAGGCCGGAAGGCAGCATCGGACCTGCTCGCGGCCGGTGCCTCCGCAAGCTCTCCGAGATCCTGCACATGATGGAAGAGGACCGGTGACGGGCACGCGGCAAATTCGCCTTGGCATTGATGTATCACGGCGCCTCCGGCAGGCACCTTTCCTGATGAGCGTTACAGGGAGCCCGCGATGAGACACGAGAACATATCCTTCGAGCAGATCGTCGCCTATGCGTCGGGTGAGTTGGCCGGCCGCGAAGCCTCGACGGTCATGGCCTACCTGGCCGTGCTGCCGGAGGCCGCTCGAACCGCGCAACGCCTGCAGGAGGTCATCCAGCGGCTTCGTGCTGACGACACCGTTCCCGGGACGGCCAATGCCGTCCGCCGCGCGTTGATGCTGTTGCAGTCGCGCGACGAGGTGCCCACGCCGGACTGGCTTGCCCCGATCCGGCTCTTCGCCACGCTGGTGTTCGACAGCCGTGCACAGCTTGCCATGGCCGGATACCGCGGCAGTGCTGCCAGCTACCAGCTGGCGTTCGAGAGCGAGCCCGCACGGGTGGACCTGCAGATTCTCCCGCAGGACGGGACGGTCGGTGATCACTGGCGGGTGCGCGGCCAGATCACGGTTCACGACGGCGCAGAAGTCAATGCCGTCTCGCTCCTGGCCGAGCACACCGAGACCACGTTGGCGACGGCCGTTCCTGACGAGGCCGGACGATTCAAGATCGATTCCCGTGCCGGTGTCTTCGATCTGAGGATCGACCTCGACGACGGAACACGCAGCGTCGTTGCCTCACGGCTGGAGATCGGACCGGACTTCGCGTAGAACGGCGCCACGATGCGCGCACCAACCGGTGACTTCGGACAACTGCTCGCGAAGCTGACAAGCTGCAACCCCGACCAACGCCCTGCATTGCTGGCCGCGCACGGAGACGTGGACGATGTCATCGTCGCCCTCACGGAGGAAGCCGAGCGGCTGGTCATGGGCAACCTCCAGCAGGCCCTGGAGGCAACAACGGTCCTTGTCGACGTCGCCGACACGACCGCCGGCCCGGGTGCACGGTCGCGAGCCCGTCGCGCCCACGCACAGGCATTGACCTACGCGAATCGTTTCGATGAGGCGTTGACCACGCTGGGGGACGCCGTGCGGCTCGCCGGGGTGGCCGACGATGAACCGTCTGCGGCACGTGCGAGGCTGACCATGGTCCACGCGTTGGCGCGTCTGGGCCGCTATGACGAGGCGGTGGAGGCCGGCGAGGCCGCGCGCGACGGTTTTCGACGGCACGGACTCGAACAATGGGTGGCCAAGGCCGAGGTAAACCTCGGCGTCATGTTCCGGATGCGCAACGACCCTGCCGGGGCGTTGCAGCATTTCGATCGTGCCCGTCAGACGCTCGCCGACGATCCGGTGAGTCTTGCCCACGTGGACAGTAACCGTGCCGACGCGCTGCTGGCACTGAATCGTTTCACTGATGCCGAGGCCGCGTTCACCGCCGCCAGGGATGCGTTCGAAAAAGCCGGCAGTACTCGGGCAGCGGCGATCCTCGAAGGCAACCTCGCGGACGTCTTGAGCCGCCAAGGCCGGCTCCAGGGCGCGCTGTTCCACTTCGAGCGGGCACACCGTCATCTCGAGGCCGACGAGGCGTCGGGCGATCTCGCGAGAATCGAAGCCGAACAGGCCGAGGCGTTTGCCGCGGCCGGGCTCCCGGACCAGGCCGCGGAGGGCTACGAGCGTGCGTTGCCCGCACTGGACAAGCACGGCCTGACGCTCGAGGCCGCCCGCGCACGGGCGTCCCTGGGCCGGGCGTTGACGATCCTGGGACGTCTCGACGAAGCGGCAACCATGCTCGATGCCGCCGATCGGGGCTATCGCGACCTGGACCTCAAGGCCGGTATCGGTCATGTCGCCCTGCTACAGGGGGAACTCGCGACGGCCCGCGGCGAGCCGGGGCGGGCCATCGGCCTCTTCGAGGCGGCGCTGGCCGGCCTCGCCGACCGGCCGGCCGAAGCGGCGGTCGCCCACCGGCATCTGGGTGCAGCGGCGCTGGCGGCCGGAGACCTCGATGAAACTGAGCGACGGATCCGGAGTGCCATGGAGGCCGCCGGCGTGTACAACCTCGCGCCGTTGCTGGCAGACCTGCTGCACCTGCGGGCGATGCTCCGGGCCCGACAGGGCGCAACCGACGCGGCCCTGGAGGACCTGCGCTCGGCGGTCGCCGAGATCGACCGTGTGCGTGGCACCCTGCAGGCCGACCGGCTCCGCGCGGCGTACGCCGGTGAGCGGACGGCCGTCTACGAGGACCTGGTGAAGCAACTGCTCGCCGAGCCGACCGAGGATCGAATAGCCGAAGCATTCGGCGTCTGCGAGCAGGCCCGGAACCGGGCATTGCTCGACCTCGTCGCGGGCGTCATCGAGGCCGACTCCACGGCCGCTGCGACGACCGACGACGACAGTTCCGCCGGGCTCGTCGGCCAGGTCCTGCGTGTCCGGGGCGATCTCAACGCCCTGTACAGCCGGCTGCCGGAGCCCGACCCGATTGGCAATGCTGTCGGGCAGTGGCGCCGGGACGTGGAGGACCGCGAGACGATTCTGCAGCGGCTCGAGAATCGGCTCACGGCAACCCGCGGTGTCGGTGGCCTGTTTGCGGCCCCCATCGACGCGGTACAGGCCCGGGCACTGCTCGACTCCGACACGGCCATGATCGAGTATTTCTTCGCCGGTGACGAGCTGATCGCGTTCGTCCTTCGGCACGATTCGGTGCAGTGCGTGACGGGCCTCGGCGACCGGGCTCAGCTGCAGGAGCAGGTCGAGCTCGCGCGGTTCCAGATCGATCGGGCCTTGACGTATCCCTGCGACGACGCCAATACGTTGTTGCTGGACGACACGAGACGCGAACTGCGATCGTTGCACAGGATTCTGCTGGCGCCGTTGGCCGACCACGTGGCCGGGGCGACGAGACTCGTCGTGGCCCCGCACGGGCTTCTCCACGGTGTTCCGTTTCACGCGCTTTACGACGGCCGGCGGTATGTCGTGGAGAGTCACGAGGTGCTCTACTCGCCGAGCGCCAGCCTCCTGCGACACCTGCCGCCGGTGCCGACGGCGCCGGGGAAACGCGGTTGCGCCATCTTCGGCGTCGCCGACGAGGTGGCCCCCCACATCGAGCAGGAGGTTCGCGCCGCCGCGGCCAGCCTGCCGGGTGCGCGGACCTATCTTGGCGATGAAGCCAACTGGGACCGACTCGTGAAGGAGTCGGCGGATGCCGACCTCGTCCACCTGGCCTGTCACGGCTGGTTCTCGCCGCGGCAACCGCTCGCCTCGGGTGTTAAGCTGGGCGATCGATGGATGACGGTCCGAGACGTCTACGGCCTGAGGCTCGACGGTGCGGTCGTGACACTCAGCGGGTGCGAAACCGGCCGGACGGCCGTTGCCGGGGGTGACGACCAGATCGGACTGGTCCGTGGCTTCTTCGCGGCAGGAGCCTCGGCGGTGCTGATGACCCTCTGGCCAATTCATGACGAGACCGCCGGGATTTTGGTGGCATCCATCTACGAGTTGTGGCAGAATGGGGCGTCTGGTACGAAGCCGACACTGGCGGAAGCGGTGCGGGCCGCCCAGTGCCGGCTCATGAAGGAGAACCCGCACCCCATATTCTGGGCACCGTTCATCCTGGTGGGACGACCATGATATTGAGAGCAGCACTCGGGCTCATTACCGCGACGGCTGGCAGTGTACCCGGCGTGGTCGACACCACGATCGATGGTCCGACGTTGATGATCCTGGAGCTGGTGCCCGGCACCGACATCGGTGCGGTCACCGCCGATTACGGCCTGACGCTGTTGGATTCGATCGAGTCGCACGATCTCTATCTTGTTGCCGTCCCCGCCGCCGTCGCCGCCCAGGAAATGGGCGGCCTTGACGCCGACCCGCGTGTCGAGGAGGCCGAGTTGGACGATGACGCCACCGCACCGCTAGCCGCCGACGGCGACACCCAGCCAATCTTCTTTTACGTCCCTTCGGGCGAGTTCGACGGCCAGTTCGCGATGAGCCTGGTTGATCTCACTGGTGCCCACACCAGTGCCACCGGCAGTGGCGTGGTTGTCGCCGTGCTCGATACCGGCGCGGATATCGACCATGAACTGCTCGCCGGGCGAATCGCCCCCGGCGGCTACGACTTCGTAGACGACGATACGGACGTCGCCGAACTGGCGATCGGTCTCGATGTCGACCACGACGGCACCCCCGACGAGTTGCACGGTCACGGCACCTTCGTGGCCGGCATCATCGCGACCGTCGCTCCGGATGCGTCCATTCTGCCGATCCGCGTGCTGGACAGCGAGGGGTACGCCGACGTCTTTCGCGTCGTCCAGGGGATCTACCACGC
>Ga0209988_10002033_pt1 | contig 13318 bp, 11 predicted proteins | sample N075metaG_FD_183115 | JGI IMG/M metagenome (GOLD analysis project Ga0209988, IMG submission 183115) | Deep subsurface microbial communities from Kermadec Trench to uncover new lineages of life (NeLLi) - N075 metaG (SPAdes) (version 2) | ecosystem: Environmental > Aquatic > Marine > Ocean trench... | reverse complement strand
TCTCCAGATTATGTCGGCGAACAGCGCGGGCGTAGCTCAGGGGTAGAGCATTGGCTTCCCAAGCCATGTGTCGTGGGTTCGAATCCCATCGCCCGCTCCAAATTTCTTTTCCTGCACATCACCTACAATTCCTTACTTACTAAGAAGTTATCTCTATGATTTTAAATTGCAATTCCGCATATGAGCGCCAGCTTCCCAAGCTGAATGTCGTCGGTTCGATCCCGATCGCCCGCTCCAACATCCCCGGAGAGCATCCAAAGCAATTTCGAGCCAAATGGGTTCATTCGGCGAATCGGAAATTGCGCAAAAAAAAGGAATTGGCGTCCAGCCTGATTCTATCAGGGTGGATATTCAAGCGGTATACCCGCTTCAGTCGGTCCAGGAATTTTCCAAGATACGCCTATAGAGCGGCACGCGTTCTTCAAGCGCCAGACATTCGACGCCAGATCTCGGGGCATATGAGCCATTTCAAAAAGGCCGAACCGACCGCTTTGGAGGATATCTGCGGTGCCCCTTGACGCATCGGCTCGCGGTTCAGTCGCTCAATCAGCTTGCAGCGCCAAACCATAACACCCCAAAACACTATCGGGGTTTGTGCGCCTCGGCGAAGAAGCCCGAGGTCTGGATGGTGTTGCGCCAGTCGCTGGCGCGGGCGTCGGCCAGCCGGTTGATGCGGGCGCCGAAGCGGTGCTCGACCTGCGCTTTCCAGAATTTCAGCATGTTGAGAATGGCGGAATACTTGCCGCGCAGCGGGTAGAGGGTGACAGCCTCGAAATCGCGCAGCAGGTAGGCCATGCCGTCGCGGCTAAGGCGTTGATAGTCCTGGAACATCAGGTCGCGAGGCGCATGGTAGCGCCACATCCAGGGGACGTAGAGAAAGAGCCTGCCACCGGGTTTCAGCGCGCGGCGGAAGTTCGCCACCGCGGCGGCGGGGTCGTAGACATGCTCGAGGATCGCCAGCGCGATCACGGCGTCGTAGCGGGTCTCCATCCAGTCCGGGAAGGGCGAGCAGACATCGCCCAAGATGTCCGGATAATCGCCGAAATCGTTGAGGTCGAGGGTCTCGACCCGATCGCCGAGCGCGCCCAGATGGTCGCGCATGCCGGCCCCGACATCGAGGATGCGGGTGCACTCAAGGGTCGCCGCGACAATGTGCTGGCGGCTGCGGTCGTCGTGGAGGTAGCGCATATCGATCCGGGCGCGCCGCGTGATTTCCTGCAGGCGCGCGTTCAGGCCCTCGACATCGTGGATGCGTTTTTTCCCGGTCATCCGGCGGTGAGCTCCAGGATCTTCGCGCTCGCGCGCGCGGCGCCGTCGCGGGCCAGCGCCAGGGGCGTGCGGCGCGGGCCGGTGGCGGCGGTCTCGGCGGTGCGCGCCAGCATCGAAGCGGTCAGCTCGTCGATGCGCAGCACCGTGAAGCCGTCGAGCCGGGCCAGGCGTTCGGCTCGGATCACCTGTTCGCGCTCGCCGTGTTCGTCGAACGGCACGATGATCGCGGGGGTGGTGGCGGCGGCGAGGTCGAGCACCGTGTTGTAGCCGGCGAGGCTGATCGAGCAAGCGGCTTCGGCCAGCAGCGTCTTGTAGTCAGGCCGGGGGGGCTCGACGGTGAGGTTGGCGCGGCTGTATCGCGCGGTGAGGTCGCGGGCCAGATCGGCGGCGTCGGCGCCGCCGGTCAGCAGGCGCCAGGGTCGGGGCGAGAGGGCGGCGGCGGTGGCGGCCAGCGCCAGCAGGCGGCGGCCCAGCACACCGCCGCCGACGGCGACGAGGACCGTGTCGCCCGGGGTGTCGCAGGTTGGCGGCGGGTCGCCGGCGACGTAGCCGGTGTGGTGGATCATCTGCGCCAGGTCTTCCGGCAGCGGCCAGGTGGCGGCGAGCGGCAGGAATTCGGCGTCGCCATGGACCAGCAGCGCGTCGTAGAGGCGGCGCAGGCGCTCGGCGGCCTGTTCCAGGCGCCCAGGGCTGGAGGGCGGCTCGGGGATGTCGCGGACCGAGGCGATGATGGCGGCGGCCGGGTTGGCGGCGCGGGTGGCGGCGATGGCGGCCTCGAACTCGGCCGCCAGGACGCGGCGGCCGAGCGGGAAAAGCTCGGTCACCAGGGCGTCGGGGCGGAAGCCGGTCAGGGCCTGTTGCAGCGCCGAGCGGCGGGTGGCGAGATAAGCGTCGTCGGCGACGGCGCCCGCCGGGGTGCGCAGGGTGGAGAAGTCGAAATCCGGCACTTGGATCGGGGGAAGTTGCAGAAAAGCGATATCTTTCATGTCGATATGATCAAGCGGGCGCCCGCCGCCGATGACCAGCACCTGTGATCCCGCCAGCGCCGTGGCCCGGGCCAGCGCCAGGGTGCGCACCAGATGGCCGGTGCCGGAGAGGTGGCAGCAGAGGAAAGCGACCCGAGTCACGGAACCGGTTCCAGCCGGGCGGGTTCCTCGGGCGCGGTCGGGGTGCCGTCGGGCAGCAGGGTGAGCGGGTAGAGCCGCCCGCGTTTGATCTTGAACGGTTCCGGGCTGTCGTAGTTCCAGCCCCAGGCGCGGGCGAGGATCACCCGCATCAGGGCGCGGTGGACGATCAGCAGGGCGGGGTTGGCCTCGACGGCGATCTCGGCCAGCGCCGGGCGCACCCGCTGCCACACGTCCCAAGGGCTTTCACCGCCGGGCGGGCGGCGGTGCCAGCCGCCGTCCTCGACATTCACATAACCCGAATTGGGATCGGCCAGCAGGTCGGCGCCGTGTTGGCCTTCCCATTCGCCGTAGCTGATCTCGACCAGCCGGGGGTCGTTTGCGACTGGACGGCCGCGGGCGAGGATGCGGGCGGTCTCAGCGGCGCGCAGCAGCGGCGAGGCGATGATCCGGGCGGTGTCCCAGGGCGCGGGGATCGCGAGGCCGTGCAGTTCCTGTCGGGCCGCGTCGGTCAGGGGGATGTCGGTCTGGCCCTGCAGGCGGTGCTCCTGGTTCCAGCTCGTAGGGAAGTGGCGCAGGAGCGCGATGCGGGTCATCGGGTAAGCTCCGCGAGGCCGGATTTCAGGGTCACGGCGGCGGCGGCGAGGCTGTGATGCGCCTCGACATGGGCGCGGGCGGCGCGGGACAGGGCCGGGCGGGTAGCAGCGGCCGCCGTGATCGCCTCGGCGAAGGCGCGCGGGTCGTCCGGTGGCGTCAGCGTGGCGCCGCCGGTCAGGGCGCGGGCGGCGGGGCCGTCCTCGGCCACCACCGGCAGACCAGCGGCCTGGGCCTCCAACCAGACCATGCCGACGCCCTCGTTGACGCCGGGCCAGACCAGCAGGTCGGCGGCCTGGTAATGGCGGCGGATGGCGGCCGGGTCATCGAGATCATCCAGATGAATTAGCCGGTCCGCGAAGGGTGCGAGGAGGGCGAGCACGGCCTCGCGCGCGGCGCCGTGGCCGACCACCGTCAGCCGCCAGTCGCCCGGCAGATGGGCCAGCGCAGCGGCGAGGCGGCGGTAGCTCTCGAGCTTGTCGCCCGGGCGCATCATGGCGACGGTCAGCAGCCCGAGCGGGTCGCCCGAGGGACGGGGTTCGACGACCGGGCCAGGATCGAGGAAAGCGGGGAGGTGGGTCATCTTCGCGCCGTGACCCGCCGCCTCCAGCGCCGGGCGGTCGCGGGCGGTGGTCCAGAACAGCCGGTCGGCGCGGGCGATGGCGACGTCGGCGCGGGCGGCGAAATCCGCCCAGGGGCCGTCGTGGCGCTTCGGCGAGACCGAAGCCTCCGAGATGACATAGGGGATGGCGAACGCATCGGCGACGGCGGGGCCAATGAGGTCGGGAGCCTTGTAATGGCAGTGATAGGTGAACCAGAGCGCCGGGGGGCTGGCCGCCAGTGCGCGGGTCAGCCGGGCCGCCTCAGCCTCGGCCTCGGCCCGGAGCCCGGCCTGTGCTGCCGGGTCGCCCGCCATGTCGAGAGTTCGCAGCCGCGAGACGCAGGTTGCATCGAACCCGGCGCGGGCCAGCGCCTGAAGGGTCAGCCGGGCGATGTGGCGGTCGCCGGAGGGGGTGGGGTGGTCCGGGGCCTTCATCGGGGCGTAAAACGCAATTCGGGCCAATTCGGGATGTGATGGGGTCGTCATGCCTGGGCGAGGGCGGCCCGCAACCGCGTGTCGACGGTCTCGATCCCGGCCTCCATGCCGAAGCTGGCGGTGAGGCGCTGGTAGGCGGTCTCGGCCATGGCGCCGCGCCGCGCCGGGTCGGCGGCCAGCGCGACGATGGCATCGGCCAGCGCCCTCGAGTCGCCGGGCGCAACCAGGGTGCCGTGGACGCGATCGGTAATGAATTCGGGGATCGCCGAGATGTCGGTGGTCAGGATCGGCAGTTTCTGGCTGGCGGCCTCCATCAGCACGTTGGGCAGCCCGTCGCGGTCGCCGTCGTCGGCGATCTTCGAGGGCAGCACGAACAGGTCGGCAGAGCGCATCGCGGCGATCACGTCACCCTGGGCGCGCTTGCCCCGCCACTCGATCCGGTCCTCCAGTTCAAGACGCCTGGCGCGGGCCTCGATGCCGCGTTGCAACTCGCCGCCGCCGATATGGATGAAATGCCAGTCGAACTCGTCCGGCAGCCGGCTCAACGCCTCGAGCAGGTCGCCATAGCCCTTCTTGGCCACCAGCCGCCCGACCGAGAGCAGGGTGAAGCGGTTGCCCGCCGGGCGGATGTCGGGCGGGGCCGGGAAGCGCGACAGGTCGAGCCCGTGATAGACCAGCGAGATCTTGGCGCCGCTGGGGTCGAGGCCGCGCAGATGCTCGGCCCCGGTGCCGGTGCAGGTGACGCCGAACCGGCAGTCGGCGATCTTCTCGCGCTTCTCCCAGTCGGGGATGGTCCAGATGTCCTTGGCATGGGCCGAGAAGCCCCAGCCGATGCCCCGGATCAACGCCGCGTAGCGGGTAACGGAAGCCGGGGTGTGAAGGAAATGGGCATAGAGAAACCGGGTCTCGGCGGGCAGTTCCGCCGCCAGCACCGCGGCCTGGCCGAAGCGGCGAATGCGGTTCACGGTGCGGTCGCGCCGGAGATCGCCGAACCAGACCCTTGCCGCGCGCCAGAACCGGCGCGACCGCGCCACCCGGATGAGGGAGCGCAGCACCCGCAGGGGCTCGTCGTGCAGATATTCGGGGAGATAACGCCTGGCGGCGGTGATCTCCTCGTGGATCGGGTGGATGCGGTCGTCGTAGGGGTGGCGCAGCGACCAGATGTCGAACCGGTGGCCACGCGCCTCCAGCGCCCGGAGCTCCTGGGCGATGAAGGTCTCCGACAGGCGCGGGTAACCCTTGAGCACCACCGCGAGCGAACCGGACATGGCCTACTCTCCCGCGGCGGCAAAAATGGGGGTGGTCGCGGTCACCCGCGCGGCGATCGTCGGCAGGCCCGACAGCAGCCCGGGAATGCGCGCCTCGGAAGGCCGGCGCTGGTTCGCCAGCGCCCGGATCGCCTCGACCATCACCCGGGCGCTGTTGCCGTCGCGTTCGGGCGAGAGCATGCGCACCAGGCCCAGACCCTCGGCCGCGGCCGCGCGGATGATCTGTTCGCGCCGGGGCTGGGTGCGGGGCGCGATGATCGCCGGCTTGTCCATCGACAGGATCTCGCAGAAGGTGTTGTAGCCGCCCATGGCGACGACGCCGGACGCCCCCTCCAGCAGGCGCTCCAGCCGGGCGTGGAAGCCGAGCGCGGAGACCCGGCCCCCCAGCGCCGCGACCCTTGCGTCGAATTCCTGCCGGTCGGTCGCGTTCATGAACGGGCCGTAGACGATCAGCGCATGGGGCGAGAGCGCGGGGTCGGCCTCGTAGGCCCTGAGCACCCAATCGACGAGCGTGGTGCCGTCGCCGCCGCCGCCGGTGGTGACCAGGATATAAGCGCCCTCGGGCAGGTCGGAACCGTACTCGGCCGGCCAGCCGGCGGCGTCGCGGCGCAGATAGCCGGTGTAGATCACTTGGCTCTCCATTCGCGCCGACAGGCCCAGCCCGGCCAGCGGGCGGCAGATCTGGGGAATGCCGTAGATCCAGATTTCGTCGTAGAAGCGCTCGATCGCGTCGATCGAGCCCTTGCGCTCCCACTCGAGGGCGAGCGCGTCCTCGTCGTCCAGCACGTCGCGGATGCCGAGAACGATGCGCGCGCCCCGGTCGTGGGCGGCCTTCAGGGTCTCGGCCATCTCGTGGCGGAACCCCCACGGCTCCTTGTCGACGATCAGCAAATCGGGCTGGAACTCGTGGTCGGCCGTGGTAATGATCGCGCCGCGCAGGCTGACCATCTGGTCGATATCCATGCGCAGGCTCGACGAGGTGTAGCTGCCATCGGCCAATTTGACCACGCCGGGCAGGCGGACATGGTCGACCCGCTGCGGGAAGTCGAAGCGGCCGGCAATTGGCGAGCCGGTGACGATCAGCGCCGAGCAGTCCGGATCGGCCTCGATCAGCGCCGTCGCGATGGTGCGTGAGCGACGCAGATGGCCCAGCCCGAAAGTATCGTGGCTGTAGAGCAGGGTTCGTCTGTCTCGGGAACTGCCGGAGGCCGGCATCGGACCCGTCATCTTCTTCCCCTTTTTCGCCCCGCCGAACCTGTCCCAACAAGTGCATGATCTTGCACCAAGCGGCAAGCCCTGATCAATTTTCCGATAGCCCGACGGGAAAAAATGCGCCGTCCAGTCTCACATCGGACCTCACATCGGGCCACATTCGCGCGACCGGTGGCCAAGCAGGGGCAGGATCGGATATTCTGGCTTGAACATACCCGTTCAGGGGAACAGATGGAATATATGAGAAAATCCGGGAAAGTGCTCCGCCATGGCGCCGCGTTGCTTGCTCTGGTGTCGCTGCTGGTTGCGGCGGTGCTGGTTGTGATGGTGCTGGCGGCGCCGGCCTCGGCGCAGGTTCTGGACTATGGCAAGCTGTTCGGCACCGGCGGGTCGGAACCGGCGGCGAGCCAGCCGCAACAGTCGCTTCCGGCCGCTGGTGCCGGCCCGAGTGCGGCGGATTACGCCCGCGTCGCCGACGCCGCGCCCGAACCGATGCTGGGCGCGGCCCAGAAGGCGATCAGCCTGTTCCGGGAACGCCTCGTCGGGACGCTGCGGCGCAGCCCGGGCGCCTTCTACGACATCGGCACCACCCTGGCCGCCGCCAGTCCGACCGGCCGCGGCATCTATTTCCTCGGCGTCGCCGTTTTCGCCACGCTGCTGCTGGTGGTCGGCAAGGCGGTGACGGCGTTCTATATCCAGTTCCTGGCCCGGCCGGTGTTCATCCGGATGCAGGCCAGCGGATTGCGTGGCTATGTCGACAAGCTGCCGGTCCTGGTCTACCGGGTGCTGCTGACCGCGCTGGGTCTGGGGCTGACGGCATTGATCGCCGCCGCGGTGGGGCTGTTTTTCTACGCGGACCATGAGGCGGCGCAACTGACCGTGATCACCGTCTTCGCCACCTATGTCACGGTGGTGCTGACCGACACCATCTGGCGCATGGTGCTGGCGCCGTTCCTGCCCGGCTGCCGCCTGCCGGAGATCGGCGACGGCGATGCGCGCCGGCTCTACCGGTGGCTGACACTCGCCAGCAGCTTCGGCATCATCGCCTCCGCGTTCAGCTACTGGGTCCTGGGGCTCGGCCTGCCGCGCGAGGTGCATGTGCTGGTGACCGTACTGTTGACGCTGGCCACGGTGACACTGTTCCTGATGGTGATCCGGGCCAACCGTGCGACCATCCGCGGAATGATCCTGTCCGGCCGGCCGCGCGCCGAGGCAAGCTGGATGTCGCGCGTGGGCGCGACGCTGTGGGCGCCGCTGGGGTCGCTGTATCTGATCTTCACATGGGCCGATCTGAGCTTCCGGCTGATCATGGGGATCGAGGGCGGTCCGGTGCGGTTGCTGGTGCCCTATGTCACCCTGATCGCGGGGCTGGTCGTTTATGCCGGCACGATCTACCTGATCGAGCGGGTGTTCGAGCGTCAGCGCCGGATGCGCGCGATCAACGCCGAGGCCGAGCAGCGCCGGCTCGCCGAGGCGGCTCCCCCGGGCGACGGCACGATCCCGGAGACACCGGAAATCGGTGACGCCCGCGACGACGAGGGTGGTGTCGGGGAACGGGTGGCGCTGGGGGCGGACGACGCTCCCCCGGTGCGAGCGACGGGCATGCGCACGATGGAGGATCTGGCGCGCCGGGTCGCCTCGCTGTTCGCGCTGGGCGCCGTACTTTATGTGCTGATTCTGTTCTGGGCGGGTTCGGAATTCTTTGTCGGCAACGCGATCCTCGAGACCGTCGGGGATGTCGCCGAGGTCCTGTTCATCGGATATGTCGTCTTCCACGCCACGCGCATCTGGCTCGACCGCAAGATCGAGGACGAGGGAACCGACGTCGAGCTGGTCCCGGGCGGCGAGGGCGGCGGCGCCGGGGCGAGCCGGCTGGCGACGCTGCTGCCACTGGTGCGCAACTTCATCCTGATCGTGATCCTGACCATCATCGCGCTGATCCTGGCGATGAAGCTCGGGGCCAATGTGGCGCCGCTGTTCGCCGGTGCCGGTATCGCCGGCCTGGCCATCGGTTTCGGCAGCCAGGCGCTGGTGCGCGATATCCTGTCGGGCGTCTTCTTCCTGATGGACGACGCCTTCCGCAAGGGCGAGTATATCGATGTCGGCACCGTCAAGGGCACGGTCGAGAAGATCTCGCTGCGCTCGTTCCAGCTTCGCCACCATCTGGGCATGCTGCACACCATCCCCTTTGGCGAGATCCAGCACGTGACCAATTTCTCGCGCGACTGGGTGATGATGAAGCTGAAATTTCGCCTGACCTACGACACCGATATCGAGCGGGTGCGCAAGCTGATCAAGAAACTGGGCCTCCGGCTGCTGGAGGACCCGGAGATCGGCGACAAGTTCCTGCAGCCGCTGAAGAGCCAGGGCGTGATCCAGATGGAGGACAGTGCGATGATCGCGCGGGTCAAGTTCATGACCCGGCCCGGCGACCAGTGGGGGGTGCGCAAGCGCGTTTTCGCCGAGATCCGCGAGCTGTTCGAGCGCGAGGGGATCAAATTTGCCGCCCGCGAGGTCACCGTGCGTATCCCCGACCTGCCGAAGGGCCGCGAGTTGAGCGTGGAGGAGCAACGCGCGGTGGGCGCGGCGGCGCGCACCACGCTGGACGTGGTCGAGGCAGAGCAGAGCCGCAAGACCGGCACCGGCGGGCCGATGGACGACCGTTAAAGAGCAAGTTCGACCCAGGTAGAACCACTCAGTTCGCACCCGGCGCGGCGCCACGAAGCAGGACCGGAACGCGCTGGCACCATGAGCCGCGGTGACATGGTGCTAGTATACTCCGCCGGGGCGCATTAAGCGGAGGCTCGCACCCGGACGGGACTCTCATGCAAATCTACCTCCCCATCGCCGAGATTTCGGTCAACCTCTACCTCCTGATCGCCCTTGGCGGCGGCGTGGGGGTCGTGTCGGGCCTGTTCGGGGTTGGCGGCGGTTTCCTGATCACGCCATTGCTGATCCTGATCGGCATCCCCCCGGCGGTCGCGGTGGCGACCGGGGCGAACCAGGTCGCGGGGGCCTCGTTTTCGGGCGTGCTGGTGCATTGGCGGCGCCGGACGGTCGATGTCAAGATGGGGCTGGTGCTGATGACCGGCGGGCTGGCGGGCTCGGCCGTCGGGGTGCAGGTGTTCGCGTATCTGCGCGAGCTTGGCCAGGTCGATCTGGTGGTGTCGCTTTCCTACGTGGTCATGCTCGGCACCATCGGGGCGCTGATGCTGGTTGAGGGGCTGCAGGCGTTGCGCCGGTCGAAGACGGGCGCGGTCAAGCGGCGCCGGCGTCATGGCTGGGTGCATGGCTTGCCCTTCAAGATGCGGTTCCGCGCCTCGAACCTCTACATCTCGGCGATCCCGCCGTTGGCTATCGGCGCGATGGTCGGGGTGCTGTCGGCGATCATGGGGGTCGGCGGCGGCTTCATCATGATACCGGCGATGATCTATCTGCTCGGGATGGCGACCAACGTCGTCGTCGGCACCTCGCTGTTCCAGATCCTATTCGTGACCTCGGCGACGACGCTGATGCACTCGATCACCAGCCATACGGTCGATGCGATACTGGCGGTGCTGCTGCTGCTGGGCGGCGTGATCGGCGCCCAGGTCGGCGCGCATTTCGCACCGCGCATGAAGGCCGAACAGATGCGGGTGGCGCTGGCGGTTCTGGTCCTCGTCGTCTGCATCGAGATCGGCCTGGGCCTGGTCCGCACCCCGGATGAAGTGTTTATCGTGATAGCGGGCCGAGCCCCGTGACCCGCCCCGCGACTCACCCCGGGACCAGAAGCCTGAAATCGCTCTGGCGGATGCTTGTCGCCCGGATTGCGCCCGCTGGCTCCATGCCGGCGGCAAGGCAGCGCCATCTGGCACCATGGGAGCGGGCGACGTGGCGCTGGCATCGCGGAATTTTGCGCGTTAAACCAGAACACGCGCCGTATCGGGGCCTCAGAGTCTGTCTCAAAAGCCACCCCTCCGCCCCACCTCCCCGCCCCACCACCGATGGTACCGGGGCAAGATCGGTGGTTGGGCGGGGAGGCGGGGCGGGGGGCGGAGCCCAAAAGGCGCATTCGCGGCTTTTGAACCAGGCTCTCAATGAACATCTACCTGCCCATCGCCGAAATCTCCGTGAACGCCTTCCTTCTGCTCGGACTGGGCGGGGGGGTCGGCTTTCTGTCCGGGGTGTTCGGGGTCGGCGGCGGGTTTCTGATGACGCCGCTGCTGATCTTCATCGGCATCCCGCCCGCCGTCGCGGTGGCGACCGAGGCGAACCAGATCGTCGCTTCGTCGTTCTCGGGCGTGCTGGCCCATTGGCGGCGCCGCACGGTCGACTTCAAGATGGGGCTGGTGCTGCTGGCGGGCGGTCTGGTCGGCTCGGCGGTCGGGGTGCAGATCTTCGCGTATCTGCGCGAGCTGGGTCAGGTCGAGCTGCTGGTCTCGCTTTCCTATGTCGTCTTCCTCGGCATCGTCGGCGCTATGATGTTCATCGAAAGCATCCGGGCATTGCTGCAAACCAAGATCGGCCGGCCGGCTCCGCGGCGCCGGCACCACTGGGTCCACGGCCTGCCCTTCAAGATGCGCTTCCGGGCCTCGAACCTCTACATCAGCGCTATTCCGCCCTTCCTGGTTGGCGTGCTGGTTGGTGTGCTGGCGGCGATCATGGGGGTTGGCGGCGGCTTCATCATGGTTCCGGCGATGATCTATCTGCTGGGGATGGCGACGACGGTGGTCGTCGGCACCTCGCTGTTCCAGATCATGTTCGTGACCGGCGCCACCACCTTGATGCACGCGATGCTGAATCAGACGGTCGACGGCATCCTGGCGGTGCTGCTGTTGCTGGGCGGGGTGGTCGGGGCGCAGATCGGGGTCCGGATCGGGCCGAAGCTGAAGGCCGAACAGTTGCGGGTGCTGCTGGCGCTGCTGGTAATGGTGGTGGGCGCCAAGATGGGCTACGACCTGGTGCGCACCCCGGACGAGCTTTTCACCATGGCTTGGCGGGGGGGCGGACATTGACCCTACGATTGACCAGATCGGTGGCGATTCTGGCGGCGCTGGTTTGGGCGTCGGCTGTCCCCGCGGCGGCGCAGGCGCCGGAGGAGAAGGTGATCGCCGGGCTGAGCCAGACCCATGTCTCGATCACCACCGATTTCAGCGGTTCGGAGATTTTCATCTACGGCGCCATCAAGCGTGATGCTCCAGTGCCGAAAGATTGGCCGCTGGATGTGATCGTCGCCGTCACCGGGCCGCTGGAGCCGGTGATTGTACGCAAGAAGGAGCGCAAGTTCGGCATCTGGATCAACGACGCCGGGGTCACGGTGGATACGGCGCCGAGTCTCTATGCCGTCGCCACCACCGGCCCATTCCGCGATATCATCTCGTTCACCGATGATTTCCGCTACAAGGTCGGGATCGAGAACCTCGTGCACTTCATCGGCGAGACCTATGACAAGGAATTCAAGGAAGGCTACCCCGAGGCGCTGGTGCGGCTGCGCCGGGCCTCAGGTATCTATTTCGAGCTGATCGGTGCGGTGAAAGTCATCGACGAGACCCTGTTCGAGACCCGCATCCGGCTGCCGGCGAATCTGGTCGAGGGCGACTACCGGGCGCGGATATTCCTGCTGCGCGACAAGGCCGTGGTGGATGTCTTCGAAACCTCGATCGAGGTCCGCAAAGTCGGGCTGGAGCGCTGGATCTACACCATGGCGCAGGAACAGAGCGCGCTCTACGGCATCCTGTCGATCCTGGTCGCGCTGACCGCCGGCTGGCTGGCCTCGGCCTTCTTCAGATTGGTCTTCCGATAGAGCGATATCCAGCAAAGTGAATTCATTTTGCGACTAGGAAATCGCGACAAATCAATGAGATAGAGCATGATCCATGAATCGGAGATCATGGATCATGCTCTAGCGCCTTGTCCGACCGGATGGAATCAGGCCGGACGCTCTGCCCCGCTGGATTCACGCAATTTCGAGTGGCCGAATGAACCCCTTTGGCTCGAAATTGCGGTCTCCCTTTGTTTGCGCAATTTCCGAGTCGCCAAATGAGCCCCTTTGGCTCGAAATTGCGGTCCCCCTTTGTTTGCGCAATTTCCGAGTCGCCAAATGAGTCCATTTGGCTCGAAATTGTTCGGAAATCCGGCTGAATTTTCCGCAACCGTTACCAAATCTTAACCATCGTTCACCATGACGGGAGGCGAGGTTCGGCCTGCATCTGCATGAATCGGTAGAGACGTGATGCCCTGTGGGCAATCAGGGGTTGTGGGTTGGCGTGCCTCGCGCGTTGCGTTCCTGGTCGCGTTCGGTTTTGTGTCCGTTTGGTTTCTCCCCTCTCGTTTCGCGAGAGGGGAGGAATCGTTTCGGCCTTCCGCAGGTCGTGACCACCCCGTTTTCCGGAGATGAATTCGACCGGTCCGGCCGCCCTGCGCGGCGAGGGTAGTGCCTCTGTGACAATCATCACAGCGGCGCTTGCCGTGATTCGGATATCCATGAATCGTCCCTGGAGGCGGCCGGATCGGAAACGCCAACACCCCGGCCCGGGCGCCACCGAAGACTGTCACGTGTGTTTCTTGTGATACCTCTCAGACTGGGCGCCGGGTCTCTCTCCCCCGGCGCCCATTTTTGTCTTTGCCCTCAGGGCAAAAGCCAACCGTGGTTCACCGCGCGCGCTGGCCGAACAGGATCGCTTGCGCCTGCTTGTCGGTGGCGAGGTCGCTGCGCTTCTCGGCCCCCAGCGCCCGGCCGGTCTTGACCGCCGGGCGCTCCCACATGCGATCGAGCCAGGCCAACATGCGCGGGAATTCGGCGATGTCCTGGTTCTGCCGCTCCCAGCCCCAGGCCC
>Ga0209988_10002032_pt1 | contig 13319 bp, 12 predicted proteins | sample N075metaG_FD_183115 | JGI IMG/M metagenome (GOLD analysis project Ga0209988, IMG submission 183115) | Deep subsurface microbial communities from Kermadec Trench to uncover new lineages of life (NeLLi) - N075 metaG (SPAdes) (version 2) | ecosystem: Environmental > Aquatic > Marine > Ocean trench... | reverse complement strand
CAGGTGACAAGTAGACCGGGGTTGGCGCAGTCGCAACCGGAAGTGACCTCCGCGAGCAGGTCGACGCTGCCGGAGAGCGTGACGATCTTCTTCTCCATCGTGACATTCGTCAGGCAGTACCAGATGTCCTTGGCCTCGTCCCCCGCCGGCAGGCACTGTGACGGGTCGGGGCTCGGTGTCGCGCCGTACATGTCGAAGTGTTCCATCAGCGTCCCGGTTGCGTCGAACCGGTCGATGAAGATCTTGCCGGTGCATTCGTCGTTGATCGGGAACGGGCACGGACCCCAGTTGCCCAGGAGCTTGAGAAAGTCGGTGATGCCGACACCACCGCCATCGAAGTCGCACGGACCGGAGACCCCCCAGCCGCCCAGCAGCGCGAGGAAGTCGTTGATCCCGACGTTCTTGTCCGGCGGGAACGCGCAGTCCCACTGGCAGGTCGGTACCTGGTCGGTCCACATCTGGATGTTGTCGATCGCGTCGGGCGCAATGTCCGTGTCCCAGATGTTGATTCGACCAATCGCCGTATCGCACCAGACACCGAAGAACTGCTTCGACGGCTCGATGGCGTCGGGCACGTCGAACTGGGCGATCAGGTTGTTGCTGGTGTCATAGACGCCGACGATCCAGCCACCGCCGCCTTGCTGGTCGAAGTGGGAGAGGGTAAAGCCGACACCGCTCTTGTCGTTGCCCGAGAAGAGCAGATCGTAGCTTGCCTCCATGCCGAACAGGGTCTCGATGTCCTCGCCGACCTTCGTGCTGTTGGCGCCGATGAAGCCCTGGCCGACCACGAACAGGGCCTGCGGATCGCCGGAAGGGTTCAGCAGGGCCGGGCTCGGACCCGGCGTGATGTTGTCCTGGATGGTCAAGTTGCCCTGCGTGAGCCCGTTGGGAAAGCCCGGACTGGCAACGCCGCCCTGCAGCGGCGCAGGGATTGCAAATTTCTGACCGAGACCGACGTCCGACTCCTCGAAGTCCTCGATGCCCTTGAGCGTCTTGCCGTCGGACTGGTTGAAGGCGTCGAATAATGACTTGGTGTAGAAGGCCTGGCAGCCGCCAGGGGCGCCTTCCTGGGGCGCCGGGGAAAGCTGCACCGTCGTGTTGACCAACCTGCCGAGTGTCCGCGGACCGATCGCCCCCGGGGCACTCCTCATCGCCTCCGGTGTCTTCGCGTCGCCCTTGCTCACTCCGATGTTCTGCAGGACCTGGGCACCCGCGATGCCCGTCGCGAGCGACACGCCGACGATGATTGCAGCTCTACCTAACATGGCCGATTCTCCTTGGGTTCAGAAACGCGAATGGGGCGTACCGATCGCGCTGAACATGGACCGGTGTCATGATTTCTTCCCGTTTATCCACGCTCCCGACGCGAGGATACCCGAAGCTGCGCAGGTTCCAATAGGTGAATTTTAACAAACGCGGCGATCGTTCGGCCGCCGGCGAGGCTGCGCCATAAGGTGTTGCAACACAGTGTCTTGCGGCTGTTCAGCTGGTCGTCATGGCAGGCGTTTCTGCCGTCAGGCCACGCCGCATGATCTTGCCGGTGGGGTTGCGCGGTAGTTTTTCCAACCGGCGGATCTCACGCGGCACCTTGAACGGTGCGAGGTGCTCCCGGCAGTGCGACCGCAACGCGGTCTCGTCGAATGTCGCACCCTCGACCAGTTCCACGAACGCCAGCGGCAATTCGCCCCGCGACGGATCCTGAACCCCGATGACCGCCGACTCCTGTACGGACTCATGGGCGTTGAGCACTTCCTCGATCTCGCGGGGAAACACGTTCTCGCCGCCGATGATCAGCATCTCCTTGATGCGGCCGGTGATGTACAGGTGCCCGTCGTCGTCGAAGCGGCCCATGTCGCCGCTGCGGAAATATCCCTCGTCGTCAAAGACCTCGGCCGTCTGTTCGGGCAACCGGAAGTAGCCCGCCATGACATTCGGCCCCTTGATGCACACTTCGCCGTCCTGGTTCGGGCCGAGCCGTTCGCCATCCGGCCCGATGATCTTCTCCTCGACGTCCACGATCGGTTTACCGACCGATCCAGGGCGGTGCTCGTGGGGCCGGCACCAGTTCGAGACCGGCCCGGTCTCGGTAAGCCCGTAGCCCTCGTTGATGACGGCGTTGAACTTCTCGCGGTAGCCGTCGGCGACCGCCCTCGGCAGGGGCTCGCCGCCGGAGACCAGGAACTTCACCGACGAGAAGTCGTCGGCCTCGGCACTCTTGGTGTGCAAGAGCACGTTGTACATCGACGGGATCGCGATCATCGCCGTCGGGCGGTGCTTGCGCAGCAGACTGAGGACTTTCCGGGGCGCGAAACGGGCGGTGTAAACGACCTTGCACCCCGCGCACATGGGCAACAACGTCAGCACCGTCAGCCCGAAGGTGTGAAAGTTCGGCAGTACGCCCAGGAGGCTGTCGGCCGGCGTGAACCCCACCCAGCGGACGCATTGGTCGACGTTGGCGGCCATATTGGCGACCGTAAGCATGACGCCCTTCGGGCGGCCGGACGTGCCCGACGTGTAGAGAAGCGTCGCCAGGAAGTCATCGGGTCGTGACCGCGTCCGACGCAATGGCGGGAACCCGCCGAACCGCATCTCGTCGAGACGGATCTGTGTGACGTTCTCCGGCAGCTCGGCGACGTGTTTGACCATCGGGCCGACGGTGACGACCGTGTCGATGCCCGCGTCGTCGATGACGTACGCGAGGTCCTTCTTGCTCAGCAGGTAGTTCAGCGGCACGAGCGTCCGGCCCAGCATCCACGTTGCGAGCATGGACATCGGGAACAGGCCCGATGTCGGCAGCATCACGCCGATACGCTCGGCCGTCGTGGTCCGGTCGATGGCCCGAGCCACGTGCAACGCCCCGATGTAGAGTTCGAAGGCCTTCCAGGAACGCTGGTCGTCCACCGCGCAGACCCGGGTCGGGGCCCTCAGCAATCGGCGGATGATGGTGCGGGCGAGTCGCATTTGCAGCGAATTCTGGCGATGGCGGATCGGTCTATACGATACGGCTCACGACGTGTATCGCCAATCAGCGCTCAAGGCGGCCATTCTTGCGTGTGCCACGTTTCTTTCGGTCGGCTGCAGCACCGGCGGGACGGCCGATGCCGGCCGCGCGGACTATCTCGCCGGCCTGGAAGCCTATGACAGAGGTGACACCGTCCGGGCACGGCTTCGGCTGACGGCCGCGGTGGCCGAACTGGATGGTGAGGATGCTGCCAAGGCCCGGGCGACGCTTGGGCTCGTGGAACTCGAACAGGATCGACCCGCCTCGGCTGCCGAGGCATTCGCCCTCGCGTGGCCGGCCCTTCGTGGCGAGGATGCGCGACAGGCCGCACTGTACGCCGCCGCCGCCCACCGCCAACTCGGAGACGACCACACCGCGGCCGTCTGGGATCGGCGCGCCGTCACCCCTCAAAGTCAGCCGCGGCGGCACGCGGCGTTCACGATCCAGGTTGGTGCTTTTCGAGAGCGTCGCAGAGCCGAGCGGGCCGCCGTCGACGCGGCCGAGGTGGCCGAGGAAACTGGATTTGGACCGGTCCGCATCGTGACCCGCAGTGATCGTCGCGGCACCGCCCTCTACATCGTGCAAATGGGGTCCTTCGACACCCGGACGGAGGCCGCCACCGCCCGCGCGCGTGTCGGGAATCTCCAGTACATCGTTGCCGCCCAGAAGCCCGGATAACGTGACGGTCGGCCGCTGCCGGCGCATCCTAGAATGGATCATGCTCTCGCCGTCCCGAACCCTCGTGGTCCTGCTACCGCTGCTTGGGGCCCAGGAAGACCCGCGGCACGGCCTGCTGACACCGATCCCCGACCGGGGCGGCGTGCCGCCGATCGTCGAGATCGCGGAACGGCCCACTGCACAGGAACTCGACTTCCGCCGACGCGGTCGCGAGTACGCCATGCAGATCAGGCGGATCCGACACGAGTACCTCGGCGGCATGCGCGCCGAGAAGTTCCGCACCCGGGGGATCGACGAGCTGCGCGGGTTCACGGACGCGGCGGCCTTCATGCCGCTGATCGAGGTGCTGGCCGCCGAACAGGATGACGTCCGTCTGGCGATGCTCGAACACTTCGCCGCCCAGGGTGATGACGGTCAGGCCGCGCTGGCGTGGATGGCCATCTACGACCCCAGCGAAGCCTACCGGCACGAGTCGATGCGACGCATGGTCTCACCGGCCTCGACGGCGGTCCTTCGCGTCCTTGACACCGGCATTCGAAGCACCCGCCACGACATCGCCAACCACGCCGGCACACTTGCCGGCTCGCTGCGAGCGCTCGAGGCGATCCCGTTGCTGATCTTCGCGCAGGCGACGCAGGACCCGTTCGACGAGCCCGGCGACCTCGCGTGGATCGCCGTCGCAACGCAGACGGCTTTCGTCGCGGGTATCGAGCCGATCGTCGGTAGCGGGGCCGGAGCGTTCCGGCCGATTCCCGGTATCGTGCAGGAGGGCGCGATCCTGCGGATCGTCGACGCGGTGGTGATCTTCTACCGCACGGAAGTTCACCGGGTGCTTGTCAGGATGACGACCGACGACTGGGGGCACTCGACGGCGCACCTCGGCTACGACATGAAGGCGTGGTGGCACTGGTACAACGAGCAGTACGTGCCGGACAGGAACGCCAGGGCGAGCCTGGGCGATCCCTGAATCACTGGTTTGTACTGGCCGGCAGCGTGTAGCTGAACGCTTCCCACACCGCCCCGTCGGCGATCCACTTCTCCATCGCTGCGATCTGTTCGTCGGGGAGCTTGTCCTCGTGCAGCGGCATCTGCAGATCCTCGTCCAACCAGCGGACGGCGGTGATCAGCAGGCTCTCCTGCGGTCGTCCGGGCACGATCGCCGGTCCGCTCAGGCCGCCGGCGAGCATGCCCGCCATGGTCGTCTGGTCGAGCTCACCCGCCCGCCGCTTGCGCGTGGGGTTGTGACACCGCAGGCAGTGTTCGACGAGAACGGGCCTGACGTTCTCGCGGAAGAAAACGATCCGCGGATCGCCGCCGGCCGACAGCGCCGGCGACACGATCGAAGCCGAGCCGGTCCCGGGTCCGGATACCGCCCCGTGTACGTACACCAGCCGTCCGCCATGGTCGGCGGTGTGGGCCACCCGTTCGGCGATGAGCAGGCCACCGCCGACGACGAGCCACGCCGCACCGATCCGAACGGGTTTCACCCGCAGGAACCCCAGCCCCGCCACGACGCAGATGACTGCCGGCCACTGCCAGAGCTTGTGGCCGTGGTCCTCGTGCTCCTCCAGCTCCAACTCGCCGGCCTGGGCCATCGGGGCGGCGGCGTGCTCGGCGTCATGCCCTGATTCTCCGGCCACGTAGAGACTTACCGCCAGCGCGAGGAAGGCGCCGAGCGTGATCCACTGAAATACGCGCCCGCGGTCCTTGCCGAGCCACAACGCGGCCAGGACCGCAAACGGCAGTGTCACGACCGACAGGACGACCGGGAAATGCACGACCATCGCGTGCCGCATCTGTGGATCGTTCCACGCGTCGAGAAATGACTGCATCATCCGGTTGCGTGCTCCATGACGGCTTTGGCGAGCCGTTCGTACTGTTCGCGATCGTTGTAGATCTGGCAGGAGACACGGAGCAACCACCTGTCGTTCCACTCAATGATCGGCACTTCGATCTGATCCCGATCATAGAGGCGTCGCTGCAGGGCCGTGATGTCCCCAAACCGCTCGCGGAGCGCCCCCGGCAGCGGCAACGTTGCCATCGAGCCGAGCATCGAGCCGTCGGCGGGCGTGGACGCCGGAACCTGCCAGCAACTGCTGAGCATCTGCTGTGCCCAGACCGCCAACTCGTGGTTGTGCCGGCGTACCTCGTCCCAGCCGAACTGCCGCATGAACTCGATGGCGTCCGGCGCACACAACCACGCGGTGATGTCGCGCGTCCCCTGCCACTGGAATTCCTCGGCGAGCCCCTCGTCGAGGAAGTGACTGATCGTATTGGGGTGAATCCCAGCCTGGCGGTCCGGCCTGACCCACAGGAACGCGGCGCCCTTGGGTGCGCATACCCATTTGTGCAGGTTGCCCGTGTAGTACGCCGCACCGAGCCCGGTGACATCGAGTTCGATCATCCCCGGCCCGTGGGCCCCGTCGACGAGGACGTCGATGCCGCGCGACGTGCACAGGTCCAGGATCTGCCTGACGGGAAAGACCACACCCGTCGAGGATCCGATGTGATCGATCAGCACCAGGCGGGTCCGGTCCGTCAACGCCGCGGCGATCGCGTCGGTGATCTGGTCGGGGCCCGATACCGGCAGCGGTATGGCAACCTGGATCACTTTCGCGCCGGACACCCGGCCGATGTAGCGGAGGGTCTGATGTACCGCGTTGTAGACGTGATCCGTCGTGAGGATCTCGTCGCCGGCCTCGAAACCCAGCGACCGCAGCACGGCGTTGACCCCTCCGGTCGCGTTGGTCACAAAGCCGAAATCATCGGGGTCGGCCCCGATGAATTCTCCGACGACCCGTTTCGGGTCTGCCAGAAGCTCACGGCGGCCCCGGTCCAGCAGTTCGACCGGATGGGTCTCCAGACGCTCCCGCCATACCGCCTGGGCCTCGAGGACCTGACGGGGCGTCGCACCGAAACACCCGTGGTTCAGGAAGGCGACGGCCGGGTCCAGCAGCCAGTGCGAAAGCATGTCCGGGCCGAACATTGGGACACCCTACCCGCGATTTCGGCGAAATCCACGAAAGCGGGCTTGCATTACGGGAGTTGTTGGGGTAACGTATGCCGAACAGATTGGAGCCCGGAGGGGTGTGTGGCCGACGAGGCTATCTGCCCGACCCCGGAGAATCGCATGACACTGCCCCTCGTCGTTACAGGCCCCGGTGGAGATTTCCGCACACGCTACGTTGCACGAGGCAACAGACTCGTCGCGGAGACCGGCGGGATACCGGAGCACGACCGGCCGACCGCCGACACCGCAGAGTTCGCCGGCGGGCTGGAGACGGCGGTCCCGCGGTTTGCCCAATTGCTTGCGCTCGGCCGGATACGCGTCGCATTGGCGCAAGTTGGAAGATTAGGCCCCGCACGGATACAACAGGAGACACGGGATGAACCTCACACCGAAGCAGCTCAGGATCCTGCAACTCATCCGCGATCACCGTATCGCGCACGGCTATTCCCCGACGATGCAGGAGCTCGCCGACGAGCTCGGCGTCAGCAAGGTCACAGTATTCGAGCACGTCGAAGCGCTTATCAAGAAAGACGCTCTTCGCCGCGAGCCGAACAAGGCACGCTCTTTGTCCTTGGTTGACAACGCCGTCATGCCGGATGAGGCGCATCCGCTGCAGTTTCCATTGGTCGGACGGATCGCAGCCGGCCAGCCGATCGAGCGGCTGGCACAGGCCGATCACGTGAACCTGGAAGAACTGTTCGGGCCCCGCATCGGGCAGCGTGGCGGAACCTTCGCATTACAGGTCGAGGGCGACTCGATGCGCGACGAGGGGATTCTCGACGGTGACTACGTGCTCATCGAGCGCCGACAGACCGCTCGCAACGGTGAACGAGTCGTTGCGCTGCTGTCGGCAACCAATGAGACAACCCTCAAGACGTTCTACCGGGACGGCAAGAAGATCCGCCTGCAGCCGGCCAACCCGGATTTCAAGCCCCTGGTGGTCGATGAACAGGACTGCCAGATCCAGGGCGTTGTGATCGGGGTCCTGCGTCGTTACCGGTAAAGACGGACACCGTCCGGGCCCTGTCTGACCCGCCCGCGGATCTCCAGGAGCGTCAGGTCGGCCAGGACCCGGCTCAGGGGTAGTTCGGACACTGCCGCGAGGCGATCGACGGTCAACGGCCCGTTGGCGTCGCGCAGCGTCTCGACGATTGCTTCCTGGGCGTCAGTCAGATTCTTGTCAAACAGTGTCGCGCTGTGTGTCGCCGCGGTGTGACCCGCGGCCTCCAAGGCGCCACGCACAAGCTGGCTTGATGCATCCAGCTGGCACAGGATGTCGGCGTGGTTGGTGACCAGCGCGGCCCAGCCCTCGCGGATCGCCAGGTGGCAACCCGCCGATGCCGGTGAGTCGACACGCCCCGGCAGGGCCATGACCTCTCGACCGTGCTCTTCGGCGGCGCGACGAGCCGTGATCAATGCGCCGCTGCGACGGGCGGCCTCGATGACGACCACGCCGACGCTCAAGCCGGAAATGATCCGGTTGCGGTGCGGGAAGTGCGCCGCCAGCGGGGCCATCGACATCGGGTATTCGCTGAGTAATGCCCCGCCGGCATCGACGATCCGTTCGAAGAGCTCCCGGTGCTCCGGCGGGTACGCGACGGCCAGACCGCAGCCGTAGACCGCGATCGTCCGGGCCCCCACCCGCAATGCGCCGCGGTGCGCTTCGCCGTCGATGCCTGCCGCCCCGCCGGAAACAATCGTCAGCCCCGACTCGCCCAGCAGGGACGCCAGACGCGCCGCCTGCTCGCGGCCATAGGCGGTGCAGCGACGCGCACCAACGATGGCCACCGATAGCAGGTCCGAGTCGTCCAGACGGCCACGGATCCACAATGCGGCCGGCGGGTCCGGGATGGCCTCCAGCAGCGCCGGGTAGTCCTCGTCGCCGCGAACGATCAGGCGGGCACCCCCGGCGGTGATGCGTTGCCGCTCGCGTGCCGGCTCGGCGTCGGCGATCGCTCGGCGCAACGCGGCCGCCGCCCCGGCGGCCAGCCCCTGGACCTCGGCGAGGCGTGACGCCGGGGCCGCGACGATGGCTTCGTCGCAACCGAAGTGTTCCCGGAGCCGTGCGGTCAGGACCGCGCCGGCTCCCCCGGCCAGCAGAAGCCGGAGCGTGGCATCGGGGATGTCGTCGGCTGTTCGCGTCATGGCGCCCGCCGGCCACGGGGGTGCCCGACGGCTGGGATGCTACCGGCGGCAGGCGGTGCAACCCGAAGATGCTGCGTTTTCGCAGGCGGACGGGACGCTACTCTGCCGCTTCCGGTTTCTCTTCCTCTTCCTCTTCCTCTTCCTCTGCATCATCATCATCATCATCATCTTCTTCCTCGTCCCAGTCCGCGTCTTCTTCCTCGTCGTCCGCTTCGTATTCCTCGTCTTCGTCGTCGAAGTCGTCGTCGCCATCTTCGTCATCCTCGTCTTCGTCCGCTTTCTCCTCACCGGGGGCACCCCAGTCGCCGTCGGCCTCTTCATCCTCGTCGCTGGCGTCGTCCGTCCATTCGACATTGCCCGGCGCGTTCGGGGGGCGGCCGTCAACAAGCAGCCCGACGAATACGACCAGGACGCCGAAACCGAGCAACCAGAGGCGACGGGTGCCGTCGGTTAAGCGGGTCAGCCAGGTCCGTACCGTCGCCGTGGCAGGGATGGTCCCGGCCATCACGGATCGACCGATCCAGTCCGTGACCGTCGCCCGTCCGGAAATCGCGACCAGCAGGGGTGTGTCACCGGCGGGTACGAGGTTGAGCTGTGCCGCGGCGAGTCTGCGAAACACAGCCGGGTCGCGCTGACGGAGCCTGTCCAGGAAACGCTCGTGTGCCGCGACACCGTCCCGCCCCGTGGCGTGCAGGTGTTCGAGGCGGCGCATCTGCCCGCCGAGATCGTCCAGGCTCTGTTGTGCCGGGATCAACACGCCGGCGACGCACAAGGTCAGCCCGGCGGCAACAAACAACCAGCCGGGATCCAGACGAAATGACGGACCGGTGACACCCATCGGGGCAGCTTATCGGCTTTCCGGTCCGTCTTGGTTGAGCGATGGCGGGTTGAACCGTCGGCGAGCCGCCTTTTCCGCGCAATAGTCGCCTCTTTGGGCAGCGGCACAGCCATGCGCTTATCCCAACGCGTGATTGCCACGATGTTGAAGGCATGCAATTCAATCCCACCATTCGCCTCAGCAGGTTCCTGGGCAGCCGGGACGGTCGCCGGATCCCCGGACGCCTTCCCCAGGAGCAGCTGGTCTGTGACCTCGGACCGGTGCTGGACCTGTCCGCGGGCGGAATGCGTGTCCTGTCTACTCGACCACTGCTGGGCAAGATGGATGTCGGTCTCCGGGGCAGTGATTTCGGCGTCAAACTCAGTACAGAGGTCGCCTGGAGCCGACGGCTGGGATTCCGCCGCCACGAAATCGGCCTGACATTCCACGACGTCGACGAGAAGGTCTCCGACATGCTCTCTCGAATATCCAGCGACCACCGGGCCCGCAGCGCGATCTGATCTTGCTCCTCCGGCAACGTCCAGATATAGTCCCTACCTCGATTGCGGGGTAGAGCAGTCTGGTAGCTCGTCGGGCTCATAACCCGGAGGTCGTAGGTTCGAATCCTACCCCCGCTATTTTCGGTAACCCGAGACAGGCCAGTCGATTGCGGCTGGCCTTTTTCGTGCGCGGTGGCCAGGGAATCGACGCGCGGGGCGTGTCTGAGCTTGCCGGGACTTGCCGATTCCCAGAGGGCGGCCGTGCGCAACTTCATGGCATCGCCTCATCGAACGCGACGCTGTTGACCTGTTGCAACAGGAAGTTGAGCGTCAGGCAGTCACCCGGGGCCGGTGGTCGTTCGCACAGATGATTGGGCACGCGGAGCTTGACGCCTCGCTCCGTCTGGCCGTCCAGCTCCATGATCAAGTCGTAGTAGATGTCGCCGTGTATCGAAACGGGCTGTGCCTGCAGCACCTTGCCCTTCAGGTTGCCGAATGCGGGCAGTGGATCGGACATGCTTCCTGCGCTCCAGGGGATCAGTAACACGGCACACGGGGGTCGACCGTTCGCGACCAGGCATCGATGCCCCCGGCCATGTTCATGACTCGCGCGAAGCCCTGTCGCCCGAGGAACGCCGTCACGTTCATGCTCCGGATCCCGGTGTGGCAGAACACGATGACCTCCCGACGTGGGTCGAGCTCGGTGCGGCGGGCGACGATCTCGCCCATCGGGATGTGTACCGCCCCGACGATGCTGGCGAGATCCAGCTCGAACGGCTCGCGGCAGTCGAGCAGCACGACCTCCTCGGGATTGGCGTCGCGACGGGCCCTGGCCTCATGTGGCGAGATGTGTTCGATCGCGGGGTGCATGAGTGTAACGGGGGGCTGTCACGGGATGCAACGGTCCATCAGCTGTTCATCCCTTTGTCCGCTCATTGGCGCGGGTATGGTCAGGTGTCTTCGCGGCCGACCAGGCTCTCGAGCTGCTCAAGGCGCGCCTCGATCCGCAGGAGCTTGTGGAGGATGATGATGTGCGTGCGGTAGTCCGATGCTGGAATCTCAGGATCCATGCTGACGAGAATACGCGGAGGTGCCGCGTTCTGCCGCGCTGGCGATTCGCCGCACGCTTCCGAGGATATCTCAGGTGGACCCCGATGTTCTCCCGCCGTTGCCGTGTTGCAGGTCCCAGGCTCAGGGGGTCTGGGACTGCTGCCTGTGCTCTTTCTGCTTTGCGGCTTTCACTTGTTTGGCTTTCTTCTGCTTTTGCCCTTTGGCCTTGTCTTTCTTGCCTTTCTTGTCGCCCATGGGGTGACTCCTTTTTCTGGCGTAGTCCCTTACATTTTGCCGCGAGCGCTACTTCCGGTCGTCTATGGCCTTGGGCACCTGCCTCTGTCCCGAGGCCAACGATAACCGACATCTCCCATTTGACCTCGGCCCGGCTGCAAAGCCGAGCTTCCCGGACACGAGTGAAACTCTGCCGCCGAGTCCCCGTCGCTTCCGCCAACAGAGCCCGCTTCGTGCATCTCGACCCGGGAGCTTGTCTTGGGCTTGCCGTCGCGTCCCGGTCTGCCGCTTTTGCCGCATTCTGCCGCGCCGCGGATTCACCGTATCTCTCTAACCGCAATCTGGATAAAGCGTTTGCGCGCACTCCCGCTTACGCTCGCATAACCCGGAGGTCGTAGGTTCGAATCCTACCCCCGCTATTTACATAACCCCAGGGTCACCGAGACTCTGGTGTTGTTTTGCGCGGAGGGCGCGTGACGGCCCGTCATGGCCGATTCGGGATCACTCAACGAGCGAGACCGAGCGCGTGGTCGGCCCCTGCCTCCGACCAAGCGACCGATCTGGCGCACGAAGCCTCTCTTGCGGGTTCGTGGGTTCAACTTGATCTTGACCACGACGGCTCGCTATTTCCCCGGAAACATCAGCTCCGACCCGACGCGTATCGATGCCGCGGCATCGTGCCCGACGCCCTCGAGCAGGTGCAGCTCGACGCGGGCCGGCGTGTCGCGGACGCCACGCTCGACGAGCCGTTGCGCTTCGCGTTCCAATGCCGCCACGTAGTTGCTGGCGCGCTCGGGCGGCCGTGATCCCTGCCACGCGAGCTCCGACACGTCGGCGCCGACGAGATCGTCCGCGCCGACGACAACGAACATCTGCACGTCCAGGAACCGGCTGATCCGCTCGTCGAGCTCCGCCGGGCGGAGCAGTAGATCCTCGAGATCGTTGTGCCCGTGCTCGAGTCGCGTGCGTGTCGTGCCGAGTCCCAGGGGGAACGAGTAGTCCCGACGGGGGAAGGCGTACGACCCCGCCGAGCACGCGGCGACCCGGAGCACGAGATCGGGGTGCACCGTCGCGAACCGGGCCGCGAACTGGCCGCCGCCGGAGTGACCGAAGAGATGGAAGCGAGGGCGATCAAAGAGATGCTTGCGAAAGAACGTGAAGATCTCCACGAGGCGGTGATCAGCGCGATCGCGGTGCCGCGAGTTCACCAGCCCGACGAAGTCCCAGAGATGCCAGTCACGGATGATCTTCGGGTCGCGGAACTGGAGCCGCCCGTCGAGATCGCGGTCGAGATCGACCTTCTGGTTGTAGATGCAGTCGAACACCGGGGCGATCACGACCAGGTTCTCGCGCTCCGCGAGGTCCCTGAATCCCTCGATGAGCTGCACGGCGCCGGGACGATGCCACGCGCCCGCGCCGTGGATCGCGACGAGATACTGCGCCGACGGCAGACGTAGCGAACGAGGCACGTAATACAGGACCTCCGTGCCCCCGATCATCAGCCCGTCGTGGGCTCCCGTCGCCCGATCGAGCGACGGCGGATCCGCCGCGCGCTTCGGGCGCAGGCGAAAGGGCGTCCCCGCCTTGGGACCCCGGTGCTCCAGCCGCCCGGCCCCGACGTGCTCAATCGCCGCTCCGGGCGACATACCCTTGATGCCGAGGAGAATGTATGACGTTCGATGCGGCGCGCCCGCGAACCCCTGTTGCGCCCCGAGACTCCGCAACGCCGACTGGCCCCGCGCGTCGAGGTAACGCGTCGGCTCGTCCTTCGCGGCGACGATGACGAACGTCCCCAGCGCGAGCTTCTCGATGTCCCGCGCCATCCCTTCGCTCGCGCCGGCCGCGAGGTAGGTGTTGTAGTGCTCCTCCAGCACGACGCGTTGC
>Ga0209988_10002030_pt1 | contig 13322 bp, 9 predicted proteins | sample N075metaG_FD_183115 | JGI IMG/M metagenome (GOLD analysis project Ga0209988, IMG submission 183115) | Deep subsurface microbial communities from Kermadec Trench to uncover new lineages of life (NeLLi) - N075 metaG (SPAdes) (version 2) | ecosystem: Environmental > Aquatic > Marine > Ocean trench... | reverse complement strand
GCACGTGTTCTACGTGATCAATATGGTATCGAGGGACTCCTGAAAGTTCTTGTTAGCGAGCGTGATCAGAATTTCTTCGTCGAAGGGACAACAGGCGAAGCGTTCGTACTGAAAATTGCGAACTCGGCCGAGGCGGTCGGCGTGACGGATCTCCAGTCAGCAGCGCTCCTGCATGTTGAACAAAGAGACCCTGATTTGTTGGTGCCGCGCGTAATGCGTACGCTTGGTGGCCGTACGGATATTACAATCGTCGGTGACGATGGTCGGGAGCACGTTGCACGAGTCCTCTCATGGCTCGTCGGTACTCCACTCGAGTTAGCAGAACCCAGGCCCGACAACGCCGCGGAACTCGGATCCATACTCGCGCGACTTGGAATAGCGCTGGCGGATTTTGAACATCCTTGCAGCGATCACGTCTTGCTGTGGGACCTGTCGCACGCCGGGCAGCTGACTGCATGGCTCGACTATATCGAAAATGAATCATTGCGAGAAATTTGCAAAACGCATTTGCACAGGTTTGAGGAGCACACAGAACCCGCCTTGAACAAGCTACGCTCGCAGGTGATTTACAACGACCTACATTCAGGCAATGTGGTTGTCGACCCGAACAATTCCGAAATAATCGCCGGTGTTATAGATTTTGGCGACATAGTCCGGGCGCCGTTGGTCATCGATGTTGGTGTTGCAGCGGCATACCTGTGTGATAGTGGCGACGACCCGCTATCGCGTATCGTTAAATTTTTACGTGGATATAACCGTGTCCGGCCCCTGCAGCGAGAAGAGCTTGAACTGATATACGACCTTATCATCACGCGCAATGTGGTGACGCTCGTCATTGGCAACTGGCGCGGCGCGCAATACCCTGAAAATCAGGATTATATTTTAAGTGATGCGTCGCTGGCACGACTAAGAATTGAAACGCTGCAGAGCCTGGGCCAACGCACTGTTACCGACGTTTTTCTAAAAGCGTGCCTCTTGTGAGTATCTGGGAGTTGATGTGAAGACCAACAGAGCTGCGATGATCGAACGGCGCAGGAAGCTATTGGGATCGGTCTATGAATTGTTTTATGATGAACCTGTACACCTCATCAGGGGAGAAGGTGTTTGGCTGTTCGATGCCGATGGGCGCAAATACCTGGACATGTACAACAATGTGGCGCACGTGGGTCACTGCCATCCATACGTGGTTGAGGCGCTGACGAAACAAATATCGACACTGAATACGCACACGCGATACTTGCATGAAAATGTTCTTGAATATGCCGAAAGACTGACGGGCAAGTTTTCGAATGAGCTGGATACGGCCATATTCGCCTGTACCGGCAGCGAGGCCAACGAACTGGCGCTTCGAATAGCCCGTCACGTCACGGGCGCTACCGGCATTATCGTTACGAATTCTGCCTATCACGGAAATTCCCAGGCGACATTCGAAATATCACCGTCCGATATCGCTGCCAGCGAAATACCGAAATACGTCGTGACGGTTCCGGAGCCGGACGCCTATCGCGGCGAATTTCGCGGTGACGCTGCCGGCGAGAAATATGCCGGGTACGTGCAGCTCGCGGTCGACGAACTCAAGCAACGCGGGATCAAGCCTGCCGCGTTTGTCATTGACACCATCATGTCCAGTGGGGGCGTCGTTGCGCCTCCACGCGGCTATCTGAAAAAAGCGGCGCAGATCATTCGAAATGCAGGCGGACTCTTTATCGCCGACGAGGTTCAGCCAGGATTCGGTCGCACCGGTAAGCATTTCTGGGGTTACGAGGCCGATGGTCTCGTGCCCGACATCGTCACAATGGGCAAACCGATGGGCAATGGTCATCCGTTGTCAGCGATTGTTTCGCGCCGGGAAATCATTGAAGATTTTTCCTCAATCGGGAGCTACTTCAATACCTTCGGTGGCAACCCCGTGTCCTGTGCCGCGGGCCTTGCCGTTATTGACGTCATTGAGCAAGAAGGATTGCAGGAAAACGCGCGAATTGTCGGCGAATACCTCACGTCGGGTTTACGTGCGCTTGCGGAAAAGCACACCGCAATCGGCGATATTCGCGGCACGGGTCTGTTCATTGCAGTTGAGTTGGTAAAAGACAAAGAGTCTCGCGAGCCGGCAACGGCGTTTACGGCCGATGTCGTAAACGGACTCAAGGATCGCGGCGTCCTCAGCGGCGCGATCGGCCCGGATGCAAATATTCTCAAACTGCGGCCGCCCATGGTGTTTTCACGAGAAGACGCGGATTACATGTTGCCTATTCTCGACGAGGCCCTGGCCAACCGATGACAGGTATTGGGCGGCGCGGCTGTCGCTGCAGGCCTTGAATTTCCTCGCTTAGACGTCATCTATGGGGGAGTTTCAGGGTTCCCGGATAACAGCCCATGCGAATGGACAAACTAACAAGCAAGTTTCAGATGGCGCTGGCCGATGCGCAGTCGTTGGCTGTGGGACAGGATCATCAGTTTATCGAACCTGCACACATGATGGTGGCGCTGCTGGACCAGCAGGGCGGCACGGCGCGCAGCCTGCTGACCAAAGCCGGCAGCAACGTTAACCTGCTGCGTTCGCAGCTCGGCGATGCGATTGATCGCATGTCGAAAGTGGAAGGCACGGGCGGCGACGTCCACGTCAGCAACGAACTCGGTAAGTTGTTCAATGTGTCGGACAAGCTCGCGCAGCAGCGCGACGACCGCTACATCTCCAGTGAGTTATTCGTGCTGGCTGCGCTTGGCGGTAAGTCGCCCATTAGAGCGCTCTTTGAGCAGGCTGGTGTCGTCAAAGGCGCGGTTGAGAAAGCCATCGACGATATGCGCGGTGGCCAACAGGTTAACGACCCGAATGCTGAAGACACGCGCCAGGCACTCGATAAATTCACGATCGATCTGACCGAGCGCGCCGAGCAAGGCAAGCTCGATCCAATTATCGGTCGCGACGAGGAGATTCGTCGCACGATTCAGATCTTGCAACGCCGCACCAAGAATAACCCGGTCCTGATCGGCGAGCCCGGGGTGGGCAAAACCGCAATCATCGAGGGACTTGCACAACGTATCGTCAACAACGAAGTGCCAGAGGGACTCAAAGGCAAACGTATCTTGTCGCTCGACATGGGCGCGCTGATCGCGGGTGCGAAGTTTCGCGGTGAATTCGAAGAGCGGCTGAAAGCCGTGTTGAGTGACATCGCGAAGCAGGAAGGGCAGATCATTCTGTTCATCGATGAGTTGCACACAGTGGTTGGCGCGGGCAAGGCCGAAGGTTCGATGGACGCCGGCAACATGTTGAAACCGGCGCTTGCGCGCGGCGAGCTGCATTGTGTCGGTGCGACAACATTGGACGAATACCGCAAGTATCTTGAAAAAGACGCGGCACTCGAACGGCGTTTCCAGAAGGTACTCGTCGCCGAGCCTACGGTTGAGGACACGATTGCGATCCTGCGCGGCCTCAAAGAACGCTACGAGGTTCACCACGGCGTCGAAATCACGGATCCCGCAATCGTTGCGGCAACGACTTTGTCGCATCGCTATATCAGCGATCGGCAGTTACCCGATAAAGCCATCGACCTGATCGACGAGGCGGCGTCACGCATCCGCATCGAGATCGATTCGAAGCCCGAAGAGATGGACCGCCTCGAGCGGCGCATCATTCAGCTCAAGATCGAACGCGAGGCGCTTAAGAAGGAGTCGGACGACGCGTCACGCAAGCGCCTGGACGACCTGGAAGCGCAGCTTGCCGAACTCGAAAAGGAGTTCTCGGATCTTGAGGAAATCTGGAAGGCCGAGAAAGCCGCGATGCAGGGCACGACACATCTTAAAGAAGAGCTCGAACGCGCAAGACTCGAATTCGAGACTGCACATCGTGCCAATGATCTCGCGCGTATGTCAGAACTGCAGTACGGCCGTATTCCCGAGCTCGAGAAGCAACTCGAGGACGCGCTGCAGGACGAAGACCAGGAGACGACGCTGCTGCGCAACAAAGTGACTGAAGAAGAGGTCGCGGAGATTGTGTCGAAATGGACCGGTATTCCGGTGTCGAAAATGCTCGAGGGCGAGAAAGAGAAGCTCCTGCAGATGGAGTCTGTCATGCAGCAACGCGTTGTCGGGCAAGACGAGGCCGTTACGGCCGTCGCGAACGCCATACGTCGATCGCGCGCTGGGCTGTCGGATCCCAAACGACCCATTGGTTCCTTTTTGTTTTTGGGGCCGACCGGCGTTGGCAAGACCGAGCTGACCAAGGCCCTGGCCGATTACCTGTTCGATACGGAAGACGCAATGGTGCGCCTCGACATGTCCGAGTTCATGGAGAAGCATTCCGTGGCGCGGCTCATCGGTGCGCCGCCTGGCTATGTGGGCTATGAAGAAGGCGGCTACCTGACCGAAGCGGTTCGGCGCCGGCCCTATTCTGTGATTCTGCTCGACGAAATTGAAAAGGCGCATCCCGACGTATTCAACGTGCTGTTGCAGGTTCTCGACGACGGCCGCTTGACGGACGGCCAGGGTCGCACAGTCGATTTCCGCAACACGGTCATCATCATGACATCAAATCTGGGTTCGCAGATGATTCTGGAGATGTCCGGCGAAGAGAATTATGATGCGATGAAATCCGCGATCATGGAGGTTGTCGGCAATCATTTCCGTCCCGAATTCATCAATCGCGTTGATGACGTGGTCGTATTTCATCCGCTGGGTCGTGACCATATTCGCAAGATCGTGGACATTCAGCTCAGCTATCTGCACGAACGCCTCGCCGAACGCGACTTGCGCATTCATTTATCGGACGAAGCACTCGACAAACTCGCGGACGCGGGCTTCGATCCGGTGTATGGTGCCCGGCCGCTCAAGAGGGCGATTCAGCAGCAGATCGAGAATCCGCTGGCGAATGACATATTGGCCGGTAAGTTCAAACCCGGAGACTTAATTGAGGTCGAGGTTACGGACGAACGCCTCGATTTCCGCAGAGCTGCGTAGGAGCGGCTGTAGGAGCGGCTTCAGCCGCGACAGTCGGCCCTAAAGGCCCTCCTACGGCTGTGCCGCTATGGGTATAATCCGCAATCCCCGACGGGGATTCGAGAAATTTGGAGAGTAATGCATGCCTATTTATGGCTATGCCTGTAAAAATTGTGATCACCAGTTCGATGCGCTGCAAAAGATGGCGGACGATGTACTGGTCGATTGCCCGGCCTGTGACGAGCCTCAGCTAAAACGTCAGCTCTCGGCGCCGCGATTCCGTCTCAAAGGCAAGGGTTGGTACGAGACCGATTTTAAGAAAGACAATCAACGCAATCTTGCGGGCGACACAGACCCCGCGAAAGCGGACAAGAAAACCGACGAGAAAGCGGACAAGAAAACCGACGAGAAAGCGGACAAGAAAGCCGATAAGAAATCGGAGGCGAAATCGACGGCGAAATCGACGAGCGAGTCCTCATCCAGTTCATCGGGTAGCAAGGCGAAGACCGCATGAGGATGATTCGTTGAAGCGAATACGCCGATACCTGGTTGCGGGCATCCTGGTCTGGGTGCCGTTGGCGGTGACCTACACGCTGATTCGATTCGTTGTCGGCCTTATGGACCGAACGCTGCTGCTATTGCCGCGACAGTATCGTCCCGAGGAGTTGCTCGGATTCAACATCCCGGGTCTTGGCGTCATCCTGACGATTATCGTCCTGTTGGTCACGGGCCTGTTGGCAGCGAATTTCGTGGGACGCGCGTTTGTCGGTGGCTGGGAGTCACTTCTCGACCGGATACCCGTCGTTCGTTCGATCTACTCGGCGGCGAAAAATTTTGCAGAAATGGTGTTTTCGGACTCGAGCCAGTCGTTCAAGCGAGTATTGCTGATTGAGTACCCACGAAAGGGCCTGTATAGCCTCGCATTCCAGACCTCCACTGAGCTAGGCGAGGTGCAGGGGCGCAAGGGCGAGGAGATCGTTTGCTGTTTCGTACCCACAACGCCGAATCCGACCTCGGGTTTCATCGTCATCGTGCCGAAGAAGGACGTGATTGTCCTGGATATGGAAGTCGATGAGGCGCTGAAGATGATTATCTCCCTGGGGGTCGTGGTGCCCACCTGGCACAAGGACTCAACCGGCGAGCTGCCTTTTCCCGCGGCGGACGAGTAAGGACGAGCCTTGTGCGGCTTGCTCTATAGCCCCCCAAGCCGTACCATTCCGCCTCTTTTTTTCACGGCGTTCTGCCCGGAAAAGCACCATGCGTAGCCATTATTGCGGTCAAGTTGATCAGTCACTGATCGGAAAGGAAATCTCGGTCTGTGGCTGGGTCCACCGGCGACGGGATCACGGTGGCGTTATCTTTATTGATCTTCGAGATCGTGAGGGCTTGCTTCAGGTCGTCTTTGATCCGGATCGCGCCGAGATTTTCGCAGCGGCTGAGCGCATTCGCGGTGAGTATGTGCTGGCTGTAAAAGGGCTGGTTCGTGAACGTCCGGAAGGCACAATTAATCCGAACATGCCGACGGGGCAGGTCGAGGTGCTTGCGCACGAACTTGAGATTCTCAATCGCTCCGAAACACCGCCGTTCCATCATGACGAGCAAGTGGGCGAAGAGCTGCGCCTGAAGTATCGCTACCTCGATCTGCGGCGTGAAGAAATGACGTCCAACCTGATGCTGCGACACAAAGTCACCAAAGCGATGCGTAATTTCCTCGATGACGATGGTTTTATCGACGTCGAAACGCCAATGTTGACGAGGGCGACGCCCGAAGGTGCACGCGACTACATCGTTCCGAGCCGCACCCATCCGGGCAAGTTTTTTGCGTTGCCGCAGTCGCCACAAATTTTCAAACAGTTGCTGATGATGTCCGGGCTCGATCGCTACTATCAGATTGTGCGTTGTTTTCGTGATGAAGACCTGCGTGCCGATCGTCAGCCGGAATTTACACAACTCGATATCGAAATGAGCTTCGTCGATGAGGACGACATCATCGGCACCATGGAAAAACTCATGCGATACCTGTTTAAAGAGGCGCTTGACGTCGAGTTGCCGGAGACCTTCCCGCGCATGAGCTACGCCGAGGCGATGGATCGTTTTGGCTCGGATAAGCCGGATCTGCGTATCGATCTGGAACTCGTCGATGTGTCGGATCTCATGAGTTCGGTCGAATTCAAAGTATTCGCGGGTCCTGCCGGCGATCCGGAAGGTCGAGTCGCAGCCCTGTGTGTGCCCGGCGCTGCCGATCTGAGCCGCAAGGAAATTGATGACCTGACGGCCTATGTCGCGCGTTTCGGTGCGAAAGGCCTTGCGTATATCAAGGTTAACGACCTCGATGCGGGCCTCAACGGGCTGCAATCACCCATTTTGAAGTTCCTCCCGGACGATGTTGTCACTGCGATTCTTGAGCGCACGGCGGCCAAAACCGGCGACGTAATTTTCTTCGGTGCCGACAAAGCCCGTGTAGTAAACGATGCGCTGGGCGCGTTGCGCGTCAAGATCGGCGAGGACCGTGGCCTGGTTAAAGAGGGCTGGGCGCCGCTGTGGGTCGTCGACTTCCCGATGTTCGAGAAGGATCAACAGACGAAACGCTGGACTGCATTGCACCATCCGTTCACGGCGCCTTCGGTTAATGATGCCGACGCCTTGCGCGCGGATCCGGGCAATGCAATGTCACGAGCGTATGACTTGGTATTGAACGGCTCGGAAATCGGTGGTGGTTCGATTCGAATTCACGATCAAAGCATTCAGTCGGCTGTTTTCGACTTGTTGGATATCAGTAAAGAAGAAGCAGAAGAGAAATTCGGCTTTCTGCTGACTGCATTGCAGTACGGTTGCCCACCGCACGGCGGTATCGCGTTCGGTCTTGACCGCATCGTGATGCTGATGGCGGGTGCTGACAGCATTCGTGACGTTATCGCGTTTCCAAAAACGCAGTCAGCGCAATGCCCACTGACGAATGCGCCCGCGGAAGTGTCCGGCGAACAATTGCGCGAGACGGGCATTCGAGTGCGGACTCCGCGCGCGTAGGAGCGGCTTCAGCCGCGACCCGATTGGACGAAATTCGTAAAATCGTATTGCTGCACGGTGTTTGGTCGCACGGCGCGGCCCTGCTGCTGTTTAAACATCATCTTGAGAGCGAATACGGATTCGACGTACGGAACTTCAATTACCGTTCGCTGCATTACACGCTCGATGAGAACGCGAATGCGCTCGCTGACTTCATTAACGATAATGACCTGAGCGACTCACATCTGGTCGGCCACAGCCTGGGCGGCGTTGTCTTGTTGCGTACGCTTGCGAACGAGTCCGCAGAAATTAGCGGTCGTGTCGTTTGCCTTGGTTCACCATTGCGTGGCTCGCGGCCGGCGGATGTTCTGGATTCAATGGACTGGGGCGATGTGCTGCTTGGCCGTTCCGTAACATCGGGTGTGCTCCGCAATTCGGCGAGTGAGTGGGCGCACGGCGTCTGTGAAAACTACGATGTCGGCGTTATTGCCGGCGACGCACCCTACGGCCTTGGCCGGTTATTCGCGAACTTCGAAGGCTCAAATGACGGCACGGTTGCCGTGGAAGAGACTCACCTCGAGGGCATGAAAGACCACATCGTTCTGCCAACAAGCCATAAAGGCCTGGTGTTTACACGCACGCCGGCAGATCAAACGGCTGCATTCCTCAAGCGCGGCCGGTTCCTGCGAGACAAGTAGGAGCCGCTTCAACCGCGACTTGTGGCCGCATCACACAGCCGCCCGCTTCGGTCGGATGGTGGCTACGCGCCGGTAGTGCTCTCCCGAATGGCTCGCTTCGCTGCGCTTTATTTCGGTCGAACATCTCCCCGCACGAAGCCACTTACCAGCATGGCGACCGATTTGGGTGTGCTTGTTTGCGAAGCATAAAGGTCGCGCAGCGAGCAGCTAGCAAACAAGTACCCTGAAGCGGTCGGCTATGGTTATATCGCGATGGCCGTCTGTCGCGGCTGAAGCCGACCCTACAGAATCTTGAGTCGGTACAGCGCGTCCAGCGCTTCGCGTGGCGATAACTCGTCAGGATTCAGGGCGTCCAGCGCTTCTCGTAACACGTCCGGCTCGTCATCATTCACCTCGAGCGCCAACGATGCCTGCGGGTTATCATTTTGCTCGGCGCGTTGTGCTTCCAGTGATTTCAGATAGACTTTCGCGCGCTTGATGACTGCGGGCGGAACGCCCGCTAACGACGCGACTTGCAGGCCATAACTTTGATTCGCCGGGCCGGGTTTGACGGCATGCAGGAAGACGAGCTGGCCGTCGTGTTCAGTCGCGTCCAGATGCACGTTGTCACAACCTGGCAACTCTTGCGCGAGTACGGTCAGCTCGAAGTAATGCGTTGCGAACAACGTGAACGCCTTCGCCTTTTCACCCATGAAGTGTGCGGCGGCCCAGGCGAGCGACAGACCGTCGAAGGTGCTGGTACCGCGGCCTATCTCGTCCATCAGTACGAGGCTGCGTTCGGTGGCATTGTTGAGAATGGTTGCGGTCTCGGTCATCTCGACCATGAACGTTGACCGACCGCCGGCGAGATCGTCGGATGCGCCGATACGCGTAAAGATCCGGTCGATGGGTCCGATGCGCAGGCGATCGGCGGGTACGTAGCTGCCGATGAGCGCGAGGATTGCAATCAACGCGGTCTGCCGCATGTAGGTCGACTTGCCGCCCATGTTGGGCCCTGTGATGACGACTAAACGATGGGCGTCGTCGAACAGCACATCGTTGGCAACAAACGGTGTATCGATGACTTGCTCGACGACGAGATGCCGTCCGCCCTCAATCTCGATGCACGGCGTTGACGATATTTCCGGCTTCGAGAGCTTTAGCGACTCCGCTCTTTCGGCGAGGCAACTCAAGACATCGAGCTCGGCGACTGCGTTCGCGCTGCGCTGTAAGTCGACGAGAACGTCCAAAAGCTGGTCAAGCAAATCTTCGTAAAGCCATTTTTCGCGAGTGAGCGCGCGCTCACGAGCGCTGAGTACTTTGTCCTCAAACTCTTTCAACTCGGGCGTGATGTAGCGTTCCGCAGCCTTGAGTGTTTGACGTCTTATATAATTATCCGGCGCCTTGTGCGCATGGCTTTTGCTGATCTCGATGAAGTAACCGTGCACGCGGTTATAGCCAAGTTTCAGTTTCGCTATACCTGTGCGTTCTCGCTCCCGCGTTTCCAGATCGATCAGGAACTGGTCGGCGTTTTCTGCGATCGCACGCAGGTCATCAAGCTCATCGTCATATGAATTCGCAATGACGCCGCCATCGCGAATCATCATGGGCGGGTTATCGATGATCGCCCTGTTGAGTAATTCGAACTGGCGGCGGTGATCGGATATCTGTTCCTGCAGCGATTGCATCAATGGCGATTCGAGCGTGGCCATCATCGTGCGCAGCTCAGGCAGTCGAGACAATGCCTCGCCAAGCTGCCGCAGGTCGCGGGGTCGGGCAGACTTCAATGCAACGCGCGAAAGAATGCGTTCGACATCGCCGATGCCCTGCAATTGATCCTGCAATGCTTGCGTCCGCGCTGTGGTTAGCATCGAATCAATTGCCTGGTAACGGCCCTTGAGTACATCGGTGTTTTGCAACGGGCGTTGGATCCAGCGCCGCAGCAGCCGGCTGCCCATCGGGCTCCGGCAGCGGTCCATAACGCCGGCCAGCGTATGCTGGTGGTGGCCGGTCAGCGATTGTTCGAGTTCGAGATTGCGGCGCGTCGGGCCGTCCATGATGACAGCATCGCCGCGGCGCTCCACGGTAATCGCGTTCAGATGGGGCAGTGACGCTTTTTGTGTGTCCGAGACGTATTGCAGTAATGCGCCCGCGGCAGCAACGCCACGCGGGAAATCCTCGCAGCCAAAACCGCTTAGATCCCTGGTTCCGAATTGCGCACACAACGCGCGTGTTGCGCTGTCGAGTTCGTAGTGCCACGGCGGCCGTCTTGTGATACGCGGTCCCTCGACCAGGTTCTGCAGTTGCGTCGCATCTTCGTCGACGATAAGTTCGGCCGGTTGCAGGCGTTCGAGTTCGCCTGCGACGGCTTCGAGGTCGGGAACCTCGGTCATGCGGAAGCGGCCGCCCGCCAAGTCCAGCCAGGCGATTCCGAACGCAGTGTTGTCTGCGAAGACGGCGGCGACGAGGTTATCGCGGTTTTCGGAGAGCAATGCCTCATCGGTCAACGTCCCCGGTGTCACTACTCGCATGACTTTGCGTTCGACGGGGCCTTTGCTCGTCGCCGGGTCGCCGATTTGCTCACAAATGGCGACAGACTCGCCCTTGCGGACCAGTTTTGCGAGATAGGCCTCGGCTGCGTGGTAGGGAATACCCGCCATCGGGATCGCATTGCCGCCCGATTTGCCACGCGATGTCAGCGTAATGTCCATCAGCGACGCAGCCTTTTTAGCATCGTCGTAGAACAGCTCATAGAAGTCGCCCATGCGGTAGAACAGCAGCATGTCCGGATAATCGGCCTTGATCGCCAGGTACTGGCGCATCATTGGAGTGTGAACGGAGGCAACGTCGGCGGTCATTTGCTCTTCTTTTTATACTAAGCCGCGTAAGCGCAGCGCCTACAGTATTATATATCCATGAACATTCTGCACGTCGAAACCGGGCGTCATCTTTACGGCGGGCCGCAACAGGTGATCTACCTGATGACGGCGCTACGCGAGCTTGGCCACGACTGCACGCTCGTGTGTCCGCCCGGCTCGGGCATCGACACAGCAGCGCGCGAGCACGGCATTCCCGTGCGCGGGCTGTTTTGCGCCGGGGACCTCGACCTGCCGTTCGCCTATCGTCTGGCGCAATACATCGGTGAATCGAAGCCGGACATCGTGCACTGTCATAGTCGGCGCGGCGCGGACGTGCTGGGCGGCCTGGCGGCGAGTTTTGCAGATGTGCCAGCCGTCGTATCGAGGCGCGTGGACAATACTGAGATGCGCCTCATCGCGGCGCTGCGATACCGGCCCTTTAAAAAGGTCATTGCTATTTCTGAGGCGATCGCCGATGTCTTGCGGGATCGTGGTGTCGAGGACGAGCGTATCGCAGTCATTCGCAGCGCCGTCGATGCAGATCGCTTCGCGAACAAGCCCGATCGCACAGGATTTTGCCGGGACTTCGGGCTGCCGGACGATGCCTTTGTCATCGCGGCGGCCGGGCAACTCATCCCGCGCAAGGGCCATCGCTACCTGCTGGAGGCTGTCGCGCATCTTCAGCAAGGCCATCCATCTCTGCGCCTGATTATTTTCGGCGAGGGTTATTTGGGCAATCAATTGCGAGCACAGGCAGAAACGATCGGAATTGACGACGTCGTGACATTCGCAGGGTTTCGCGAAGACCTGGACGATTTGATGGGCTGTTTCGATCTGTTCGTGCATCCTGCGCTGTCGGAGGGCCTGGGCGTCGTAACGCTCAAGTCGCAGGCGGCCGGGGTCGCCGTGATTGGTTTTGCGGCGGGTGGCTTGCCGGAGGCCGTCGAGCATCAAAAAACCGGTTTGCTGGTTGCGCCGGAAGACGTCGCAGCACTGCAGACGGCGATCAGGACGCTCATCGACGATGACGAGCTACGTGGCCGTTACGGCGATGCAGGGCAAAAACGCATGCAAAAGGATTTCTCGATCGCTACGATGGCGGCCAGGCATGTCGAATTATACGAGTCGCTATTAGATGGTTGAAGACATTGGCATCCGGGGCCTGGCTGAGTCGCTGGTAACGGCGTTGAGCAGTGCAGGCAAAACCGTTACGACGGCCGAGTCTTGCACAGGCGGCTGGATCGCCAAGGCCATCACCGACATCCCCGGCAGCTCGTCGGCTTTTGCTTACGGCATCGTGAGTTACTCCAATGGGGCGAAAGAGTCTCTGCTCGGTGTGCAAAACTCGACCTTGGCCGAGCATGGCGCGGTCAGTACGCAGGTCGTTAGGCAGATGGCGGAGGGGGCGCTGCAATTGAGCGGTGCCGATGTTGCTGTCGCCGTCAGCGGCGTCGCGGGGCCGGACGGTGGCACCGACGAAAAACCCGTCGGCACCGTCTGTTTTGCCTGGGCAGTCAGAAAGAAGTCGGGAATAGCCGTGGATGGCGAACAGCAGCGCTTCGACGGTAATCGTAACGAGGTTCGCGTGCAGACCGTCGCGCAGGCATTGCGCGGCGTGCTGGACAGGATAGAATCGTAGTTATCAATTGGTGGGCCGCAAGAAATGAACGACAACATGATGAGCGTGAAGCGTGTTTTCTTCGCGCTGTGGCCAAATGACCGCCAGCGAGACCAGCTCAGGAATGTCATTAGCCCGGCGGCCAAGGAGGTTGAGGGCGAGGCCGTCTATCGCGGCAGCTGGCACGTCACGCTGGCGTTCATCGGCGACTATCCGGAATACCTGATCCAT
>Ga0209988_10002026_pt1 | contig 13332 bp, 12 predicted proteins | sample N075metaG_FD_183115 | JGI IMG/M metagenome (GOLD analysis project Ga0209988, IMG submission 183115) | Deep subsurface microbial communities from Kermadec Trench to uncover new lineages of life (NeLLi) - N075 metaG (SPAdes) (version 2) | ecosystem: Environmental > Aquatic > Marine > Ocean trench... | reverse complement strand
AGGATCATTCAACCATTATCTCATCTGTGGTCTGCCGGTCTGTGGTCTGTGGTCAGCTGCTCCCCAACTCTTCTATACTCACTCCCAACACATTGAGACTCGTTATTTAAATCATTGGATTCGAGATGACCTACTCCAGGCACTGGGTGCGTCTGTTCATCAAAGGATTTCTCAGCATTGCCTTTCGGGTGTACTACCGCTCCATCCAGGTACAGGGTCAGCGGTCCGTCCCCGAGGAAGGCGCGGTCCTTTTGGTGGCCAACCACCCCAATTCCCTGCTCGACCCAGCCATCCTGGTTCACTTGATTCCCCGAACCCTGCAGTTTGGGGCCAAGCACACTCTTTTTTCCGGTCCTATGGGGCTCGTTTTGGAGGCTTTCGGGGCCATTCCACTGGTGCGCGCCCAGGACGATCCGCGGGGTGGGCGACGCAATCTGGAAGCCCTGGACCGCTACGCCGAACTCCTTGGCCAGAAGCTTGCCACCGCCATCTTTCCCGAGGGCCTCAGTCAGGACGATCCCCAGGTAGTACCCATCAAGACGGGGGCAGCGCGCATCGCCCTGAAAGCGGAATCGGCTGCCGACTTCAACCTGGGTTTGCTGATTGTCCCGGTGGGACTTCAGTTCGAGCCCCGCCGACGATTCCGCGCCGATGCCTTCGTCCGCTTTGGAGAACCGCTCAAGATCGCGGATCTGGCCCCGCTCCACGCCGAGAATCCGCGCAAAGCCATCCGGGAATTGACTGCCAGAATCGACACCGCCCTCAAGAAGCTTGCCTTCCACGTGGAATCACAGGAAAACCTGCCCTTGGTGGAGCGGCTGACAGACGTCTATTTCCAGCGCGTCAGAAAAACGGGGCTGGCCGGGGTGGACCGAAAGGGCCTTCGGGGAGAACTCCTTTACCGGACGGCAGCCTGCCTGAACCATTATCTTCAAGCCGACCCTGATGCCGTCGCCACAATTGAACGTCAGCTGGAGCGCTACGAGAGACTGCGGGAGAAAGCCGGTGTGGACCGCCAGCTCCTGGAAGAAGCCGCCCACCTGCTGCCCGGGCCGTTGGCCCCGATTCAGGTGGTAGCCGAAGTTCTCCTGGGCGCCATTCCTGCCTTGTTCGGCTTTCTCACCGGAGCCATTCCCTACTACCTGACCAGGGGAGTCAGCAATAAGATCCTGGCTAACACGAAACACCCTCCTACACCCTCCCTCTTCCATATCCTGGTGGGTATTGTGGCATTTCCCCTGTTTTACGGGCTCGAGATTTGGTGGCTGTCCAGCTACGCTTCTGACGCCGCAACCGTTGCCTTTATCCTTTTTCTGATCCCCACCGGACTCTTTGCCCGCTTTTATGTCTCCAGGGTCTGGGAAGTTGTTCTCTCATCTGGGAGGACGTGTGAGTTCCTGGATGAAGCTCAGTGCCGTCACCCACATCACCCAGGCTCAGAGTGATCTGCTCCAGCGCATGGACCACATGCGCGATCGATACCGGGTGGAGGTACTGGGGTGGTCGGCCCTTCCTCCTCGTCGCCCTCTACCCCTGCGAACTGCCTTCGCTGTGTTGCTGGCTGTGTTACTGGTTCTTCTCGGTTTTTTTGTGTTCCAGCTGCGTGATCGTGGGGTGGAGGATCTTTCCCAGGCTCCCTCGCTCTGGTACGAACTGCGCAATCAGGATCCTGTCCTGGTCAATGCCAGGCTTGAAGCCGACGGCCGAGGTACAGCCGTGGCCATCGCCGAACTGGATCGCCTGCAAGAGGGTATGGGTGAGCTGCGTGAATCCTTCGTGCGGGGCGAAGGCAGCTTCTATCGTCAGGAGGATGACGATGCCATCCACCAGCTCCTGTTGACCTACTTGAATCTGCGCACGGCGCTCCTGCGCACCATCTGGACCTACCGTGCCGCCCATGATGATTTGATGGAAGGTCAGATGGAGGCACGAGCCTTTTTGCTGGCTTATGCCAGTGCGGCCACTCTTTTGGAGAAAGCCTCCGTCATCGTCGATACCTTCGGAGACGACGAGCAGACCCAGCGCAAACTCAATGAGGGGGACTCGGCCTGGGAGATCCCCGGACAGCACTTACGACCGTCTGCTTGCCAGCCTCTCCAGTGCGGAGGTGGTCTCTCAACTTCAGGAAGCCTCCCAAACTTTTAGCCGCTTGCGGAAGACCCGTGCCTGGGGAAGCGGTTCCCCCTGGGACGAGCTTTCCGGTGCAGCCCTTCGTGCAGGACCCGCCATGGACCGGGCCGCCAATCAGATCGGTGAGCGCAGGCTGGAGCGGGCTTTACGGGAAGTGAGTCGTTCCGTGAACGACCCGCTATATCAGGCTCAGTCACTGATTTCCACCTGGATTGGCGACTTCCGTCTCAGAGATCGTCCTCGCAACCAGGGACTGATTCAACCTCAACAGGTGGAGGATTTGCGAAAGCTTCTGCAGCCGGGCGACATTCTCATCGAGCGCAGGAACTGGTTTCTGTCCAACGCTTTTCTGCCAGGGTTCTGGCCCCATGCCGCCTTTTACCTGGGGGAAGCGGATGAGCTGGAGGCGATGGGCCTGCACGAAGATCGACGGGTGTCACCCCACTGGGATGACTTTCTCAAGCTCGATGCCGCCGGCCATCACCCTGTCGTGATCGAGGCCATCAGTGAGGGGGTGGTCTTCACCAGCCTGGAGCATTCGGTGGGCGAGGCCGATGCGGTAGCGGTACTGCGCCCGCGGCTCACCAACGCACAGCGTCGCGAGGCCATTGCCCGCGCCTTCTCCCACTATGCCAAACCCTATGATTTCGAGTTCGACTTCTTCTCCACCGACCGTCTGGTCTGCTCGGAAGTGTGTTACCGGGCCTATGACGGCATGTTCACACTCCCGCTGACCAACATTATGGGTCGGCTGACCTTGCCGGTGAACGCCTTTGTACAGGTTCACGCCGATGGGCTCGAAGCGGGCAACTCCCCCTTTGATTTGGTTCAGTTCCTCGACCTGGACATGAAGACTGGCCGCGCCTTCGTCGCTTCAGAAAGCGACTTCGTGGGCACCCTGAAGCGCTCCGGCTTCACCTTCCTGCAACCGTAAATAGGAACGTTCTCAAGCGCTGATCTTGATTAAGGCCTGTAGGGGCGCACTGACGTGCGCCCAAAAACCCTGCTTGATCCACGGCTTATAGGGCGCACGTCAGTGCGCCCCTACCCAAGAACCCTTGATCAACCTCTTGTAGGTCTCCCCCCCCCAACCTCACCCCAACAACCTCCCGCCCCGCTCGAACACTCCCACCGGCAACCCCACAGCCTGCTTCAACCTCAAATCTCGCTCCAAAAGGTTGGTTTCACTGCTGAGCCTCAACAGATCCATCGGATTCAATCGGTTCCAGAATGCCACAGCGTTGGAAGGAAAAGGAAAATCACTCCCATGGATGAGCCTCTCCAGAACCAGGTCCTGCTCCAAAATGCGGGGAAGAGAGCGCCAATAGACAGTTGAGGCCAGCACCGCCGAGTCACAATAAAGCCTCGGATATCGGGGCAACAGATCCACCAGAGCGGGAAAGAAATCGACCCCATCCAAAAACGTACCCATCCCCGCATGAGCGGCAATGACCGTACAGCCTTCCTCCAATGCCGGCACCAACCGCACAGGATCGCTGAAATCATCCCCTACGATGGGAGTACCTTGCTCCGCACCGGTATGGACCATCAAAAGAATGTCCAGTTCCGCCAGCCGCCTGTAAAAAGGCCGAAACCGGTCCAATCCGGGATCCACATCCTGGCTGGGGGGATGAATCTTCAGCACTCGGGCTCCCCCCTCGGCACAACGCTCCAACTCCTCAAAGGCATCGCGCCGTTTGGGATTGATCGAGACACAGGGAATGAACAGATCAGGGTGCTCTCTTACAACCTGAAGCAAATAGTCGTTGGGCACGTAAAAATGGGTGACCCCTCGATCCAGGATCCCGTCTTCGTCGTAGCGCCCGTCTTGCCCAACCAGTACCGCCTTTTCAATCGAGGACTCTCGCAACGGGCCGACAAGAACCGACACATAGTCACGATCAATTTGCCCGTTCTCCTGCAACCCAAGGAGGCTAAGCAAAAGGGGATAGTAGTCCGGCGACATGCCGGTTGAGGCAAAAGTCCGTTGTCTTTCAGAGAGAAAACATCCCGTTCCCTCATCCCCGACGCCAAATAGATGCACATGGAAATCGACCAGAACTCCCGACGATTCGTCCTGGTCCTGATCCCCGGAACCGGTGGGACCGGATCCGGTGCAAGCGGAGCCGGCACAAGTGGAAGCCATAAGCAGTGAGGCCAGAAAATGCCTCCGGCTCAGCCTCACGGCTTGACTCCCCACCAGGACCGGGTGAGCTGTTTCATCATTGACAGGCAAAGGAAATTGAAGATCAGCGCAAGGCTGGCCACAACAAGCAAGAAGATCTCCAGGGAAGCACCCTGTCACACACTCATGACCAGGACGATGGCAAGGCTGGTGGGCAGACCAACGGTCAGAAGCCACCCAAACAAGAACAGAAAGATGGGAAGCGGTGCACCGAGAAAAGCCAGGCTCATTGCGGTTGCACTGACGACCAGACTCACCACCCAGAAAGAGACAGCGAGCAGAAAGGTCCTTCGCCAGGTCGATAACAGCTTAACCATTGATGACCTGCCCCGGAAAACTGTACCCGTTCCCTTCAGTTCTTCGGACCCAGTTCAGAGAGGACCTGGTTTCGGAGGGATTCTAGCGTCTTCTCCATTGAGTTGCGAGCCGTTCTAGTGATGAATGGACCCAGGACAAACCTGAGAAGAAAAGGGACATTCCGGCTAAGAGTCAGCGTTTCACACTCGACCAGGACGCCTTCCGCAACCTGCCTGTACTTCCAATAAGCGTTCAGCCTCCATAGAAACCCACGATCGTTTCCTTCAGGTTTCTCATGCTCGGTGTCCTTCCCAAAATCGACAATTTCTGCGATCCTCGTGGCTATACTGGTACTGGAGGCAAAGGTCTCATCGTGCCATTGATGCTGGACTCTATGCTCGGTATTATAGGCTGCTTCGACCATCGCTTGAGACCGCCGAAGCTTCAGATAAATCAGTTCAAAATCCTCGCTTCTTTCGATAAGTCCGGATTCTAAAACATCATGGTAGTAGTCCGCCCAGTTCAATGGACTCCGGATGACCTGTAGAGCTGGCTCAATCATAACGTTGGGGATGAGCACTGCTCCACGCCAGTGGTGAATCATTCCTTTTGGAACCGGGATTTTCTTCCCTGCTTCGTCGACGGTTTTCTGACTCCAAACCACGACATGGTTTGAAGAGATCGCTTCTGAAACTTGCCTCTTCTCGACGACTTGTAGGTCCCTTTCAATCCGTGCCTCAGTGATACGAACATATCTCTCCCAGGCCCTGACTGTCTCTGAGTGCAGTTCGGCAGCCATGAGGTGCCCGACAAGCAAACAAGTCGCTCCGGTAAGCAACAGGCATCTCGCCGGGATGCTCATCGATATCACGGAATTCTCCTTAGGTGATCGTCATCAGATTGGCTGGGGGTACCACCGGCAGAGTAAGCCGGGTTCAGATCTCGATGACGCACACGCGAAGCAACAATATTGTGGGCCGGCAAGGTGAACGTCTGCTCTACCTGGAAACCCTCTTTCTCCAGGTGCGATTTCAACTGGGAGGGTTTCATCAGCTCCCGGTAACCGAAATTCAACTCATCTGAAAAGGCACGGTAGAAAAGCCGCACAGCCAGGGTGTTGCGCGGACAGCTGCTGATTTGAAGTCCGCCATCCTTGAGAAAACGCTTAAAGACTTGAAGTACGGCTGGCTTGCGAGAATCCTGAAAATGTTCAATCAGTCCCCAGTCGATGCCCACATCGAACTCGTGAGGTCTGTGGATCTCAAAGAAATCGGCCTGTAGATATTCTATGCGGGATGGGTCACGGTGCAGGACCAGCTCTTTTGTTTTCCAGCCGCGCGGGGCGCGGACTAAAACCCTCTGAGGAGCGTTTAGATAGCGTTGATAGGCGATCGGGTCGTTGTCGATGAGAAGAACCTTGCCTTCATCCCCGAAAAGCGCCTGGATGATCGCCGCCTCCCAACCCACCTCGGCGCCAAAGAAGACGATGTCGGGGTTGGGTGGAATATCCAGGCGTCTAAAGATACCTGCTTTGCCTTCAAAATCGAGGATGGCGTTGCGCCTTTGCTGGATGTAGGCAAGCCCCAGGCGCAAGAGTTGTCTCCACCACGGATAGGAAGTGCCCTCATTTACGGTTCTCCAGTCGCACTTGATTAGACGCTCGAAGTTCTCGTTGAACTGCGACCAGGCGACCTCACCGAGGCGTTCCGAATCAACGATCTTAGTGGGGTCGAAAAGCCGAGATGGTGGGCCAGTCGTTCGCACAGCTGGTATCATGATTGATCCTCCATTGAATGGAACCGGGCAACCGAATGGACCTCACTAGCATCCGGGTCGTAAGTTGGGACGTTGACGGCACGCTCTATTCCGTGCAGCGAATGAGATGGCAACTTCTCTTCTTGCTCCTCAAAAGGATGACACCCACTCGAGGGCTTCGCAGTATCCGGGAATTGATGGCCTTGCGGCAGTTTCGGATGATCATGGAACGGGCGCGAACAAGCGATGAAGCTCTCCCAGCGGCTGTGGAGCAAGCCCACCGAAAATCGCTTCTGGAAATGGAGCACCGCTGGTACGGTCGCGCCATTCAACGAATCGGGCCACGCCCGGGTGTCGTCGATCTCCTGGCTTTTCTTGCCGCTCAAGGCCTCACCCAAGTCATCCTTTCTGACTATGAATCAGATTACAAGTTGGCATCGCTGGGACTCCAAGATCGCTTCCAATCAGTCTATGCCGGGGAATCCCTGGGCTTTATCAAACCGAGCCCGAGAGGCCTCCAGCGAATCGCTGATGACTTTAAAATTCCCCCAGCCCATCTTCTGCATATTGGCGATCGCGCCGAGACGGATGGTGTAGCAGCCCGCGCTGCCGGCTGCCCGTCTCTCATCCTGGGACGGGACTTCAGGGATTTCCATTTCCTCACCAGGCAATTTCGCTCAGGCCAATAGACCTTCCTTTTCTGCAAGCTCCAGGATGTAATAACCTTTGCCCTCAATCTTTTTCAAAAACGGCGTTCGGTAAAACCAGGTCAGGTGCCCTACACTGAAGTTCTGTTCCTGATAGTAGTCGGCATAGGTCGCCTGGAGGTGTTGACTGACTTCCTTGAGGTAATACCAGGGAATGACGGGCGAGATGTGGTGAGGGATATGAATGTTGATGTGACACCACAAGTACTCCATCCAGGCGGGAAAGCGGACATCGAAGGTTGAGGCCAACTGTCCCCGGACCGAGGTCCAACCCGACTTTTCATACAGAAGACTGTGCTGGTTGGCATGCTGAATGGTAATGATCAGCCCACCGCTGATCATGGCAATGGTGGCAGGGATCCCGTGGTATTTCAGCATTCCCCACCATCCATAGAAGTACCCGAGTCCTCCGTAAATAGCCAGAAGAGAGATGAGCATGATGGCGTTAGACCACAATAATTTACGCCCCTCTTTGGCCGACTGGTTCCGCGTCAACAGGGTACGCACCATGACCCCTCGTCGAACGGTGTTCCAGATGATCCAAAGAAACATTCCAAAGGGAAGGCTATAACCCAATCGCGTCATGAAGGACTGCTTCCATTTGAGGGATTTGAACTCTTCCCGGGTAACCAGGTTTGCGGCCCAATCCACCTCTTGTCCCCGAAGCTGGGTATGGACATGGTGATGATTGTGGGTGAGCCTCCAGCTATGCAAGCTGTTTGCCAGCGGCGACATGCACAGATAACCCACCAGGTCATTGACCCACTTCCTTCTTGAAAAGGAATAGTGGCCGCAATCATGGCCGATGACAAACAGACCAACCAGAACCCATCCATAAAGAATCCAGAGTGAGACCAGGGCAGGAACCTGCCACATCAGCTCTATTGCCTCTCCCAGCCGTACCCAGGAAAGGAGATAGAGACAAAAAGTCATGCAGCCCAGGACACGAGCCAGCTCCCACCAGGATCTCAGGGGATCAGGTCTCAGGTATTGCTGTGGGATCACCCGTCGTATTTGGGGCAGGGTAAGATCTTCTTCGCGCAAGCACTCGTCTACAGTGCTGGGGAGGATGAACTTTCTAAGCTGCCCGTCCGATTGCATTACGACGGCACCTCCACTTTTTTCCGCCAGCCGACGTACCACCTTCCAATCTTGAGCCACTCCAGCCAGCTCCCCGCCTTCATACCCGCAAACAGATGCCTCTGAAGCTCCAGAGCATCGGCCACAGAAACTCGAAAAATCCGTTCAGGCTCTCCCTGCAATCCTGGAATCACCAGCCAGCCCTTATTGACATAGATCAGTGTAAAGGTGGCATTCTCCTCCTGCTCCGGATCCGGGGAGATGAGATACATATGAATGAGGTTTTTCCCGCCAATCAACCGGCGCAAAACAACATTCGATATCAGCGGATTGTTTAGGATATTGGCTTTACCCGTGGAATTTCTGCCGAAGAACTCACGAGCAATGCGAAAACGTTCCAGCTCGTTGATGTCCCCTTTTGCAACATGCTCGGCCAACCGCTCGAGTTGATAACCGTAGACCTGTAACGAAAAATCAACGGAGTCCTCGTCTACGCCGAGAGCAAACTCAATTTGATCTCCGCGCTGAATACAGGTGAGCGCCTCGCCGGTGTCGATAATCCGCACTCCCAACTTCTCGAACAGCCCTTTAAACAATCCGATCACATCGGCGGACAGCTCCAGGGATTTCCATTTCTCCAGCATCGATCCCGAGGATGTCGCGTATTGCCAAGTGCCGTCATCGTTGAGAACAATGACCTTTTGGTCGGACGTCATGACCCTTTTTACCCCCATCGGTTCACCTCCTCCCAGGTACGTCGATAAAGTGGCAGAAACTTGAACTGTGTCTGCCAGCTGTCTTGGTGTTGAGAGCCGCCGATACGATCGACAAAATCGCTAAGCGGGATCCCCACAAATTGTACAGGCCCGAGTCGCCTGCTGGCACGCTTGTTTTTGTACTCGAGATTGACTCGACCGAGCAACACATCACAGCGCCTGGCGACTTCACTGCCGGAAATCTCGGCCCAGTCGTTGGAATCGCCGATCAGGACCATTTTGTAGTGGGGAATGGGCTCATCCTCGGGTTGAGAGGGCACACAAGTCAGGAAATCGGCGGATTCCAACCACTCATATTGTTCCCGGAGCTTCTGAAAAACGATGCTGACATGCTCGGCGGTAAGCTTTTCTCCTGTGAAGGAATATTCGAGCCCTTGGCGGCGCAGAAAGCAGAGATCGGGTAAACCGGCAACAAAACCTCTACAGAGAAAGAGGTCGCCCGTCTGATAGCGACGCAACCCATAGGGATCGCTGAGCACCATGGTATAGGCCTTCCCCACCTGGAGCTGCTCCGGGGTGCAAAGATTCTCCGATCCTTCTTCTCCCTCCTCGAGAAACTCATAGAACACACGGCTCGCCAAGGGCAGAAAAGCCACACTGTCTTCCCCAAAGTGGCTGATCGTTTGAACGCTCTCGGTCGACATCGAATACATGGGGATGAGCCGATAGCGCTGAGAAGGAAGATGGGAGGCAAGACGATCGAGGAAGGGTTTGACGTAGCCACCCGTCCAGCAGACGTACGCCTCGACTGCCGGTGCACAGGCCTCCAGGGGAAGCGCCCGACCGCTGGTTGCGATTCGCATGAGGCGCTCGCTGCTCCCCCGCGAGTTGAGGCGCTGGGCGATCTTGCCAATCGCCGGATCGAAGCTTCCCAGTTGGTTACAAAAGTCTCGGATCAGCTGGGAGCTTCTTTGCCAATTCGCGGCCAGCTCATCCAGGAACTTGGAAAGGGTCGACGGATTGGTGCTGTAAAGAACACCGGGATTGGCGATGGCAAGGATCCACAATCTCACCGCCGTTACTCCATAGTGAGATGCCAGGTCTTGTATGGCTGGATGGCACTCGATGCGATAAGGCGCCTGCAAGGTAGAGAGGTAAGGCGGGAAGTTGCTCTCCTCCAGCAGCAGCGAGGTGAGCGAGTCATCTTTGCCGAAAGAACTAAAGATATAGAGACTTTTCCGACCAATCCCCAGTCCCCAACAAGAGCGCACAAAGACGTCCTGGTAAGCTAGCTTGACCGAGCGCAGCCGTCTTCTTGAATAAAAGATCCGTTTTGGGCGGGCGGTTGAGCCCGAGGTCAGAGCAAACCTTACCTCCTGTTTGGCTTGGGAGGCAGCCCGTTGAATGAGCTCCTCGAGCTCCTTCCCATAAGACAATATCGGTGCCTCAGCGCCAATCGCGTACTGCTGCCGCAGTCGCCTCTGAGTCCAAAAGAAGGTCCTGATTTTAAACAGGTGAACAATTTGCAGAGGCAGTCCCAGCCCGGTGATGCCAAGTCCGATGATCGAGCGCAGGCAGTCCTGGATCCAGCCTCTCATCTCAACTCCTTTCGGGCCAGGGCGATTTGCTCCTCATACATTGCGACCAGGCGTTGGATGTCGGCAGCGGTCAAAAGACCGGGATCGTAGGTGAAGGTGAACCAGGTCTGATCTCGATAGGTCGCACCATTGATGGCCACACCGTGTTGTTCGCCCATCAGGCCGATGCACTCGATTTTTTCTATATGATCGATCTGCCCCCTGTCCTGCCCTCTATCCACGTGGGAAAACATACCCGTGGCCATGTCAACCCAAGGGCGATTGAGGTAGCCACGCAGCAACGGTCCCATCACTCGAAGGGGTAAGCGCATCAGCGGAGGGCTTCGAGGAACTGCCCATTCCCCGTGTCGGCTGGACCAAAAGACTTGCCGGTGGATCTGGCGGCACTTGTCCAGCAGCGAGCTTTCCTGGGCATAGCGAGCATAGATGCGAAGCCGGCTGGTCCCATTTCCAAATCCCGAAGACCGCATTTTCCGGATGTTGACCGGCACCCAGAGCCCCACCTTGTGGCCCTTGCCGTGGGCGCGGTTCCACTTCCTGAAAACCTCCAGGGCACAGGTGGCCAGTAGATCATTGTAGGTAAAGCCACTCCTTGTGCCCGATCGCTCGCGCAAATCGGCCGTGGGAATAGCGACGGCGAACCAGCGTCGTTTGCGCAAAGACCTTGCTCCAGAGCTGCACAAACGTTCCGAAGGTCCGCGATAAGCGAACCGGCTCCTTCTTACGGGCGAGGGATGACGCAGCAAATCAAGTTCCCGCACAGGGGAGACCGAGGCCACGGGGCTTTCGTGACCACAGGCCACGCCCAGCTGATGCTCGAGCCACAGGGCCGCGCTCAAGCCATCGGCTACCGTGTGATGAAAACGGGTGACCAGTTGCGCCGAGAGGTCACTCCTGTTCTCGATCAGGAGCTGTTGCACGGGCACCTCTCGTCGTGGGTCAAAAGGGCTCTCCAGAAACTCCTCGATGGCCACCACGGGATCCGAGGAAGCTTCCACCAAGGTCACCGCATCCTGGAGCAGGTTAAAACGAAGCCACTGCTTTTTGTCAATGTAGGAACCCGTGGTGGGATAAAGATTCCTGGCACTTCGGGCTCCAGCTTGTAAAGCCTCCAGGCCCGGACTCTTTTTAAAATGAAGCACCACTGCAAAGTCCCGCGGACGCTGGGGATGATCCATCACCAGAAAGATCAGATCCATCGTCGACAGTCTTGCCTGGTTTGCTGCTTGCAAGCTCATATTAAGGTCGTATGTCCCGTTGGGGCAGAAACCACCACCCCGAGGGAGCGTCCTGGACATAATCCTTGAGTTCAAGCCAAGAAAGCTTGGTATGCATGTGGTGTACACGGTGCATCGAGAGCCCTAATGAGAACCAGTAGGTCAACAACCCATAGTAGTTGTGGGAACTGGATTCAACAGAACGGGTCGAAAAGCCTTCGTGAGTCTTGTAGGCGAAGGGATACCACAAGAGGATTGAAACGAGAACCAGCGGGGGAAGCAATCCCCAGATCAAGCGGGACGTACCCACGAAAGGCAACATGGCGCCGTATATTGCGAAGATCCCTACATAGTTCAGGACCAATTCTTTGACGTCCTGTGCCGTCATCCACCCTCGCTTGCGCAGCCAGAAGAACCAGTGGTGTGGCATAGCCACGGCGCGCAGCGGCAACTCAACGGGGTGACGCGGCTTCATGAAATAGTCTGGATCTTTATCGGGAATGTTGGTGTAGAGGTGGTGCAGATTATGGGTCTTTCGGAAATTGGCGAAAGGCACCATGCTGGGGAGTAGCGCCAGGCGGCCCCACCAGAAGTTGGCCGCTTTCGTCCGGCCCAGATGACCGTGGGTTCCTTCATGGGCCATGACCGTGCCGATGAAAATGACATAGGTCCTCAAGAGCACATCCAGCAGGTACACCAAGAGATTCGAGGGTTGCCAAAAAAGGGTCCCCATGGAAACCGCCACCACCGCACAAATGATCAGACGACTGAGCAGGTGAATCTGACGGAAGGTGTAGCCTCCCGACGAGTCCCTCCTGGGCAAAGGACTCAACGCACTGATCTCGGTACCACCGGTTGATCCGAGGGGATCCAATCGCCTTTTCATGAGTTCCTCCCTTGAGGCCATCGGCGCGCTCGAAGCTGTGAGTGGCAGTAAAATTCCATTTCACGAATTCGTTTCATCATACTCCTCGCCTCCGATACCCAACAGCAAGTTATGACTTCTGTAACCTATGCTAGAACATGCCCGAAAGATCCGACCACAGAGAGCATGACAGTTTCTCAACTGTCATAATCGGGGTAAGTGGCGAATCTGCTGAATGAGGAAGCGGAAGATTGCCAAATAGTTCTCTACCCCAATGCGCTCGTTCACTCCGTGAAGCAGGGTAAGACCTTCATTGTTCAGCCGGAAGGGAATGAAACGAAAGATATTCTCGGTAATCTCTTCATATTTTGGCGAACCGGTTGTGACGGTTGTCAAAGCAGGAGCAACCAGGACACTGGGAAAGACTTCACGAATCGTTTGATGCAAAGTCTTGAAGGCCACCGATTCGGGATCGGAGACTGCGGATGCTTCCTGGGTCTTTCCGCTGGTGTCGTACTCAACCCGAGGATCATTCACGGTGGCCCGCACGTACTCCAGCACCTGGGCAGAAGTGTGACCCGGCAACATTCGAAAGTTGACCACGGCCCGGGCGCGGGTTGGCAAGACGTTTCTGGCCACACTCCCTTCCATCATGGTAGCTGCCGTTGTGGTACGGATCATTGCATTCAGGGAGAGGCTTCCTGCAAATTGGCTCCTGATGAGCGGACCAAACAGCCAGCGGTTGGCAATAACGATTCTCTGTGCGATGGGCATTTCAGGGC
>Ga0209988_10002025_pt1 | contig 13337 bp, 13 predicted proteins | sample N075metaG_FD_183115 | JGI IMG/M metagenome (GOLD analysis project Ga0209988, IMG submission 183115) | Deep subsurface microbial communities from Kermadec Trench to uncover new lineages of life (NeLLi) - N075 metaG (SPAdes) (version 2) | ecosystem: Environmental > Aquatic > Marine > Ocean trench... | reverse complement strand
TCATCTCCGAGCACACCCGGCAACAAGCGGGTGACAGCATCGATGATGACGGCAGCGGCCAGTTCTCCACCGGAGATGACATAATCACCAATCGACCATTCTTCATCGATTTCAGATTCAATCACCCGTTCATCGATGCCTTCGTAACGTCCGCAAACAAGTATTAATCCTTGTCTGCTTGCCAGTTCATTGATACCCGCCTGGTCGAGTCTGCGGCCCTGCGGGCTCATCAGACTGACACGGGCCTCACCGGCCTGATCTTTTCGCGCTGCACGTATCGTAGCGCTCAACGGCTCTATCGCCATCACCATCCCGGGCCCGCCACCATATGGCCGGTTGTCTACGGTGCGGTGTCTGTCTGTCGCCAGATCCCGGGGGTTCCAGGTCTTTAACTTTACCCGTCCATCCCGGATTGCACGACCGGTGACACCCAGACCAGTCAATTCTTCCAGCGACTCCGGAAACAGCGTGATCACGTCAATACGCATGATACTCACCAGCTCCCGTCTAAAAATCAGGGTCCCAATCGACCTCGATCGTTCCGCCATCGAGATCAACACGGATCACGTATTGTCCCTGAACAAACGGTACCAGATGTTGCCGTTGTCCGCGGATGACCAGTACATCATTGGCACCGGTTTCCATCAGTCTTTCGACCGTGCCTAACAATTCGCCTTTGGTGGTACGAACCTCAAGTCCTTCAAGATCTGACCAGTAGTATTCGTTTTCAGCAGTTGACGGCATTTGATCCCGCCGCACAAAAATCTGCTGCCCAACCAGTGTGATCGCTTGTTCCCGGTCTTTTATCCCCGGCAAACAGGCAACCAATCCTTTACCCTGTTTACGTCCGTCCAATATCTTGACGGATTTTTCCTGCTCTCCCAGCAACCATGGCTGGTAATCCAATATCGCTTCCATCGGTCTGGTCCATGAATGCACCTTGACCCAACCCTTGATGCCGTGAACTGCAGAGATATAACCCAACGCCACTTTTTTGTGAACACTCATCTCAGGCAAAGCCCGTGACATCAGTCACAAACTTTTCAGGCAGCGCTACTCCGCGCTTGCGATACCAGCTTTTGTACCCGTTCGCTGATCTGTGCACCGACACCGGTCCAGTAATCAACACGTTCCAGATCAAGACGAAGACGCTCTTCCTGACCACGGGCCAGTGGGTTGAAGAAACCAATTCGTTCAATACGACGTCCATCACGTTTGCAACGGCTGTCCGCAACAACAATGTGATAGAAAGGACGCTTTTTAGCGCCACCGCGCGCCAGTCGAATCTTTACCATTCTATAAAGCCTTTTACATAACCAATTAAATTACGAGGTTTAACCTGTTGGATTTGTAACCAAAACAGGGAAATCCTTCGGATGATTCCGACCGCACTGAGCACTTCCGCTGAGCCGGCTCCACGAAACCGCACATTTTAACCGTGTTTAGAGCAAAAGAAAACAACAGTGTTACTTTTTTTACACAGGACCATCCTGCCAGGGGCCGGTGATTGCAAAGCTGATGCCCGGGCGCTGGAGATTGGCAAACATCCATTGACCATCAGCAGAAAAGCAAACCCCTGACCACTCGCTGGTAAGCGCAGTTTTAGCCAAATCAAATCCACCGTAACCGCCTTGTAACTCCGGATTTGTCTGACAAAACTCAAACAATTGACCAGAGCTATCGAGACCTGCAATGCGTTGAGCATTTTTAAACAGACCCTGACGATCCTCACAAATCATCAAGCTGCCACGCGGGCTGACAATAATATTGTCAGGTCCGGAAAAACCGCGCAGGCCATTTGATTCAAAGATTAGTTGCAGAATTCCCTCTCGATCATTCAAGCAAAATATCTGCCCTGCCTTATTACGCCCGCCTGTTTTGGAGGTAAAATATATCGACCCCTGATAATGCGTACAGCCTTCGAGAGAAAGAAATGCCGTTGCTCCGGCGGCCATGCCCTGAGCAACGACACCTGAGCAATCATGTGTTCCTGGCGTATGCCCTTGGCCCGGCTCTGGAATATCCACCCAGTCACTGGCCATTGATGTGTTCAGGGGTACGGACTTGTTCAATTCCTTATACCCGTCCACACGCAACATTTGCAAAGTCCCACCAGCCCCCAGGTCAGCCGGCACATCGGGAAGGTATCGGTACAAACCCGCGTAAGGTGAGCGGTCCTCGGTCATGTAAACCGCACCACTTTCAGGGTCGACCGCTGCCGCTTCGTGGTAGAACTGTCCCATGGGGATAATCGGCTGCGGCGTTTGCTCGCCATCCGGGTGCACTTCAAAAACATAACCATGGGATTGTCCGGCGTTTTCCATCTGCCAAAATTTCTGTCTCAGCTCGGTGCCATAATGCATCAATTCGGGTGTCACCGGGGCCTCTTCACAGGACAACCAGGTACCCCATGGGGTGACACCGCCGGCACAGTTTTCCAGTGTACCGTTGAGGCTGATTCTGGAATTGAGCAAGCGTTCGGAATTGGTATCAAACTTGAGCGTTGTGGTGCCACCACCGGTGGTATCCCAAGCCCTTTCCGGATCGCCTATGGCACCGGATGAACCACCCAGCTCGTGGTTGCGAACCAATGTGACCATGCCGTTATCGTCGGCAACCACCCCCATGCCATCGCAAGATGGGGGGCTGGCGTAACCATCACCAAGCGTTTCACCGGCCCAGGCGAAACTGTGATAGCGAAAACCTTCAGGTAACTTCAGTAACGGCAGTCCGGTGGTCTGGTCTTTGACCGGCAGCAATGGGCCCAACTGATGATGAAACTTTGGCGCTTCGCCGTTGCGTGCAAAACGCGACCAGGCAGCCACACCCAGACCCAGCCCGCCTGCCGCTACCAGAGCGTGCTTGAGAAAACCCCTTCTGCCAGTTCTTTCCACAGGAAGCTACCGGCTCAGCGAAACATGCCGGGTGGCATTTGACCCTTTAAACCGGCCATCTTGCGCATCATACCTTTCATACCACCCCTGCCAAACTTTCTCATCATCTTCTGCATTTGAGAAAACTGCTTCAGCATCCTGTTTACATCCTGGATCTTGGTACCGGAACCGTTGGCGATCCGTCTTTTGCGTGAACCACGAATGACATCCGGGAACTCTCTTTCCTGCACTGTCATGGAGCTGATAATGGCGATCATGCTGACGGTTTGCCTGTCATTGACACGGTTTTTAACCTGCTCTGGTAAATCACTCATACCCGGCATTTTTTCGACCAGACTGCCGAGTCCGCCCATGTTCTGCATTTGTTCAAGCTGGCTGCGGAAGTCTTCCAGGTTGAAGCCCTTGCCGCGTTTTATTTTTCGGGCAAGTTTTTCTGCTTCTTCCTGATCTACATACTTTTGTACATCCTCGACCAGCGACAGCACATCGCCCATGCCAAGAATGCGAGAGGCAATACGTTCGGGGTGAAATGGCTGCAGTGCGTCGATTTTTTCGCCGGTACCGACAAATTTGATAGGCTTGCCGGTGATTTGCCGAACTGACAGAGCGGCGCCACCACGGGCGTCGCCATCGGTCTTGGTCAATATCACGCCAGTCAGAGCCAGAGTCTCATTAAATGCCTGAGCGGTATTGGCCGCATCCTGTCCGGTCATACTGTCTACAACGAACAGGGTCTCGTGAGGATTGACGGCATCATGCAACTGACGGATTTCGTCCATCATGTCGGCGTCTACATGCAAACGACCAGCGGTATCAACCAATAACACATCGATAAACTGTTTGCGTGCGGCATCCAGTGCCTGCTTGGCAATGGCGACGGGGTTGTCATTCGCAGAGGACGGATGAAAAACAAGCTCTTCCTGGATCGCAAGTGTTTCCAGTTGCTGGATCGCCGCAGGCCGATAAACATCGCAACTGACGACCATGACCTTCTTTTTGAATTGCTGTTTGAGATGCCTGCCCAGTTTTGCCGTGGTCGTGGTTTTACCCGAGCCCTGGAGCCCGGCAAGCAACACCACAACCGGCGGACTGGCCTTGAGATCAAGGGCCTCATTTTTCTCACCCATCACCCGAACCAGTTCGTCATGGACAATTTTGACCAGCGCCTGGCCCGGCTCGAGACTGCTGAGAACTTCATGGCCGAGCGCACGTTGTTTGACTTCTGCGATAAAGGATTGCACCACCGGCAGAGCGACATCCGCCTCCAGCAAAGCAATACGAACTTCGCGCAAAGTCTCCCTGATGCTGTCTTCTGTCAGCCGTCCCTTGCCACGCAGTTTTTGCATGGTTTGGGTTAATCGTCGGCTCAGGTTCTCAAACATTATTCACTCCGCAATTCAGCAGTCGGGTATTATACCGGTTGACTACCTTTAAACGGCATAGAATTCGGTATGCATGACAAGATTTTATGGGTTACCGCAGCATGTTACCTGGCGGCCGTGATTCTTCTTTATCTGGCGGTAGCAGAAAACTCAAATCGCAAACGTGCGCTGGCAGCCGGTATTACTTTTGTAGGGGTGTTATTACATAGCTGGGCGCAAAGCCAGCATTGGTTAATCCCGGCATCAGCGCAAATCAGCATACTCAATGTGCTGTCATTATGCGCACTGGTCACGGTCGCGATTGCTTTGGGCACATACCCCTTACGCAACAGCCTGTTTGACGCCAGCCTGGTGGTGTTGCCGCTGTCTGTACTGGTGCTGATCGCTGAAGGCTCAATGAGCGCGCCGGTGCTTGAAATTACCCGTGGCCCGCCGGGGATGACGATACACATCATTACCTCCATTGTTGCATTCGGTGTGCTCAGTATTGCCGGTGTCTACGCGATGTTTGTTTACCTGATCGATCATCTGTTGCGTCAGCACCGTCTCAACAGACTGGTGCAAACCCTGCCGGCCCTGGACACACTTGAAGAATTATTGTTCCACCTGATCAAGGCCGGTTTCGCTGTACTGACCATCTCGTTGCTGACCGGCCTGGTTTTCGTCAACGATTTATTCGGCCAACACCTGGCACATAAAACCCTGCTGTCAATTTTTGCCTGGCTGGTGTTCGCAGTGCTGCTTTGGGGGCGCTGGAAAAAGGGTTGGCGCGGACGGGTGGCGGTACGTATGACACTCGCAGGTATTGTGTTATTGCTGTTATCCTATTTTGGCAGCAAGCTGATACTTGAAGTTCTATTACAACGTAGCTGGCACAGTTAACCGCCACACAGGAAACAGACAGGAACTTGGACGACATCCCGCTAGGAACGCTATACACAGCGCTATTTGTATTGATCATACTTTCGGCTTTTTTTTCGAGCTCGGAAACCGGATTGATGGCCATCAACCGCTATCGCCTGAAGCACCTGGCCAACAAGGGCCACCGTGGCGCACGTCTTGCGCAAAAACTATTGACCCGGCCTGACCGGCTGATCGGGCTGATTTTGCTGGGCAACAACATGGTCAATATCCTGGCGGCATCCATTGCAACGGTGATAGCCATGCGCTTGTACGGCGACAATGGTATCTGGATTTCCACCCTGGTGATGACGTTCATCGTATTAATATTTGCCGAAGTCGCACCCAAAACAGTCGCTGTCCTGCACCCGGAATGGATCGCATTCCCGGCCTCGTATGTATTGGTCGTATTGATGAAACTACTCAATCCCATCGTTTGGCTGGTTAATTCGTTTGCCAACCTGCTACTCAAGCCTTTCGGGGTTAAGACCGATGTGGTCGCGCTCGAGCGTCTGAACCGTGAGGAACTCCGCACACTGGTGACCGAAGGCGGACAGATATCCAATGACCATCAGCGTATGCTGGTCAACATCCTGGATCTCGAGCAGGCGTCGGTAGAAGATGTCATGGTGCCGCGCGGCGAGATCGTCGGTATCGATCTGGATGACGACTGGGCCGACATTCTCAGCCAGTTGACCCAGACGGTATATACACGTCTGCCGGTTTACCGGGAAAGCATCGATAATGTGGTTGGTTTGTTACATATCCGCACCGTCATCTCCAAGCTGTCATTGGGCGGCTTAAGTTTTGAAGACTTGCAGCGCTCGGTCCGCCGACCTTATTTTGTTCCGGAGGGTACCTCGTTGACCAAACAACTACTGGAGTTCCAGGGCAAAGAACGACGCATGGCCCTGGTGGTTGATGAATATGGTGATATCCAGGGCCTGGTAACGCTGGATGACATCCTTGAAGAGATCGTCGGCGAATTCACACCCGAAGGTCGCGGCCGCTCACGTAACGTGCGGCGTCTGGATGACGGCAATTACCTGGTTGATGGCTCGACCAGTATACGCACGCTGAACCGTCGTCTTGACTGGGATTTGCCTTTCGACGAAGCGCACACGGTAGGTGGTCTGCTGATCGAGGAAATGGAGGTCATACCGGAGGGCAAATGCAGCATTAAAATCGGCCCGCACATCATGACCATCGTGGACATACGTGACAATGTCATCCATAAGGTATTGATCAAACCAGACCGTCTGAACAGCACTTGACAACCGGGCATCAGAAGGCAGCAGAAACTGCTTCGTCCAGGTTACTGACTGCAATAATCGTCATACCCTCAATCGTCTGTCTTGGCTTGTTGGCCTTTGGGATAATAGCGCGGGTGAAACCCAGGCCGGCAGCCTCTTTCAGACGCTCTTCACCGTTGTAAACCGGCCGGACTTCGCCGGACAAACCCACCTCACCAAAGACGACAGTTTTTGCCGGCAGAAGCCGGTCCCGGAAGCTGGACAAAATGGCCAGCAACAGGGGCAAATCCGAGCCGGTTTCCGTGATCCGCATACCGCCCACCACGTTGACGAACACATCATGGTCGCCCAGGCTGATTCCGGCGTGACGGTGCAGCACTGCCAGCAACATGGATAAACGACCATGATCAAGACCGATCGTGACCCGCCGTGGATTGGCAAGGTGGCTCTCATCCACCAGCGCCTGCAACTCCAGCAGCATTGGACGCGTGCCTTCGCGTGTCACGGTAATAACCGTTCCTGCTGCAGACCCCGTGTGACCGGAAAGAAAGATGGCCGACGGGTTGCTGACTTCTTTAAGACCGTGTCCTGTCATTGCGAACACGCCCAGTTCATTGACCGCACCAAAGCGGTTCTTGAACGCACGGATGATGCGGTAACGACTGCCTTCATCGCTTTGAAAGTAAAGTACGGCATCGACCATATGCTCGAGAATGCGCGGCCCCGCCAGCGCACCATCCTTGGTGACATGCCCCACCAGCACTATGGCACAATTCATCTGTTTGGCGTAACGTACCAGGCTCGCCGCCGTTTCCCTGACCTGTGAAACCGAACCGGGTGCCGACTGAACCTGTTCCGAATACAGCGTCTGGATTGAATCCACAACAATGAGACCCGGTTTTTCTTTTTCTGCAACATTCAGTATCTGCTCGACATTGGTTTCCGTCAGACAACGTAGTGCGCCGACGTCAAGCTGCAGACGTTTGGCGCGCATGTTGATTTGCTGCAGCGATTCCTCACCGGAGATGTAAAGGCATTTTAGTTGCCCCATCAAGCCGGCCAGCACCTGTAACAACAGGGTTGACTTGCCGATACCGGGATCACCGCCAATCAGGATCACTGACCCGGGTACTATGCCGCCACCGAGCACACGATCCAGTTCATTGATGCCCACGCTGATCCTGGCAATCTTCTGATCGGAAACCGCGGCTAACTCGGTTACCTGCTGATTGGTGTTGCCGGTGTAACCACTCATCCTGGAGACACCGGCAAGCTTGGCCTGGCGGAACTGTTCAATGGTGTTCCAGGCCTTGCAATCGGGGCACTGGCCGGCCCACTTGCTCTGCTCGCTACCGCATGCGGTACAGTAAAATGATATTTTTGTTTTTGCCAACTTGAATTCCTTGTTTACCTTGCTGTTGTAGCAGATCAGGCCCATGACCTCCAGCCCAGAGACATGAATTGGCAGATTCCTTACAATAGAAACTGGTCAGTACTACATCAGCTTGAGAAAAACAGCACATGCGCAAACCGCAGGAACAACAATTAATCGGTGAATCTCCGGCTTTTCTGGAGATGCTTGAGCACGTATCCCTGGTCGCACCGCTGAATCGGCCGGTGCTGGTCATCGGCGAACGCGGCACCGGCAAGGAACTCATAGCGTCGCGTATTCACTTCCTGTCCGGGCGCTGGGATAACCCGCTTATCAAGATGAACTGCGCCGCGCTTACCGAATCATTATTGGAAACAGAATTGTTCGGTCATGAGGCCGGTTCATTTACCGGCGCGACCAAACGCCGCCTGGGCCGGTTTGAACAAGCCCATAACGGCAGTCTGTTTCTGGATGAGCTTTCGAGTACGTCATCCGGTGTACAAGAGAAAATCCTCCGTGTCATTGAATATGGAGAATTCGAACGCGTGGGTGGCAGTGAAACCATATACACCAATGTACGCATTATCGGTGCCACCAATGAAGATTTACCCGCACTTACAATGCAGGGAAAATTTCGTGCGGACCTGCTTGACCGGCTGGCATTTGATGTCATCACCTTGCCGCCGTTACGCGAGCGGCCCGGTGACATCATGACCCTGGCAGAACATTTTGCTGTCAAGATGACAGTTGAACTGGGCAAGGATGTATTCAACGGGTTTTCGGAACAGGCACGGACTGCACTGAGGGGTTACAACTGGCCCGGCAATATCCGTGAACTGAAGAATGTGGTTGAACGCGCGGTTTATTCCTGCCAGGAAGAAGACCAGGCAGTGACCAGGATTGTATTCGACCCCTTTGACTCACCCTGGCGCATTGGCGAAACAGCTGATACTGAAAAGCTGGAAACTTCGGCTTTACCCCACGAACCCTATGATCTGAAGCAGAGTATTCAGGAAGAAGAAGTGCGCAGAATCAAGAGCGCGATGGAATTGTGTCGGTTTAACCAGAAAAAGACCGCCGAGTTTCTTGGTATGACCTATCATCAACTACGCGGCTATTTGCGGAAATATGAATTAACCGAGCACGAAGATTAATCAGGCTTAGTGGTGGTCGTATTGATAAGCACTCTCGGGCGCCAGGTTAACAAAGCGTAACCAGGGCCCCTGAAATGCCAACCGAATCGTCCCGGTCGAGCCATTGCGATGTTTGCCAATAATGATCTCAGCCTTGCCCTTCTCGCTGGTCTCAGGGTTATAAACCTCATCCCGGTAAATAAACACGATCAAGTCGGCATCCTGCTCAATTGAACCGGATTCTCTCAGATCTGCCATCACCGGCCGCTTGTTCGGGCGTTGTTCGAGAGCCCGGTTCAGCTGCGAGATTGCCACCACAGGCACATTCAACTCTTTGGCGATGGTTTTCAATGAACGTGAAATCTCGGCAATTTCAGTTGCCCGGTTCTCCCGCGTATCAGGCACGGACATCAACTGAAGATAGTCCACAATAATCAAATCGATGTCATGCTCACGTTTCAGGCGACGTGCCCTGGCACGTAATTCGGCCGGTGAAAGCGCCGGTGTGTCATCGATAAAAATTTTGCTCTTGTGTAACAGGTTCATGGCTGATGTCAGTTTCGGCCAATCCAGATCGTCCAGCGTACCGGTGCGAATCCGATTCTGCTCAATCTGGCCAATTGATGAAAACATACGCATGACCAGCTGTAAGGACGCCATTTCCATACTGAACACAGCCACCGACTTGCCGTGCTTAATGGCGGCATGCTCAACCATATTCATGGCGAAGGTGGTTTTTCCCATTGCAGGTCGACCGGCCACAATAATCAGATCCGAAGGCTGCAAGCCTGCGGTCAGACGGTCAAAATCCTGGTAGCCGGTAGGTATACCTGTAATATGACCTTCAAAGGCATTGAGCTCTTCAATTTTGGCCATGGCCTCTTTCAGCTTGTCCTGAACTGAGACAAAACCTGTTTCACCGCGGCTACCTTTTTCAGCAATAGCGAATACCAGACGCTCCGCTTCTTCCAATAGTGATTTACTTTCTCTGCCATCAGACGCAAACGCGCTGGAGGTGATTTGTGCACCAACGTCAATCAAACTGCGAAGTATGCTTTTCTCACGCACGATATCTGCATAGGCACCGACATTGGCTGCACTGGGCGTGTTGTTGGCGAGTTGGGAAATATAATTACCGCCATCGACGAGGTCGACTTTTCCGCGTGACTCAAACCATTCGCTGACAGTGACCGCATCACAGGGCTTGCTGGCTTCGTGAAGCTCATGAATTGCCTTAAAAATCAGGCGGTGATCCTCACGATAGAAATCTGTTTCAGTTATTTTGTCCGCTACCTGATCCCAGGCAGTATCGCTCAACATCAGTCCACCCAGAACTGATTGCTCGGCTTCAAGAGAGTGCGGTGGAACTTTCGGGGTATCAACAATTGCTAATTTGGGTGCGGCCATGAACGGATCTTGTCTTTTATATGCTTTCTGTGTGGGGCAAAAAAACTGCAAACCGTACTTTGACGATTCGCAGTTCAGCATATCAGAGCTTAGCGGCCGATACTATCCGGCCTGACGCAAATCCGGGAAATCTCTGGTCTATTCATGAACTCGCCCAGAATAAATCAGAGTTTCCCTAGTCTTCTGGCGTAATGATGACCTTGACCTTGGTTTCGACATCCGCGTGCAGGTGCACCAGGACATCAAACTCACCAACGGTTCTGATCGGTCCTTCGCCCATAACGACTTCGGCCTTGGTGATTTCATGACCGAGCGCTGAAACTGCAGTTGCAACTTCACGCGGGCCGATAGAACCATACAGGTTGCCTTCTTCACTCGCATTGGCGGCAATCTCAACCACCAATTCAGCCAGACCGCTCTGGCGGGCTTGCGCCTGACCCAGTCTGTCAGCAGCAACTGCTTCCAGCTCCGCCCTGCGGGCCTCGAACTGTGCAAGATTGTCTTTGGTGGCTGGCATTGCTTTACCTTGCGGTACCAGGAAGTTGCGACCGAAACCGGCTTTGACCTTTACCAGGTCGCCCAGGTCACCCAGGTTTTGTACTTTTTCAAGCAGGATTAAATCCATGATAGTGCTCCCTGGCGATCAGTGGTTATCGGTGTAAGGCAACAGGGCCAGGAAACGCGCCCGCTTAATGGCGGTCGACAACTGGCGTTGATACTTGGCTTTTGTACCGGTGATACGGCTGGGTACAATCTTGCCGGATTCACCAATGTACTGTTTCAGAATATTGAGATCCTTGTAATCAATCTCGGTTATTCCATCAGCCGTAAAACGGCAAAATTTTCTGCGACGAAATTGTTGGCGTGCCATGATTATTCTCCCGCTTCCGTTTTGGTTTCAGTTTCTTCCGTTGTTACAGACTCAACCGGTGCTGCAACTTCAGATTCTTCGGCGACAGCCTCAACAGCTTCAGTTTCAGCCACTTCGGTTTCGGCAGCAGCTTCAACATCGGCTTCAACATCAGCTTCAACATCAGCTTTAGTTTTAACCGGCTCTGCAGTTTTTTCTGAACGGACTTCATCTGATGCACGACGACGATCACTGTGATCACGGCTGGAACGGTCTTTTTCTTCTTTGGCCTTGAGCATTTCAGACTGCTCGGTCAAGGCGTCCTGACGACGTATTGTCAGGTGACGCAAAACCGCATCGTTGAAACGGAACACACCTTCCAGCTCGTCCAGCGTATCGTTGTCGCATTCGATGTTCATCAGTACGTAATGGGCTTTGTGGAGCTTGGCAACCGGATAGGCCAGCTGACGACGGCCCCAGTCTTCCAGGCGGTGGATGCTTCCACCCTTTCCTTCAATCAAATTGCGATAGCGATCCAGCATGGCCGGAACTTGCTCGCTCTGGTCTGGATGCACCAGAAAACAGATCTCATAATGACGCATAGTTAACTCCCTATGGGTTTTCAAATCCGCTACGACCGTAAACGGGCCACAGGCGGAATTTTCAAAGCCTCCGTCAACCCAACCATTGGGTGCGTGAGGCAAGGATTACACTCAGTCAGTAACCGAGCCGGCGGATTATATCAGTGTGGGATTCAGACTGGCAACACCTGTAAGCACTAATTAAATAAATTCTTGAAACCCGGATGGCTGTCAGGAAATTGTGAAGCTCTCTCCGCAGCCACATTCATCCGTAGCATTGGGGTTATCAAACTGAAACGTTCTGTTCAGCCCACTGACGGTGAAATCGATTTTCGAGCCTGTCAAGTAAGGGAGGCTGTCGTGATCAACCACGATCCTGACACCCTTGTCTTCAAACACCTGGTCATTGTCACCAAGCTCTGATGCAATGCTGACTTCATAGGCCCAACCCGAACAACCGGTTTTCCTGACGCCGAGACGCAGCGCCATACCATCCTCCTTTTCAAGAAAATGTTTTACACGTTTGGCTGCATTGTCAGTTAACTGGATACTCATAATAGTCACGCCATCAATAGAAATTTCAGCTTAGCACTCTAAAAGACTGTGCGCATAGAGCCGGGTGATTTATTATCTTGGGCCACTTAAACAGAGATCAACCATAGCATCATGTCAGCGGTCAGCATAAAAAAAGCTCTCAGCGGAGAAATTTCGACTGGAAGCAAGGTAAAAGTACAAGGCTGGGTACGCACCCGCCGGGATTCCAAGGCTGGATTCTCATTTATTTCCGTACACGATGGTTCATGTTTTGATCCCATCCAGGTGGTTGCACCTGCTGATCTCGCCAATTACAGCGGGGAAATTCAGAAATTGACTGCCGGATGCTCGGTCGTTTGCAGCGGTGAGCTGGTCGAATCGATGGGTCGTGGCCAGAAGTTCGAGATCCAGGCCTCGGAAGTGAAAGTGATCGGCTGGATTGAAGACCCCGACACCTACCCGATTCAAGCCAAACGCCACAGTTTCGAGTTTCTGCGTGAAGTTGCCCACCTGCGCCCGCGCACCAATACTTTTGGTGCGATTACGCGAGTTCGTCATGTAGCGGCACAGGCAATCCACCGATACTTTCATGAAAACGGCTTTTTCTGGATTAACACACCGATTATTACCGCATCAGATGCAGAAGGCGCCGGTGACATGTTCCGGGTGAGTACGCTCGATATGACCAACCTGCCACGCAATGCCCAGGGCGATGTTGATTACGACAAGGATTTTTTTGGTCGCGAAACTTTCCTGACCGTATCCGGACAGCTGAATGTAGAAGGCTACTGCCAGGCCCTGTCCAATGTTTATACATTTGGCCCGACTTTCAGGGCAGAAAACTCCAACACCTCCCGTCACCTGGCGGAATTCTGGATGATCGAACCTGAAATCGCCTTCGCAGACCTCGACGACCTCGCCGATCTTGCCGAGGAATTCCTCAAATATATCTTCCAGGCGGTGCTTGATGAATGTCCTGATGACATGGCTTTTTTCGAAAAACGCATTGAACCCACCGCGATCGAGCGTCT
>Ga0209988_10002018_pt1 | contig 13369 bp, 13 predicted proteins | sample N075metaG_FD_183115 | JGI IMG/M metagenome (GOLD analysis project Ga0209988, IMG submission 183115) | Deep subsurface microbial communities from Kermadec Trench to uncover new lineages of life (NeLLi) - N075 metaG (SPAdes) (version 2) | ecosystem: Environmental > Aquatic > Marine > Ocean trench... | reverse complement strand
CGCAATCATGGGCGGCGACTTCCGACTCGCAGGGTTCGCCGGATCGAAGAATCCTGGCGGTTTCGGCAGCGTGCCCACCAGCCGCAGGTTCAGGATTGCTGTGCCGGCGTCATCGAGCCCGGCCATGAGTCCCGCGCGTGGGTCGGAAGACAATCCGATCAGCAGCGCGTTCATCCGTTCGATCTCGGCATTCTGGTCGTTGGTGACGTCGGTCGTAAATTCGAACAACACCGGGTCGTATACCGCGCCCGGCTGTTCGAGGAGCCAATGGACCATCTTTACCGCGCCTTTGTGATGGGTGATCATCAACTGCAGGAACAGCTGGTCGAAGTCCGTTCCATCCGCTAGTGCGAGATCGGCCATCTGCTCCGCTGTGGCCATGCCGGCCATCGTGTGGCTTGTGAGCATTGCCTCGTGTGCAGTGGGATCCGGCACGTGCTCGTCGCGCTGTCGCAACCAGTTCTGCATGAATTCGATCTCATCATCCTGCGAGGCGTTGATGCGCCCCGCTACATCGATCAACTCTGGCCGGTTCGTGCGATCGGCCACCAGTTCCGCCATCTCGATAGCCTGGTGGTGGTGCGGGATCATGTCCTGCATGAACTGCGTGTCAGCAGGTGAGTGGCCTGAATCAGCAATGTCGACTGCCTCTTCGGCGCTGAGCTCCCGTACGGAGTCGCCCGGCGCGCCCGGCTGAATGATGGGCGCCTGAGACATGGCTGTGGTCACCTGCGCAAGGAGAATCGCGGCAAAACAGGCGCGCAGATACGGTCGAACTAGAAAATCACGTGTTGCGGTCAATGGACTGGCTCCTCTGCGGGAATCTTTAGTCAGGAGTGATTGAAGCTCTCCAGTCCGGCAATCTACCAGAACGCTGAGCGCAGGGTGCGATCCCTTTGGGTCGCGTTGGAATTATTCAGCGCAAATCGATCCCGTGCTCGATCCAGGCCTTCAGGCAAGTTGCCATGTGCGACCAGCCGCCACAGTTGTCGTGTGAACCTTTCAGGCCATCGGCATCCGTTTTCCAGCCTTCCTCGCTGATGGACAGCATCGTACTGCCGTCGTCGAGTGCCTCGAATTCGAAGATGACCGCGACCTCATAGGCCTCTGTGACGGTTTTTCCCCAGGCACCGGAGTCGAGCGTTAGCCGAATCATTCGATTCGGGACGATCTTGTCCACAACGACCGGGAACGTGGGTTCATGGTGGCTCCAGTGCCAATCGATCTGTGCACCTTCTTCCATGTCGCTGCTGGCCGTGTCGGTAAAGTACTGGCACAGCTTGTCGCGCGATACGATTGCGTCGAAAACCTCGCTTACCGGACGGAGAATCCTGGTTTGTAGCGTGTAATTGCGAGCCATGGCGGCCTCCTCTCGTGCAGCATTGTTGGTATTGATTAATACGTTATATTTTTATAACATGTTTGTCAAATGGCACGACAAGATAACAAGCGGCGTAACGCAGAGGCCCAGGACGACCTCGTCTTCAAGGCGCTATCGGGCAAGGATCGCAGGCGCATCCTCGACATGTTGCGTGACGGACCGATGAAGACCGGGGATCTCGATGCTCGTCTTCCTCATCTGGACCGCACGACCGTGATGCAGCATCTACGTGTGCTCGAAAACGCTCGGCTTATCATCAGTAAGAAAGAAGGCCGCTGTCGCTGGAATTACCTGGATGTAGGCCCGATCCAAGGTATCTACGAGCGATGGATCGAAGACTATGCTGCGCCATCGGCCGGACTGCTCAGCCAACTGCGGCGGGACCTGGAAGATCTAAGCTGACAGCATCCTTCGTGAGCTACCGGTACGAATCTGAATTGTCAGCAAAGTCAGGAAGTGCTCCAATAACAGACTCAACTCGACAACATTGGCTTTAGGTGATGCAGCTTCTCTGGATCGACTACCTAATTGTCGCTGTGTATTTCGTCGGCATCGTGATCCTCGGCCTGTACTTGTCGCGTTATATAAAAGAATCCTCAGATTACTTCCTGGCGGGCCGCATACTGCCTTTCTGGGCTATTGGCATGTCCATAGTCGTTTCAGACATTGGCGCGCTGGACATGCTCGGGGTTGCAGGCCAGGGCTATCGATACGGGATAGCGGTCGCTAACTTCGATTGGATCGGCAGTTTTCCCGCGATGATCCTCGCCGCATTCATCTTTGTGCCGTTTTATTGGCGTTCCGGCGCCTACACGATTCCCGAGTTTCTCGGTCGCCGTTACAACCTCAGTGTTCGTACCGCACAATCTGTCATCTGGATCCTTTTCATCATGTTCGACCTCGGCGTGGTGTTCTACGGCTTAGGGCTGCTTTTTCAGAGTCTCATGGGTTGGGACTACTGGACCGCTGTGTTGATCTCCGCAGCCGTTATTGGCCTGTATACGTTCACGGGCGGCCTCACCGCCGTCGTCCTCACTGATGTGGTGCAACTGGTACTCATGTTTGTCGGTGGCTTTGCCATCGTGGCCCTTGGTCTTTGGGAAGTTGGCGGGTGGAATGCACTGGTGGAAAAAGTCACTGCGCTGGGGCCGGGCTACGAGCGGCACTTTGACCTGTTTTTACCGGCAGATACCGCCACACCATATCCGTGGACCGGCATCCTGTTTGGTCTGGGCCTGGTGATGTCAACGGCCTATTTTGTCGGCAACCAGACCATCATTCAACGAACCCTGTCCGCCAAGAATGAGTGGCATGCCAAGGCGTCTATGCTTTTTGCCGCCGGCTTCAAGGCGTTCATTCCCGTGCTCGTGGTCACACCGGGACTTATCGCCCTGGCTCTGTACGGCACGGGTATCGAAGATGGCGATACCGTAATGCCGATGTTGATAAAGAAATTGCTGCCACCAGGAATGGCGGGCCTGATGTTTGTCGCGTTTATGGCCGCAATGATGTCGTCGCTGGACTCTATGCTGAACAGCATCTCAACCCTTTGGGCGAAGGATATCTACCAGCAATTTCTCAACACGCAAGCAAGTGATACTGACCTGTTAAGGGTAGGCAGACTATTCATGCTTACCGCCCTGATATTCGGCGTGGCCACATCTCGAATCAGCGAACTTTTCGATGGCATGTATGTATATGTGCAAACGCTGCTGTCGTTTTTCCAGGGACCGACACTTGCGTTGCTTCTGCTGGGTATTTTCTGGAAACGCTGTACGCCGTGGGCCGGTTTCTGGGGATTGCTGTTTGGTGTTGCGACGGCCGGCGCCATGAGTTTCTTTGCGGACCGGATATTCAGCATCGAGGATCCATTTCTGTTCGTCTCCTTCTGGTCTTTCGTATTCACGCTCGTCGCTTTGGTGGGCGTGTCGTACGTCACTACCCCAAAGCCGGACAAACAGCTTCATGGGCTTGTGTATGGCCTGGTAATGGCGGATTCCGATATGCAGCAAGCGCTGAGGGAGCGGGCCAATGGTTGAATACATCCTGGATTTCCGTTGGGCTCACGACCTTTCTTTGAGCACGGCACGATTATTTTTTATGGCGTATTTCATCTTGATCACGGTTTTTGGATTATCCATGAGCAGGGAGTATGTTTTTCGCGGTGCCGAGGACCGGGCGTTATGGCGTGATCTGAGGCTTTGGGTCATCGTGATCATGACCGTTCAAGTTTCACTCTATTTGTATTTTTAGGATCATGGATCAAAAACCCATCAACCCGGCGCGAATCATAGGAATTTTCCTGGTCGTTTTTGCGGCCTGTGTACTGCTTGCCATTCCGGTCTCGCCCACCGTGGCGGGTAAGCTGACAAATCTCATTTGCGGTGCGGTAATTGGGCTGGTGGGCAGCGGATTCCTGATTGCCAGCAGGACTGATAAAGCAAAACACTGACATGAAATACGTGCATCCCGTCATTAGCGAGCACCAGGCGCTCGAAAAGCTCTCAAAGAAAGGCCTGTTTCAAAGAGCCGCTCCGCTGCAGCGTATTGAGCTCGTTTACCTGCCGTTCTTTCTCCACACATTTGAGATTTCCCGTTCGAATCGGACCAGCCGGCTACGCGCTCTGTGTGACGCTGTTACCGGCGTCGTTGTCGTACCTGACGACGGGTTCAAACCAGATTTCCACGCCCACGGTGAATCGCGCGACTACTTGATTCAGCCACGACTCGATGCCGAAAGCGCGCAAGAAATCGCTCGCGAAGAAATTATGCAGCTTGTGTTGAGGGAAGCGTTCAAACAACCCCTCGGTCGGGAGCTCAACATCCGCCAGATCACGGTTTTGGAAATCGCCCTTCCCTATTGGATTGCTTACACCAAAAAAGGTGAGCGTTATTCTATAAAAACAATCGATGGCTCCACAGGCGCAAAAGTGGGCTTTCGATTAAAGTCTGCGTTACTCGCTGGATTAACCGCGCCACCTGGCCGATCGACTGGCGCTCAAAAAAATTGCAACCAGTCACCACTGGCATGAAACTCCCGGTCTCCAAATCTGATGGCCACCGACGATTCAATGTCCTCCACCTCGTTGACTCCCTTAAACATAGCGCTTTGGAGTTTGCCTCCTCGCATATGCATCACGCCGGCAGTCTTTGACCCCAGCGAAATTTCGACTCTGTGTCCGGCAAATTCCACAGTGTTCTTATGCGGTCCTGCACTTCGCTCAAAGCCGAAACACCATAGAAAAAAGCCATCGGCATAGTCATGAACAAAAAACCTGGCGGAACCGCGAACCCTGACAGGAGAGTCGAAGCCCAGGCGTTGGGCAGACTCTATCGCCCAGTGCTCTGTAAACAGATTGCCGGGTGAATAGAACACGCGTCCGTTGCCAAGATCAACGACGCCCTGCCTGCCTGCAAGATGTCGTGCCAATCGATCGCATGCCTCCATGCGATTTGTCTTGCCAGGCATTTCCCCACAACAGACCAGTGATCCGCCATCCTCTACATAGTCGATAAGCTTGTTCTGATCAGCTTCATCCATAAAGAATGCAAGCCTGATAAAGCAGACCGGCCGTCTATGCAGTTCGGTGACAGACGACGCCTGCAGATCAACCATATCGAACAACTGGTTTTGAGAATGCAATTCTCCTGAAAACGATTCGAATGCTTCAAAACCCGCCCGGGGAACCTGGTGAGACGTGATGGCCCAGTGCTCATCGTCGGGGACCCAACCTGCCACCGATCCATAGGGCGGATAGATGAGCCACGTAAAAGGCGATACGGGGTTGGCTGCGAGTAGCGTTTCACCTTCCTTGTCAAACCATTGGTTCATCATTTCCATGGTGCGATACATCGGCGTGATTTTGCCGTCGGCGGTCAACGGTGCGTCCGACGGAAACGTTGGATGTTGTTTCTTGGTCGTTTTGTCGAGTTCATCGGTCCAGTAGTCATGTTGAACACCACAAAACACAACGTAACCGGTCCCGCCCGCCGCAATGGAAAGCAGCGTCTGGTAAAACGGAATGATGGGATACCTGGAGAAGGGGTGATAAAGCTTTGCAAAACCCCAGTTCTCCTCCATGTTGATGCCCGGGGCGCGCCGGACGGTGTTCACATAGCGGTTGAAAACCTGGTTCGGATGACATGGATCGTCTTTCGTGAGCGCCGTTGGACTCTCGATGTTGTACGCAGCCACGCCCAGCCAACTTATGAATCCGTAGTCGAACACATCACGATCCGCTTCAATGCGGTTGTGGGAAAACCACCAGTCAGCATACAGGTGAGCGTGCTCTGGATTCGCCTGTTCTTCGGAGTTCTCTTGTCCAGGGATGTTCTCGACGATTTCTGGCGCAAGTCCTGCAAAATTCGAAAGATGGGGGAGCTCGATATCCAGATAACGTTTGTACCGCGCATAGCTTTCGCTTCTTAGCCGCCACTGGTAGTCCCCCCACTTGATGGCACGGACGATGTCTGATTCGTCCTCCATGATCGCGCCCAGTTGTGGCGGTTCCGGCATGTTCTCGTTCTCGAAGCCTATGGCCCAGGGCGGGGCGTTACTGCTGCAATAAAGCGTTTCGTCGTTCAGCTGGATGCCAATGAGCCGACCTGCCGGGTAACCATGCGGTCGCAGCACATTGCCCACCGCTTGAAGCCACGCTTTTGCCAGGGCATCGAAAGACGCATCGAAAGGGGATGGCAGGACACTGCGGTCATAGTCCCAGACCAGTGGTTTTCCCTCATGGTCCAATACCGGGCTGATATCCGGGTTGAATCCAGGCGATACGAAATCCGGCAAACCACCAATATTGAGCTCCGAGTGCACGAACGGTCCCGGTTTTGCGATAATGTAAAAGTCTTCCCGACGACACAGATCGATAAAGGTGACCAAATCGCGGTTATCCTGCGTATCGCCGCAAAAATCGAAGTCTTGATTGTCAGAGGCAACGACGTGGTGCCGCCAGGGAATATAGAAGGTCACCACATTCGCGTGGGCTGCGCGGAGTTTTTGTAGCCGGTCCTGCCAGTTATCCTTCCGGTCGCGGTAATACTGGTATTCGACACCGCGCACAAAAAGGGGCTTGCCATCCAGATAATAACGACCATTTTGGTAGTCGAGCATTAGAATGATCTTTATCCCCGCACCGGAATCAGGGTACAACAAAACGATCATGCCCATCCCTTGTTTTGTCGCGACGCTTTTCTTGCTTTGTGCACACGGTCCCTCTCTCGCCGAGCCAGTAAAAGACGACCCTTTCCCGCAGCAAGTAGCGACTACTTACACGCACCTCCACGGTCTTCCATCCAGCGACGTCCGGACGATCCGAATTGGTTCTGATGGTGTTGTTTTCGTGGAATCCGCTGGTGGCAATGCTTATTTCAAGGACGGGTCCTGGGTCAGTGCCCCGGAATCCATCGCGGACCCCAGGATTGGCCGCGATGAGGATGACATCCGGGAAATGCTGGGGCTCGCAAGAGACATCCCCATCAATCAGATCAGCCGAAGTGTTGACGGGCGGATCGCAGTTGCGACTGAGGACGGATTATTCCTGGTTGACGCTTCCGGTGTTGCGGTGAGAGCCATCATTAGAGATTCAACGGGCAGACAATGGGCCTCACAAAAGGTGCGCGGCGTCGACTTTGATGGGAAAGGCAGACTGTGGGTAGCGACCCCTGCCGGTGCAATTCACGGCACCGATGAGTCCTGGACCTTTTATACGGGTGCAGAAGGTTTGCCTTACAACGACTTTACGTGGGTGGAAACCGGTGTCGACGAAAGCGTCTGGTTCGGAACCACGAAAGGTGCGATCCGCTTTGACGGCACCCGATGGCAGTATCGACAAGGTCGACGCTGGTTACCCGACGACCGGGTGAGACAGATTGCCGCGGATGAATCTGGCGGGGTCTGGATCGCGACCGCTGGAGGCGTTGCTCACATTGCCGACAAGCCGATGACCCTGGCTGCGAAAGCAGCTTATTATGAGCGGGAAATAGCACAATACATCAAGCGAACGCCCTACGGATACGTATCAAAATCCTACCTTGCCTCACCCGGCGACAAGACGGCTATCAATCATCAGCCAGGTAATAACGATGGCTTGTGGACCGGCATGTACGGCGCTGCCCAGGCCTTTGCCTATGCTGCAACAAAGAATCCTGCAACGCGGACACGGGCCAATGAGGCTTTTGACGCTTTAAGCTTCCTGCAAAGCGTAACCCAGGGCGGTACGCACCCGGCACCTGCCGGTTACGTCGCGCGCACAATACTGTCAACGAAAGCAACGGATCCAAATATTGGTTTACTCGAACAAGACAGGCGCCGCCAGGAAATGGATGCGCAATGGAAAGTAGTCGAGCCGCGTTGGCCAAAAAGCGCCGACGGACAATGGTATTGGAAAAGCGATACCAGCTCAGACGAGCTTGACGGGCATTATTTCTTCTATGCCCTGTTTTATGATTTGGTTGCCAACAGCGAAACCGAACGCCGAGCTGTCCGCGAAGTGGTTGCATCCCTTACCGATCATTTGATCGAGCACGACTGGAATCTTGTTGATCACACCGGCACCCACACACGGTGGGGCGTGTTTGCGCCTGACGAACTCAACGGGAATGCAGAGTGGATTGCCGAACGGGGTTTGAATTCCCTGAGCCTGCTGACATACCTCACGGTTGCCCATCACGTAACAGGTGACGACAAATATCAAAAACATCTGCAGCAGCTTATCGCTAAACATCACTATGACATCAACGCAATGGTGCCAAAGATTCAATTCGGCGTGGGTTCCGGCAATCAATCTGACGATGAACTGGCCTTCATGTGTTTTTTTACACTACTAAGACTGAGTCAGAACGAGGAGCTTGTTAACAGCTTGCGTTACGCGTTTCATCTCTATTGGCGGCTCGAGCAACCAGAAATGAATCCCTTTTTCAATTTTGCTTATGCCGCGGTGGCGGGTGATGCCAAATACCGAGATCAATGGGGTGTGCACTCACTGCTTCCCTGGTCCGGGTGGCTTGCAGATTCCTTATTGACATTGAAGGACTTTCCATTGGATCGCGTCAACTGGGCCCATGAAAACAGCCATCGCATCGACATTGTGGATTTGCAAGAATTACAGCGAGTCGATTTTACCGCTCCTCCTATAAAGAGAAGAGGTGCACGTGTGGGCGGCAAGGTGCTGCCCGTTTCTGAGCGTTTCCTGAGTAACTGGAATGCTGATCCATGGCAGCTCGACAGTGGCGGTGCGGGTAACGAGTTGGCGAGTGGCACGGCATTTCTCCTGCCCTACTACATGGGACTTTACCTCGGCATTATCGAAGCTCCGTCTGAATCGGAGAATTAGAAAATGTCGCTGCGAACCTGCTTTACTCCCACAGCCAGGCGGCCCCCCGCACACCGCTCGAATCGCCATGAACCGCTGGCTTTATTGGAGTATCAAAGACGTCCGTAAATATCTGATCGCTTATCGAATCTGGAATGGCATCGTACAACTCAGAGATATTTGACATACCGCCACCGAGCACGATGACATCGGGATCGAGGATATTAATCACTGTGGCCAGGCCGCGGGAAAACGCCCCAACATATCGCTCAAAACACCGCGTTGCGTCGCTCTCTCCATCTCGCATGCGCTCAACTATCAACTCTGCTGTCGTCTTTATACCGGTGACCGCTTCATAGTCGCGCGAAAACGCAGGGCCCGAAATATAGGCTTCCATACACCTTTTGCGACCGCACCAACACGTGGGGTCCGGGGCTACCGGGTCGTCGTCATATCGAGTCAATGGTGTGTGGCCCCATTCTCCGGCGATTCTTGACCTGCCCTCAAGAGGTCTGCCATTCACGGCGATGCCACCACCAACCCCTGTCCCGATTATTACCCCGAATACGGTTGTGGCGCCCTTGCCAGCGCCATCCACGGCTTCCGACAGCGCCAGGCAGTTGGCATCATTTGCAATTCGAACCGGCCGCCCTAGTACTGCAACAATATCTTGATTAAGAGGCCTGCCGTTAAGCCACTGCGCATTTGCATTCTTGACGAGACCCGTGGCTTGAGAAATCGCCCCGGGGATTCCCAATCCGACGGTTGCATCGCAGGCCGTATCCTTCTCTCCCTGCAACACAAGATCGCACACCAAGCGAATACAACCCTCGTAATCGTCTTGCGGCGTAGGTTCACGTTTGCGCCACTTAATACTGCCGTCATCGGCCAGCACAGCCACTTCGACTTTTGTTCCGCCCAAATCAACACCGATCTTCATCAGATGTCCTTTTTCTTTAGTCGCCGATAAGACGATTTTCTCGTTAGCGGTTCCCGTGACGACCAATAATACTTGTCTGTCACGATTCTTGGGATAGAATCGTGCGGCTTTCTGGTGTCAAACCAAGGAATAATCGTGATAGCGCGCACGTCGATGAAAATCGCCCCCTTGCTATTCAGCGTCGTGCTGCTCGTCGCATGCGGCCCGGCGCGGGACACAGAACAGGCCCCGGCCCGGACTCGCAACGTCATTCTCTTTGTCGGTGACGGTTTCGGGGGCGCCCAAACGATGCTCGGCATACAATATGCGCGCCTTGTCGAGAAGCGCGAGCTCAACATCGAGTTACTCATGCGCGACGGAAATACTGGCTACTCACAGCCGCTGCCGTTCGAACGCATCGTCATCGATTCTGCTGCCGCTGCGACGCAGTTGGCGACCGGTCAGGCAGTCCGGAATGAGACCCTGGGCCTGAATCCCGACGGCTATCCGATTGAGACGATCCTGGAGTGGGCTCACGAACGTGGCCTCGGGACCGGGCTCGTCACAAACATGCGTATTACCCACGCGACCCCTGCTGCTTTCACCGTTCATCAAGGCTCGCGCTACGACAGCGAGCAGGTGCTGATGGACGACCTTTTGCAAGATGGTGATGTCGACGTCTTTCTCGGCGGAGGAGCGCGGGCCCTGGTGCCCGCCGGGTCGCGGGTCTCTGAGGCTCTTCCAGGCATTCCCGAGGAGTTGGATGGCGAATCGATTCGCAACGACGAATTAAACTGGGTCGAGGAATTAGCGGGTAAGGGCTATGTCATCGTTTCCGATTCTTCGTCATTGCATGAGGCTGCAAGCCACGCGACGAAACTCCTGGGCATGTTCTCAGCCGGTCATTTCCCTTATGTCATCGACGGTCGACAGATGAATCTCTCGACCGTTCCGAGTCTGGCCGAGATGACGAGCGCAGCGATAGACATCCTGTCGCGGCGCAATGAAGGTTTCTTCATACTCGTGGAAGGAGGACGTATCGACTCCGCGGGGCATGCGAACGACGCGGGCACCATGCTGCACGAGATCCTGGACTTCGACGACGCCGTGGGCAAGGGCCTGGAATTTCAGCGCAGCCACCCGGACACCCTGGTTCTTGTGACAGGGGATCATGATACCGGCGGATTTTCGTTCACCGATGCGAATTTTGGTCCGGCCGCAAAGGTTCAACTCGATAGTGGCATCGTTTATCAGCCCGATATTCCGTATCCCTCCAAGGACCAACTCGAAATTCTCTTTCGGCAGAATGCATCCTACTCATATATCTTGAAGCAGGCCGGCATGGATCCGGAAAAGCTCGTCGAACTCGTTCTCGCGCACACGGGCCTCGAGATGACGATGGCTGAGGCGAGAGAGGCGCTGGTCAGAAACGAACAGGGGCTCGCCGGGACAAAAGAGTTACGGCCTTATTACGGTGGTTCCGATGACAGTGCCTCTGCGCTGCTCGGGCGGGCCCTGTCGCGGCACACCTATGTTGTGTGGTCGACAGGAGAGCACACGAGTGACCCCGTCCCGACCTACGGGCGTGGACCGGGCGCTGAGAAGCTGAGGGGGATCTATCTGAACACTCACATTTACTCGGTGATGCGTGAAACGCTGGAAACCGGACCTTGATGCGGGGATCGGTCTCCTGATTCCATCTTGTCATCGGCAGCCCGATATTCGCGTGATGGCAAGAGCTTACGCCAGATATCGCCAGTATCCTCCGCGAACACGAGTTCTTCAGTGGCAGGGAGGATGTGCCAGCTATCGAACGACAGCTCGTGCTCCAACTGTCCCGCCGACCAGCCCGCGTAGCCCGCGAAAAAGCGAAGCTTTGCAGCATTTGATGCGGTCGCCAACAAAGCCTCATCCATGTTTACCAGATGCACCACACTCTGGGGGCCTTCCAGCATGCTGATGGCACCTGGTTCAAAAACTGATCGCGCCTACATCTCCTTGAGGCGCGCAACGTCTGTCGAGTGCTGTGCCCGGGAGATGGTGTAACGACTGATCGCGACGCAAGCGCCAAGGTAGATTACCATCACCAACGGACCGTAGATTAACCCCAGGTTGAATATCGTGTCGGCCGAAACCTCGCCGATGGCGGTTGCCGTCGGGAACGCGATCAAGGCGAGCAATGTGCCTGCGATTAAGGTGCCCAGTGCATCGGCACACTTGCCCGCGAATGTCATTGTCGATGAAATAACACCCTCGTTACGGCGCCCGGTCTCGAGCTCCATCTGTTCGGTGACGTCCGCCGTCATCGAGCGCCAACACACGTCGAAAACGAGAAACAGCACGGTCTCAAAGAACGCGAACCCGACCATGAAGTAGAACAGCGCCTGCGTGCCGTTGTCCGGAAAAACCCCCAGCAAGCGCATGGCGATGGGAAAGACATTCACGAGACTCGCACCGACGAGGCCAAAGATCGCTATGCGTTTTTTCTCCCTCCCATGCGAGAGCCGCGCCAGTATCGGCGGCAGGAATAGACCACCCAGCACCATTGGCGCCACGATGATTGAAATCTGCCAGCTCGTGAATTCCCAGAAGTAACTGTAGATATACACCCACAATACGGTATAGGTACCTGAGGCCGCCCAGTACAGAATCCCCGCCACCATGACCGAGCGAATAGCTGGGCTACGAAGAACGTCACGCACCTGCACGTAGAATTGTTTCGGCCCCACTGCTTGTTGAATGACGTACTGACGGGAACGCGGCACGAAGCGATGCAGCCCAATCGTGAAAACAAGAATAGCCGCGGCGATGGCTAAGGCCCCGACCAGTCCCGCCGCCTGATAACCCTCGACATTCATAATGCCGTCCACGTACTGATCCGTCGGCACCAACCATATTCCATACATCAGGACCGACATGCCGTTCGATACCACTGCTAACACCGCGTGAAAGCTGGACAGCAGGCGTGTGCGTTCCTCGTAGTCGCTCGTCAGCTCGGCTACAAACGCATAGGCCGGCACGAGGAACAGGGTCCAGCTGACGCGCAGTGCCACATTGCAGGCGACCAGGAAGAAGAACAGGTCCATGTCGCCCTGCACCGAGGCCGGTGGGTGCCACAACAGGAAGTACGAAATCGACAGCGGCAAAACCGATGCGTAGAGGTAGGGATGGCGCCTTCCCAGGCGTGACTTTGTATTGTCCGAGAGATATCCAACCAGCGGATCGCTGACCGCATCGAAGATCAGCCCGACACCCAACGCCACCCCAGCCAGCTCCGGAGACAGCCCCAGTACCTGGCTGTAGTACACCAACACGAAATAGTGGGCGTTCTGGATGACACCGTAGACCAGTCCGCCGCTGCCAAAAAAAGCGCGAGTGCTGCGGGTAACTCTCAGTTCCATGGCAGAAATACTACACGAGGTACGAGAGTGCTACCGGCGACCGGACAATCAACATTGCAGGGTTGGCTGTTGCTGCTCCGCTGGCGAGCGCGGTGAGAATCAGAGCGAGGACGAGTCAACAGCAATCTGGCCGTCCGGCGAAAGTAAAAAGCGGTCGAACTGATACATGATACGAAAACTCCCCGTCTCGTCCGGATTCTCGGTCACCAGTATCTCGTCTTCGTCGATTCGAATCGCAACGAAGTCACTTAAGAGTGTCGCGATACTGTCTTTCTCTGCTGCGTATACGATATCCATTTCCATTTCCTCGTCGCCCGTTAGCGTTGAACCACTGACGTTCCGTCACCAG
>Ga0209988_10002014_pt1 | contig 13373 bp, 8 predicted proteins | sample N075metaG_FD_183115 | JGI IMG/M metagenome (GOLD analysis project Ga0209988, IMG submission 183115) | Deep subsurface microbial communities from Kermadec Trench to uncover new lineages of life (NeLLi) - N075 metaG (SPAdes) (version 2) | ecosystem: Environmental > Aquatic > Marine > Ocean trench... | reverse complement strand
GTCACCGTCGAACTCGTCTGGAAGTTGTACATCCCACCGCCGGTGGAGGCTGAGTTTCCGCTGAACGTGCAGTCCACGACCACTGCGTCGCCGAAGCTCAGCATCCCGCCGCCAAAACCGGCAGAATTGTCGGTGAACGTACAGTCGCGCACCGTCGGGCTGCTCAAGAAGTTGAGCATCCCGCCGCCGGAGTTGTCCGGAAAGTCGGCGTTACTGTCGGCACTGCCGCCGGTGATGGTGAAGCCGTCCAGCACGGTGTCCGGCCCCTCACCGTTGACACACTGCACGACGTGAAAGAAGCCAGCGCCGTCGATGATCGTCACCTCCACCCCGTCCGAACTGTGAAGCCAGATCGCCTTTCCAAGGAAGTCGATCGTCTCGAAGTACGTGCCTGGAGCGACGACGATCTCATCCGTGTCCACGGCGTTGTCGATGGCGGTCTGGATCGAGCAGTACGGATCCAGCTCCGACCCGTTGCCGCCGGGGCAGCTCACGTCAACGTAGATGGTTGCGGCCTGTGCGGTCGAGACGGCCAGCAGGGTCACGGCACAGATCAGCTTGATCATCCATCACCTCCCGCAGGCATTGTCACACCTGGGGTCGGCTGCGCCTAGCACTTCGTATCGACCCGCTCTCCTACCGCCGGCACCAGGTCGCTGCCAGCTGCATGGCATGGTGGTGCAGCTCGCTGATCTCTCGACCGAACGTCTCGGTGGCCTTCGATCCCATCACGACGTCCAGTTCCAGGCTGTCCAGCCCGTCGCCGACCCAGGCCAGCTGTTCCCGGACGGGCTGGCACTTGTCGAGCATGCGGTCCGTGGCGTCCCGCATAGCGGCGATGTCGGGCGGATCCAGCTCCAGGACCGGATCGTGCTCCGTCTCGAGGACACCGAGCTGGTAGAGGGTGGCCCGGCTCTCGGCCAGCATCTCACGGACCCGCACGAGCCGCTTTGCAAGGGCTTTGGCCACACGCGGCGAGCTGGGCGTCGGATCAAAGTCCAGCGAGGTCCGGAGCGAGGAAAGTCTCCGCCACACTCGTTCCAGGGGCGGCGTCGTCTGTTGCACGACACGCCGCGCCTCGGCCAGTTGACGCAGGAGTCGTGTCGTTTCGGGGTCCATCGACGCGGTCGCCGCCGACGGGTCGAATTCCACGGCGAGCGCCTTGCGGACCGCCACCTCAACATTGCGACCACGGGCGTTCTCCGCGATGCATACGCCGTTCCGGTCGAGCACGAACAATCGCGGGATGGACGAGATGCGGTACTTGGTCGCCAGACGCGTCTTCCAGCCGCCACCCTCCATGACGTGGAGCCAGTTCATCTCGCTCTTGGCGACGAACGTCCGGAACTTGCTCTCGCTGTGATCCAGCGAGATGCCAACGATCTCCAGGCCCTGGTCGTGGAATTCGTCGTAGACGCGTTTGACGTGCGGCAACTCGCGGCGGCACGGGCCACACCACGTCGCCCAGAAGTCCACGATGACCGCCTTGCCGCGAAGATCGGCCAGGGACACGACCTCGTCGGTGATCGCGTTGATCGCGGTGAAGTCCGGGAACGTCTTGCCGAGATAGTTGCCGGCTTGGGCAACCGGGGCCACAACGGTCACCGCCAGTACACCCGCCAGGAGTTGTCGTGTCACGGTTGAATCTCCCTGTCCCTGAGGGGAAGTATCATCGCCCAGGCCGACAAATCAAGGCCGCTGCACGAGAAAGCGTTCATCCCTCGACCGTCACGCCCTTCCAGAACGCAATCCTGCCCTTGATCTCCTCGGCGGCGGGCTTCGGGTTGCCGTAATGCCACGCCGCGTCCTGGTTGACCTCGCCGTCGACCTCGATGTGGTAGTAGGCCGCCTCGCCCTTCCAGGGGCACACCGTGGACAGGTCGCTCGGCCTGAAGTACCGGGTGTCGATCGAGGACGGCGGGAAATAGTGATTGCCCTCGACAATCACGGTGTCTTGGCTGTCGGCCAGGGTTACGCCGTGCCAGGTTGCTCGTGCCATGGTGTTTCTCCACGGGGGATCGTACAGTAGTGCGATGGGCGATTCCACGGCGACGACAACGCTCGCACGACGCATTCGCGTTGCAAACGGCACCGAGCCGGGCGATCTGCTCCTGACCGGTGGCCGGGTCGCCAACGTGTTCACCGGCGGCATCGAGACCGCTGACATCGTCATCGCGGACGGGTGGATCGCCGGGATCGGTCCCTACGACTGGCAGGCCGCCGACCGCGTCGAGCTCGATGGCCGCACGGTCATTCCGGGCCTGATTGACGCCCATATACACGTCGAGAGCACACTGCTGACACCACCGCACCTGGCGCCGATCGTCGTCCCGCACGGGACCAGTACGCTCATCGCCGATCCACACGAGATCGCCAACGTGATGGGTGTGGCGGGTGTCGAGCTGCTCATCGACGCCAGTACCGGCCTGGGACTCGACATCTTCTATATGGCGCCATCGTGTGTACCGGCGATGCCCTGGGAGCACGCCGGGGCCGTCCTCGATGCCGCCGGCATCGAACGACTGCTGGCCAATCCCGCCGTACTCGGCCTCGCCGAGATGATGAACTTCCCCGGCGTCATCGCCGGCGATCCGGACGTGATGGCCAAGATTGCGACGGCCGCGCGCCACGGGGCGATCATCGACGGCCATGCGCCAGGTCTGGACGGGCGCGATCTCGTGGCGTACGCGGCGGCGGGCATCCGCTCGGACCACGAGTGCACCAGCGCCGATGAGGCCGCGGCGCGGGGGGCCCTGGGCATGCTGGTGCAGGTGCGGGAGGGGTCGATCGCCCGCAACCTGGACACGATGCTCCCGCGAATCATCGATGACACGCTCGGCGACTGGTGCCTCTGCACCGACGACGTTGACGCCGATGAACTGCTTGAGAACGGCCACATCAACGGCCTGCTGAGGCGTGTCGTCGCCGCCGGCGTCGACCCCGTCCGCGCCGTCCGCCACGCCACCCTCGTGCCGGCCCGGCATTACGGGCTGACCGACCGCGGAGCGGTCGTGCCCGGACGCAGGGCGGACCTGGTCGTCGTTGACGACCTCGTGGAATTCAGGGCCGCGGTCGTCGTCAAGGACGGCGTCATCGTCGCCCGGGACGGCCAGTACCTGAAGACGTCAGAACCGGATCGGATTGCGGTCACCAACACGGTTCGACTCGGCGCGCTGGACGAGTCGTCGTTCAGACTGGCATTGTCCTCGCCGAGGGCCACCGTGATCAGGATCATCGCCGAGCAGATCGTCACCCGTCGCGAACAGATGTCGGTGAAGATCAGCGACGATGCCTGGTGCTTCGACGCCGATATCGACGCGGTCTTGATCGCGTCGATCGAGCGGCACCACGCGACCGGGTCGATCGGGCTGGGGCTGGTATCCGGATTCGGGTTCCGGCGTCACGGCGCCATCGGGTCGTCGGTCGCCCACGACTCACACAACATCATCATCGCGGGCACAAACGCACCCGACATGCTTGCGTGCGCGCGGGCCATCGAGGACGTCGGCGGCGGTTTCGTGGCCGTCTCCGGCGGCACCGTCAGGGCGTTGCTTCCACTGCCGGTGGCCGGCCTGCTGGCCACCGAACCCGCCGAAGCCGTCAGCCGGAAGCTGCGGGCCGCGCACGCCGCGGCGGCCGAGCTTGGGTGCCCGCTGGCGACGCCGTTCGGCACGCTGTCATTCCTCGCGTTGTCGGTGATCCCGGAACTGAGGATCACCGACCAGGGATTGTTCGATGTCACCCGGCAGGAGTTCGCCGTGGTGGCGGGCTGAGAACGAATGGTCAATCAATCAATGAGACATCCCGGTCTTGCCGCGTTGGCGGCACTCTTGCTGACGCCCCCTGGTGCTGCTGATACGGGCAATCCTGTCGCGGTCCGCTTCTGGGGTCAGGGACTGGTCTCGATCGAGACGTACTGGAACCTGAGCATTGCGATCGACCCCTACGCCCTGCGTATCGGCTATCGCGATCCGGAGATCGACGCCGACCTCGTCCTGGTCACCCACGAACACTATGACCACAACAACGTGGGCCTGGTCCGCGGCGCCCGGCACATCGTCCATGCGCTCGACAACGCCGGCGCGATACGCGTTGTCGACCTCGTGCTGGACCGCCTGCCGAACCAGGACGACGTAAAACTGACCAGTGCCGCGGCCACCGTGCTGCGTTCGACGCACGCCATTGGCGTGCGATCACTGGCGGCATTCCACGATGCTGTTGCCGGCAGGGACCGCGGCGCGGTCGGCATGCTGCTCATCGAGGCCGACGGTGTCCGAATTCTGCACTGCGGCGACCTCGGCCAACCGCTGCTCACACCGTCCCAACTGGAAGCGATCGGGAACCTCGACGTGCTGCTGATTCCCGTCGGGGGCGTGTACACCATCGACGGTCCGGAAGCGGCCCGGATCACCGAGCAGGTCCGGCCCCGTATCGTCGTACCGATTCACTACCGGACCGCGGACCTGACGCTGCCGCTGGAGCCGATCGACGACTTTCTCGATGCGTTGCCGGACCGCTACCGCCGGGTTGCCGCGGTCGGCAACACGCTGGCCATCACGGCCGGTCTCGGCCCATCGGTCGAGTCGCCGAACGTCGTGGTCTTGAAGACGCGACCGTGGACGATGCCCGCCGAGATGGCGGCGTTGTTCGAACACAAGGCCGAGGCAGCCGCCGCGTCAGCGATCGTCTTTGACGCACTCACGACGACACAGATGAATCACCGCCCCGGCAACGGCACGCACACGCCCCGGTGGAACGCCGAGCACATGATGGGCGCCGAGGCGGAATTCTTCACCGCGATCTACCACCGCGTGGATCCCTCGCTGGCGGCCATGAAGCTGCGACCCGCGCAGATGCCCGATACGTACAACGCGGCCCACCCCGACTGGACCGGACGCGAAGAGGCCCGTCAGATCGACCGGATCCAGCGTCTGAGCCGCCGCTTCGCCTACCTGCTGGCCGACATGCCGCTCGACGAAAAGCCGCCCGAGAGCTGGTGGACGCTACGCGGACTGCTCGAACAGATGCAGCGGCACTACGGTGAACACACGGCCAACGTCATGCGGAAATTCGAGCTTCCCGACTGGCCGGCTGCCGCGGCGCCGTAACACGATCCAGGAAGCGGCACACCGCCGCGAAGACGTCGTTGCTGCCCTCATCTCGAATAATCAGGTGCCGGTCAAAGGGCATCGTCGAGAGCAGCTTGTCCTCGGAGCCGAGCCGCTGCAGGAGCAGGCGACCGCCATCGGGGTCGACGAGCGGGTCGTTGTCGCCCTGCAGAAGCAGCGCCGGCGCCCGCACGTCACCGAGACCGCGGTAGCACGCCTTCATGGCGCGTCGCAGTTCGCGGATCCCACGGAGGTAATCGACACCGTAGTTGATGTCGGGGCTCTCCGTACCCTCGTTGGAGATACTGTAGTAGCGGCGGCTGAGGCCGAGCCGGCGCATCCACCCGTTGAATCGCACGATCGCGCCGACCAGCGGCACCCGCCGATCGCGGAGCTTGCCCGGCGCGTTGATGCCGAAGACGCCGGCGACCGTGTCGGCCTGTCGAGAAGCCAACAACAACGCAAGCGTACCGCCGAGTGAGAAACCGCCGGCGACAACGGTGTCGCACTGGTGCCTCAGCAACGCCATCGCGCGGGACAGCCCTTCCAGCCAGTCCTGCCAGGAGACACCGTTCATCTGGTCCGGGGCCGTCCCGTGACCCGGTAGTCGCAGGGCATAAACGCTGTACCCCTGGTTGCAGATGTACTCGGCAAGCGGGCGGACCTGCTCGGGTGATGCCAGGTAACCATGCGACAGGATCACGCCGGCCCGGGCATTGGTTGCCTCCAGCAGAAACGGCTCGCCGAAATCCTTGTCCTTCGACTCGTCGGGATCGAACGCCTCGGCGTAATCGCGTTGGAAGACCTCTGCCTCGTGATCCCGCAACGCCGCGGCGGTCCGTTTTCTGAGTTGTGCCGTCGGGAGGTTGACGTTGAGCTGGACCGACTCCACGGCCGGCCGGACGGGCTCGACCTCGTTGGCAAGCACCTGGGTCATCTTGTGCAGTCTGATCGTGTGGAACCCGTGCTTCTCGTCGAGACGCTGCCGATCGATCACCAGGTGATCACGGTCCACCCGGATCACCTTCTCACGCCTGGCCAGTGCCAGGATCGTGTCCCACGGCGGGAACGCATCACCGGTGACCAGTGCGGTAATCCCGTTCCGCATCGTGGGATGCAGACGCACGCTCTCGTTGCCGTCCAACTCACGGGCAGTCAGGTACAGTGCCGCGCGAAGATCGTCGATCTGGATCCGATCGCCGTTGAACACACGCAGGCCATAAGTAAACAGGTGGTCGAAACTCACTTCGATGTTGCTGTACACGCCGTGCATGCACGCGTCCGTCAGGCGGCGGGCTTGTTTGCGGAGGAAGAGTTCCGCGCCACGCTCCTCGTTGAACATGCCCGCGACCTTTCGAGCCACCGCAACGACTTTGCCCAGGTAATCGGCGACCTCGATCGGCTCGCCGAAGTGAATGCATATCTCCGAGCCCTTCAACAGGATGCTGCCCTCGACGGTCAGTTCCTCGTCGATCCGCGGATCGATGTCACGGACAAGCAACCGCGCGAGCCGGTTGGCGAGGTTGCGGCTGGGACGCATCGGGTAGAACGTCAGCGTGACGGGAACCATCACGATCCCCTGGGAGCAGATGCTCTGCGGGCCACGGAGACCGTATGCGGCCTCGTAGAACTCGGTGCGGTGAAGGTCGTCGTCCTTACAGGCGTCGAGATAGCGGCGCTTGCCGATCTCCGCCTTCAACGCCAGCATGGCCGCGCCGGTGTGCGGCGGCCCCTGCCGATCCGGCTGATCGAGATGATACCGCCCCCGGTGGATCGTCTTCTTATTCTTGATGAGGCCGCCCTCGGGATAGATGACCCAGTCGTTCCGGCAGGTCATCAGCTCGCGGACGATCGTTCGGTTGCGTCGCGGGTGACGCGTCGACATCCCGCCGACCGCCTCGAAGTAACGGCCGAACAGACCCTTGAAGACACTGTGCGTTCCCAGGCTGCGCACATGCCGCCCGGCGTACTTGTGGATAATGTACGGAACGAGGAACGTCTCGACGCGTGTGAAGTGATTGGGCGCGAAGAGCGTCGGCCGGCACACGAGGTTCTCCGTACCCGTGACGCGGATACGGATGCCGAGCGCGCGGCTCAGCAGGCCCATGAGCTTCCCACTGACCTTGTATGCCTTCAGACCCATCTGCTTCTCACGCGCACCGCTCGACTGCACCGGGCGCCGGTGTCCGGGCCGCCGGCGCTTCGATGATGCCCTGCTCCAGCCAGCGACACTCACCATCGAGCACCCGCCCGGCAAGTTCGTTGGCGCGGCGCCGGTCGGCTCCGGGCGTCCCGCGGAACAGCTGCTTGACACGCTGCCGTGACCGCCGGCAGACGACGTCAGCGAGCATCCGCGGGGAGTCGCCGGCCTCGCTACCGGCTGCCAGCGACTCGGCGTAGGCACATGACGCGGACATGACAAACAACTCCGTGCCGATGTCTATCAAGCGGCCCAGGAGCACCTGGCGTCGCTCGAGCTTCGGCCCGTACCGTGCCATGGCCCCGAACAGCTTGGCGGCGAGACGGTGAGCGTTGCGATCGGTGAACCGGTGATGCGATGCGAGTTGCCCGTAAACGCGGTGACGACGCGGAAACAGTCGGCCCCAGAGCTGCGTCGGGTACCACTTCGCGTAGAACAACATGACACGGCCCAGCGCCCTGACTTTTCGACGCAGCCCGACACCCCTCCGCAGCAGGTCGCCGGCGACCTGCAGGTGCGGGTCCAGCGCCTCGCGGGCCAGGAACAGCCGCATGATGTCGCTTGTGCCTTCAATGATCGTGTTGATACGGGCGTCGCGCATCATCCGCTCGACGGGCCAGGGGTCTTCGCCGCGCTGCCGCAGTGATTCAGCACGCTCGTACCCGCGCCCGCCACGCAGTTGCATCGTGTGATCGATGATCCGCCACGACGTCTCCGAGCAGAAAAGCTTCGCCATCGCCGCCTCGATGCGGATGTCGCGATCCTGGTCCGCCCAGTGCGAGGTCAGCCACGTGACGGCTTCCATGGCGAATGTGCCGGCCGCGATGTCGGCGATCTTCTCGCGACCCGCCTCGTGCTTCCCGATGGGCAGGCCCCACTGAACGCGACTCGCGGACCAGCGACGGGCGATCGACAGGCACTGCTTGCCCATGCCCGTGCACGCCGCCGGCAGCGTGAGCCGACCGGTATTGAGTGTCTTGAGGGCAAGCTTCAGGCCCTGGCCTTCACCCAGCAGCATGTTCGCCGCCGGCACGCGGACGTCGGTGAACCGCATGATTCCATTCTGTATGCCACGCAAGCCCATGAAGTCGCAGCGATGCGTCGTCTCGACTCCGGGGCTGTCGGTTTCGACGATAAACGCCGTGATCTGGGTTCGCTCCTTGCCGCGGACCATCTTTGGAGCCGTCCGGGCCATGACCACCAGCAACTCAGCGATAGGGCCGTTTGTCGTCCACTGCTTGACACCGTTGAGCACGTAATGCGAGCGATCGTCACTGAGCTTCGCGGTCGTCGTCATCCGGGCCGGATCGGAACCGACCTCCGGCTCGGTGAGCGCGAATGCAGTCAACGCACCACGCGCGATCCGGGGAAGCCAGGTCTGCTTCTGCTGATCGGTACCGAACATCTTCAGCGGCTGCGGTACGCCGATCGACTGGTGGGCCGAAACGAGAACCGCCGTCGAACCGCAGTGCGACGCAATCGCCATGAGCACGCGGTTGTAATTGACTTGAGAGAACCCGAGCCCGCCGTAGGCCTCCGGAATCTTCATCCGGAAGATTCCCATTTCCTGCAGCGCATCAATGACGACCTGGGGCACCGTGCGTGTCTCGTCGACCTCGTCGGCATCGAGGTGCTCGGCGAGAAAGGTGGTCACCCGCTCGACCAGTTCGTCGCCCGTGCGTCGGTCATCGTCGTCCTGTGTGGGAAACGGGTGCAGTTGCTCCGGCTCGTAACTGCCCATGAACAGCCGACCGGCAAAGCTCCGACCCGCGTCACCCCGTGCGGCCTCCGCGACCTCCATGGCTGCCCGCTGCTGATCGTTGAGACCCGCACCGGCGATCAGGGCATCGGCTGCAGTATCTTCGCAGTGTTGTGACATCGTTGCGTATCCTGTGGTTCAGGCGGCTCGGTCCGAATAGAAGCGGCCACCGTTGCCCGCGAGCTTCTCGATGAGCGGCGCGGCCTTGAAACGCTCACCGAATTCCGCGGCCAGCTCGGCCAGCCGGTCGCGTATGAGCACGACACCGCGCTCGTCGGCGTAACGCAGCAGGCCCCCGCGGAACGGCGCGAAACCGGTGCCCATGACCATCGCCATGTCGAGCGCTTCCGGTTCGGCGACAACGCCCTCTTCGAGGCACCGCGCTGCTTCGTTGACCATGATCAGGATCGCGCGGTCGACGATCTGCTCGTCGGTCAGGTCGCGCGCGGTGATGCCGTCCTCGCGTCGCGCGTCTCGGGCCAGACGCTCCACACGCCGGTTGGGTCTCTTGCGGCCCTTGCGATACTTGTAGAACCCGGCGCCACTCTTCTTTCCCAGGAAGCCCCCGGTCTTGGCGACGGCGCCGAGCGCCTCGGGCACGTGCATCCGGGGCCCGTAGGCCTCTTCAAGCACCTTCGCGACCTTGTATCCGACGTCGAGCCCGACTTCGTCGACGAGCTCCAACGGGCCCATCGGCATACCGAAGTCCTCCAGCAGCCGGTCGATGCGTTGCGGTTGGACGCCCTCTTCGAACATCCATGCCGACTCGATGAGGTAGGGCAACAGGATCCGGTTGACAAGGAAGCCGGCACAGCCACTGACAATCATCGGCGTCTTGCCCATCTTCTTGACGAGTTCAGCGGCGGCCACGACGGTGTCGTTGCTGGTCAGCGGTCCGGCGACCACCTCGACCAACGGCATCCTCGGCACGGGGTTGAAGAAATGCAGTCCGACAAACCGCTCGGGGTGTTTGAGCACACCGGCCATCTCGTCCAGCGAGAGCGACGAGGTATTCGAACAGATGATCGTGGACGGGCGGACGCTCTTCTCGATCGCCCTGAGCACCGTCTTCTTGATCTCCATGTCCTCGGCGACCGCCTCGATCACGATGTCCACGCCGTCAAAGCCCGTGTCATCGATCGCCGGGGCAATCCTGTGCATGGCCATGTTCATTTCGTATTTCGTCATCTTGCGACGCTTCACAAGTGACCGGAACGCCGCAGCAGCGGCGGCCATGCCACTGGCAACCGCGTCCCATGACACGTCCTTGAGCCGGACGTTGATACCGGAACGTGCCAGCGACCATGCAATCCCGCTGCCCATGATGCCCGCACCGATGACGGCGGCCCGCCGGACCGGGTAGGCTCCGCCCTTGGACGGATGGGCCTTGCGGAGGCGTTGGCTTGCCTGGAACAGCCACACGAGATTCCGGCTGATCGAGGTCCCGGCGAGCCCCGCAAACGCCTCGGTCTCGATTGCGGCGCCCGCGGCAAGGCTGCCCGGGTATGTCTTGCGCACGACCTCCAACGCCGCCAGCGGCGCCGGATAGTGACCCCTGGTCCTGGCCATCACCTGCCGCCGGGCCTGACGCAGCACCAGGGCCCGCCCGATCGGCATCGCACTCAACAGCCGAGCCATCCTCCCCACGCAACGGCGCCGACGGCGGACGACCTCGCGTTGACCTTGCTTTGTCAGCACGTTCTCGATGAAACGCCGTGCTTCGTCCTCGACAAACGGCTCGGCGGCGATCGCGTCGGCGAGCCCCAGCTTCATGGCGCGGCGGCCGTCGACAGGCCGTCCGCCGAGAATCATCGTGAGAGCCTGCGGAAGTCCGATCAGTCGGGGTAGACGCAGTGTGCCGCCCCAGCCCGGGAGAATACCGAGATTGACCTCGGGAACGCCGAGGCTCGTGGCCGGGTGGGAGGTGACCATCCGGTACCGGCACGCGAGCGCGAATTCCAGACCCCCGCCAAGACACGCCCCGTGGATCACCACAAGCGTTGGAACCTGCCGCGCGGCCAGTTTGTCGAAGACGGCCTTGCCCGCGTCGGCCTTGGCCCTCGCGTCGTCAACGCCGTCGATCGCCGCCAGTTCGTTGATGTCGGCGCCGACGATAAAGCTGTCCTTCTTGGCACTGCGGATGATGATTGCGCGCACCGACCCGCCGAGATCCTCGTCAAGCACCGACTCCAGGTCGCTCAACGCGGCAGCGTTGAACTTGTTGACCTTCTCGCCGAACAGGTCGAAGGTGAGCCAGGCGATGTTGTCGCCGTCGACGGTGATGGTCCACGCTCTGTTCATCGCTTACGCCGCCTCCACTGTGACTGCCGCTCCCTGTCCGCCCCCGACGCACAACGTGGCGAGGCCATGCCGTTTGCCACGACGTCGCAGTTCGTGCAGGAGCGTGAGGATCAGCCGCGTGCCCGTTGCGCCGACCGGATGGCCAAGTGCGATCGCGCCGCCGTTGACATTGAGCCGACCCGGATCGAGCCTGCCGACGGGCGCGTCGGCGCCGAGGTATTCGCGTGCGAACGCTTCGCTCTCGAATGCCTTCTGGTTGGCAATGACCTGGACCGCGAAGGCCTCGTTGAGCTCGACAAGATCGAAGTCGTCCATGCTGCCGCCGGTCTTGCCCAGCAGCTTTGCGGTCGCGTACACCGGTCCGAGCCCCATCCGCCGACCATCCAACGCCGCGTAAGCCCAGTCACCGACGAATCCGATCGGTTCGACACCAAGTTCCCGGGCCTTGTCTTCGGAGGCGAGCACGAGCGCCGCGGCGCCGTCGGTGACGGGGCACGTGTTGCCCGCCGTCACGGTCCCGGCCTGGCGGTCGAAGTACGGTTGAAGCTTCGCCAATGCTTCCATCGATTGGTTTGGACGCGGCCCGTCGTCGACAACCTGGGCGTGGTTCCACGTCGGCGGCCCGATGACGGCGACGATCTCCTCGCCGAAACGACCAGCTTTCGCTGCGGCGTTCGCCTTCTCGTGGCTGGCCAACGCGAACTCGTCCTGCTGGGTTCGACTGATACCGAACTCACGTGCGAGCACCTCCGCGGTCTCACCCATGTTCAACCCGCAGACCGGGTCGGTAAGCCCCTGCTGCAACGCGATGACCGGCTTCAGGAACGACGGACGGAACGATGCAAGGATCGCGAGACGGCGTGCGAGCGAACGCGTCTTCATGAGTCTCAGCAGCAATGCGGTCATACGGTCGCCGACAAGCAACGGGATCTGGCTCATCGATTCTGTGCCACCGGCGATCACCAGGTCCGCGTGACCCGACTGAATGTGCATTGCCGCGGTGGTGACCGACTGCATACCCGACGCGCAGTTGTGGTGCACCGTGTGACACACCAGGTCGTCCGGCAGCCCGGCCTTGAGGGCGATCACCCGGGCGATGTTGGCCGCGTGCGGCGGCTGTGCGACGTTGCCGATGACGACCTCGGAGAACTGATCGGGCCCGATCCCGGTCCGGGCGAGCAGCTCCCTGACGACGATCGCCCCCAGGTCGTCCGCGGGCACCAATCGCAGCTCGCCGCCGCTCTTGCACAACGGCGTCCGCAACCCGTCAAGTATCGCGATACGTGGCCTATCCATGACCCGAACAACCCCCGAAAAATACCGTTCAGCCAGGTCTCACCGGTAGTACCCCGGTCGCGTCTGTTTCGTTCATAAATCCAATCGGCCGATCGGTTTAGAATCGTAGCGCCATTCGGCAGGAAGGACTCGAAGTGCCCTTCGGGCCCTCTACCATTCGACACGGCTGTCTTCCCGGACCTTCCACCGCATCGCGACGGATTGGAGAAGGCCTGACCACCCTTACAATGGCCTTCTCATGAAGCCAGCGACGCTCAAACGCATCACCCGGATCACGGCAAAGGTCGCGGTCCGCGTCGCCACCGGGATCTTTCTCATCGTCGCGACGCTGCTGCTGGCCATCGCCTTTGGAGACCGGTCCATGCCCGACCTCCACGCCTGGCACGAAGAAATCCCGGACGGGGAGTTCCGCGCCCGCGACCTCGAGCCCGGCTTCACGCTGGACGACTACCTGGCGATCGAGGAAGAGGTCTTTTCGAATCTCGACGCCTTCATGCTGAGTCCGGACAACATCGGTGGACACTCCGAGGCCATCCGCTACGTCAGGGGCGGGTTTGGCGATCCTGAGACGTTCGACCGCAACTGGAATCGCACCTTTGAACTGGTGCCCCGGGAGATTCGCGGGGGCGTCCTGCTTCTGCACGGCCTGTCCGACTCCCCGTACAGCATGCGGAGCTTTGCCGAGTCCGCCCACGATCAGGGTTACTAC
>Ga0209988_10002012_pt1 | contig 13381 bp, 12 predicted proteins | sample N075metaG_FD_183115 | JGI IMG/M metagenome (GOLD analysis project Ga0209988, IMG submission 183115) | Deep subsurface microbial communities from Kermadec Trench to uncover new lineages of life (NeLLi) - N075 metaG (SPAdes) (version 2) | ecosystem: Environmental > Aquatic > Marine > Ocean trench... | reverse complement strand
AGCGAGCGGGTGTTACTGCACGTATTATTGTCGATCAACTACATGATGCTCAACGATCTGGATGCCGCCAGAGTTGAGGTGTTACAGGCGGATGTAGTGATGAAAGAGCTGGCAAGAGAGGACAAGCCCATCGGCCAGCTTGCCAGTGCACACTATATTGCAGGCCTGATATATGAGTTAGGCGGAGAGCTCGATGATGCGATGATCAGTTATCGCAAGGCGGCAAACATAATGGCGCTACGTAATATGTCACCTCCCCCAGCCCTTAAAAAGATCCTGCTCAGCCTTAGTGAGCGCCTGGGACTGGATGAGGAGTATACAAAATACCGCGAACAGTTTGACTCTGCTGTCAAACCACCGACTCCGGATGCTGCAGAAATTGTCGTGATTTACTGGGACGGTGTAGTGACCAGCAAACGGGGAAATTCCCTCAGTGTGTGGGTGCCTACCCTGAATCAGGCGGTGTCTCTGGCCTTGCCTTATTACCCGCCATCAAATTATGTAGAAAAGCCTTTCACTCTGAGTATCTCTGGCCAGTACAATCGCACCGAGACTATCGAAGATATAGAAGCGCTGTTAAGAGAAGATATGGATGATGAGTCAGCCGCAATTTATGCCATGACCCTGGCGCGTATGGTGACTAAATATAAAATAGTAAAAAGTGCCGGTAACCAGGATGACAGCCTGGGCCTGTTTATAAATATCTTCACCATTTTGAGCGAAGTTGCAGACACCCGCAGCTGGAACATGCTGCCATCGAGCATACAGTTTGCCCGTTTTTCGCTGCCCGCAGGCGAGTACTCGCTACCCTTTCCGCACTATGCAAGATCGGGGCAAGCAGGACTTGTAGAGACAAAGCTGGTTGTTAGTGCGGGTAAAATAATCGTATTATTTGTACCGGGTGTTAGCCAGAGAATATTTTCCTATACTCAGGCTTTGCCGTAAAACCAGAAGGAAGGGGATCAAGGGCGTAAAATCAATGGGGCATAAGGAAGCAACATAATGAAGATAAATATTACCGCAACCCTCGTTCTTGGCTTTATATTAACAGCCTGCAGCTCAAAGCCCGGCTGGCTGGATAAACCCGCAGAGCAATATCCACAACAACGCTATCTTAGTGCCGTGGGTGAAGCAAACGATCGCAGCACCGCCGCTGATCGGGCGCTGGCAAACCTGGCAAAAATATTTGAAGTCGCCATCAGGGATCGTTCGCTGGATTTTTCACAAGCCCAGGTGAGCGGTGATCAGTCGGGACGCGCTGTCAATAATATTCAGACAGCATCGCGTTATGTTACCACCGAGGCCAGGCAGGTACTTGAAGGTGCGCAACTGGTGGAAAGCTGGCAAGCCGAAGAGGGGAAAACCTATGCCCTCGCTGTTTTGGAAAAAGCCCCCGCAGCGCGGCGCTTTCGTGATGGCGTGCGCAACGCAGACCGACAAATTGAATATCGTGTAAATTATGCCAGCCAACAGGCGCCTAATCCGGTGGCGGCACTAGCGGCGCTGGAGCAGGCCAGAAAAATAGAAAATCAGCGTAGCAACCTGAATCGTAACCTGAGTGTCATCAGCGGCAAGGGTATCAAGGGGTTTTATGACCAGGCCAGCCTGGAAAAACTGCTGCGCAATGCACTGGTCACTTTGCACTTTCATGCCGAGGCGGACTCTCCTCAGCTACAACAGAGCCTGGAAAGTGCGATCGTCACACTGGGTATTACGCTGGAGAAAAATGCGCCTTATCTGCTAATGGGATCAATGGATACCGAGCCGGTGCAACTGAAGCAGGGCTGGTACTGGCTGCGCGGTTCAACGGAACTTAGCCTGATTTATCAGGGTGAGGCGCTGGCGAAAAAACGCTGGCCACTCAAGGTCTCTGCAACGGACAAAGGTATGGTGGAGCAAAGGGCGAAGGATAAACTGAGCGAGCAGATGACGACTTACTTGTACGAGTTGATCACTTCGGCGCAATAGGCCGGTTCGCGGATTAAATCTGAACTAATTCACGTAGACAAAACTGAGGTCAACGGTCACCGCTTCAACAATGGGATTTTCAACAGCATCGGCACTATATAGATACTCACACCCGTTCTCGACCATACTGGTAAAGCTGTCAGGTATCTGTCAGTGAGAGCGGGACATGCACCCGCTGACTACGAATAAATCGGCAAAAGCTGACCTTCAGATTTCATCGCTCAACAGCCGCTTAGTGCCCACAGCAGACCTTAACGATTTCAAATAGAAGAAGTTTAATTTATCTGGGTGAATTTAATTCATCTAGTGCAGGAATAATATCCAATTGCTTTCGGTATGACGATTGTTAATAATCAATTTGTATCCGTCGAGTCCCCGGGTAGGGCTGCACAAACTCTTTAAGGGAAACTAATCAATTATAGCTTGAGGAGGTGGACTCGATAACCGATCGATTGAGGAGATAATACTAATATGAAAATACTAACTAATGACTGCAATGGCAATCCTGGCGCTTGCCCTAACGACACCTGCGACCGCGGGCCCGATGGAAACCAAATTGGTCGGCACGCTGACAATTGATTTTGATGTGCCCGATGATAACCCGACTATTCCAGCAGATTTTATATTTACTGTAGCAAAGGACACGCAATACTCTCTCTACGATCCAAGCGGGACGGCACCCTTTGGCAGCGACTTTCCCGTTCCTAAAGCAGTCCGGGGTGGTACGTTTAAGTTGAACGATTTGTGTACCAACACTATTGCAGGGGATACCACTGCGGGGGGAACGCAGCTGCGAGTTAGTCAGAAGAACGTAAGAGGCACGCTGTATCGGGCGCTCGTTACCAGTGGCGCGGCCACCTGCCTGTTTGTAGGTGGTGCTACTCGCGTAGACTCCCCATTTGACGATCCTTTTTTCGGAAATACCGACGTCGTTTCCGCGTTAGCAGGTGAAAGGGGTATCTGGCTTGCCCAGATTCTCAATGCCGCGGAAGACGGCGGCGTTGAAGGGGCCAACACCTTGCGTACCTTTTTCGAGATTCCGGTTGCTTCAACCATCGTCGAGCCTGTGTACGGGACAATTGAAGTATCCACCTACCTCAACCGTGGCGGTAGTGCGCTACATGTCGTCAATAAGGACATCATACTGAAGTTCAAACAGCCCTGACTGATGACGATGACGATGACTGACAGTTAATCGCCCATATGTATTGGAGACCCCGCTTCGGCGGGGTTTTTCTTTTGTCACGAATGTCCACAGTGTGCCGATCAGAGAAGATTCTGGCTGGGTTCTGAACGGCGGCTATCTGGAAATTTCCCGTCAAACAGGTATTAAGGTGTTGTTCGTCGCTGAAGTGCCTTTTGCTGCCGCTAAGTATCTAGAAGTGATCGGCTCCAGCGACCCTGAGCGGGCATTGGTAATAGGCAGTCCTATACGCACTCCATCTTCAATATTTACATTTTAATAAGTGTGGTGGGTCAATGCATTTATATTATTAACTCACGTTAGGTTGATTATCGCCCGGCAAATTGTTGGGTGTTTTTTTTGCGGGAACTGGTTTTCGTGCCGCATTGGGTGAGTAGCGCAGTGCTGTTCGTTGGTTCAGGTTGCCTACGAATTCTTCAACGTGATCGGTCACTGATTTCAGCGTGCCGGGACGTTTTCCCGTAATTTGAGAAGAGCCCCCGCCAATCACATAGTGATACCATTCACCCTCTCCCATGCCTTCGGGGGGGTCTGATTTTTCGATGCTGATTACGTGGAATTTTCTGGCGTAAGAGTCATCCGTGGTTTGATCTATCATCTTTATTCAGCATCTTTGTGAAATTACAATGATACACCTATTTTGATGTGAGCTTGGCGGGAGAGATAACGTTTACATCTGGAGGGAATTGTTTGCTTTGTGAAGATCAACCAAAGGCCACTTTCCAGACCCATATCTCCCCGTCGTCATGGTTTCGTCTTTGTGTCCCAAGAGTGCTGCAATGAAGTGGGGTTCTACTCCTGCAATCTTTAACCTTTCAGTAAATGTATGCCTAAATGAATGAAAAGCTTTGCGCTTGTCATAGACCCCATTTTTATCTCGATAACGTTTAAACCATTTACTGGCTGCCTTTCCATATTTCAGGTTTTGGTATTTTAACTCTGGAAAAAGTCTTTCGTGTCCTTTCAAGCGTTGCTTGTTTATAAATGAAAGGAAATCCATTTCAATAAGTGAGTCGTGAAACGGTACCTTTCGAATGCTAGATCCTGTCTTTATGTGCTTATCCTTGGTGTTTCTATTTATATCGATTACCCATATACCATCATCCTGATATATGTCATCGAGATAAAGGCTGCATAATTCTTCTAATCTAGCACCTGTGTAATAGGCTAATAGTGGTAGCCAATGATAGTAGTCATGCAGGGGCTTCTTGGGATAGTCCAGTAAATTGTCCAGATCTTTCTGGTCAAAAGGCAATCGTTCTTCGGAAGCGTTGCTACTTTTCTTAATCGTGAGTTTGTTGAAGTAGTTTGTTTCGACGTATCCATGTCTTATGGCCCAGTCCATAAGCGAGCTGATACCCGACAAATACTTATTCATGGTTCTTGTACTCATGGGTTCGAGGCGTTTTTCGATAATTTGTTGGATCGATAATCCCCTTAACTCGCGAGTTTTACTCATGTTTGGAGGTAGTTGCAGAATTACTTCTTTGTATTTCCTAGCTATAGTGAAATCTAATTGGTCCGTAGTTATATCCTCACCCACAATTTTGAGAAACAATGTGTAAGCAGCTTGGTTCTCTAACCTTGTTTGCGGTGACCAAGCACCAATTTGAAGTCGTTCCTTGCAATACTGATCAACAACTTCTGTGATCGGAGTGGGTCTAGGGCTTGGTGAGGATGGCGAAGTGGGATCCAGTCTAGGACTAACAGTCTCTAGGATCTGTTTTGCTTGTCTTAACTCTTCTTCGGGGCTAGATTGCTCGATAGTAGTTTTCGAACCATCGGGTAGTTCCACGCTAATTAACCCTATTGTTGGTGGTTTTCTAGGTTTTCTTCCCATAAACCTGAGAATATCGAATTCCCTCTTGTATTGGTAGATAACTTGAGCCGCAATGGTAGAGGCGAGTTGAAGGTTTTTAGTTCGAAGCGATCGCTTCAGGCAGGTTTTATTATAGTAATACCGTAGATCTACGGGAACAGTAAGTCTCGTGTAGTAATACCCACTGCCTGAATGACAATATAAATAAGGCTTAGATTGATTCATTTGTACCACCTTTTTGTACTAGTTCAAAAGGACTAGAAGGTGAAACTCAATTAAATCAATTGCTTGTAATAAAAGTGGTACCGGAGGGGGGACTCGAACCCCCAAGGTGTTACCACCAGCGGATTTTGAGTCCGCCGCGTCTACCAGTTCCGCCACCCCGGCACGGGGCGAATTCTAAAGCAAACTAATTCCGAGTGGTAGCCCATTCTGAGAATCGGTATGATGCGATGATTTTCAACTGGCCGCCGATGCAACTCAGCGATTTCGATTATCGACTACCGGAAAAGTTAATTGCGCAAAGACCTCTGGTGCAACGCGGCGCGTCGCGTTTGCTGGTGGTTGATGCTGCCAATCAAACTTTCCTGGATCGAGCGTTTTCTGATCTTGGCGAATATATCGAACCCGGCGATCTACTCGTATTCAATAATACCCGGGTGATCCCTGCGCGACTGTTCGGGCAGAAAAAAACCGGTGGCAAACTGGAAGTGATGGTTGAGCGCGTGCTCGACCACGAATATCTGCTCGCGCATATCCGCTCGAGCAGGGCGCCGATACCAGGGACCGGGCTGTTACTCGAAAACGAAATAAAATGCGCGATGGTCAGGCGCCAGGACGACCTGTTCGTTTTGCAGCAACAGGGCGATAAATCCTGGTTAGAGTTGCTCGATCAATACGGCCATGTACCCTTACCGCCTTATATCCGGCGCGCCGATGAAAAAGCGGATCGTGAACGTTACCAGACCGTGTATGCGCAGTTTCCGGGGGCAGTGGCGGCGCCAACGGCGGGTCTGCATTTCGATGCGGCGATGATCGATCGACTGACTTCTCGAGGGGTTAATACTGCCTTTATTACGCTACACGTAGGCGCGGGCACTTTTCAGCCGGTTCGCGGGGATGACATCGATAATCATCTGATGCACGCCGAGCGTCTTGATGTGCCACAACGGGTCTGTGATGCGGTAATCGAAACGCGGCAGGCTGGAAAGCGCGTGATCGCGGTCGGCACCACCGTGGTACGCAGCCTGGAGACAGCCGCGGCAACTGGCGAGCTACTGTGCATTGATGGCGAGTCTGAGCTATTTATCAAGCCGGGATTCAGGTTCAATGTCATTGACGCAATGATAACCAATTTTCACCTGCCAAAATCAACCCTGCTGATGTTGGTGAGTGCGTTTGCCGGCACCGAAACCATTCGCCGGGCTTACGCTCACGCGATACTGCAGCAATACCGGTTTTATAGTTATGGAGATGCGATGCTGGTTACGCCAAAGGGAATCAACCCACCCGATTTCGATGCAATTTAATTTAACCCATCATGACGGCAGTGCTCGCCGTGGTCATTTGATATTTGACCGGGGCACCGTCGATACCCCCGCGTTCATGCCGGTCGGTACCTATGGCACGGTAAAAGCGATGACACCCGAAGAACTGGTTGATCTCGGCGTACAGATAATCCTGGGTAATACCTTTCACCTGATGCTGCGCCCCGGCGCCGAGATCATCAAGAAACACGGCGGCCTGCACGGACTGATGCACTGGCAGGGACCAATCTTAACCGATTCCGGCGGTTTCCAGGTATTTAGTCTCGCCAAAATGCGCAACATCAGCGAACAGGGTGTGCAGTTCAATTCTCCGGTTGACGGGTCTCGAGTTTTTCTCAGCCCCGAGGTATCGATGCAGGTACAGCGTGATTTGGGTTCAGATATCGTGATGATCTTCGACGAATGTATGCCGTACCCGGCGGACCAGGGACTGGTGCGCTCGTCGATGGAATTGTCACTGCGTTGGGCCGCACGTAGCAAGGCCGCGCATCAGGGTAATCCTAATGCCCTATTTGGAATTGTGCAGGGTGGTACCCATGCCGATTTGCGCCTCGAGTCGGCCGAAGGGTTAAAATCTATCGAATTTGACGGTTATGCTATCGGTGGATTATCGGTAGGCGAACCGGCAGATGAACGAAATACAGTTCTCGAGGCCTGTTTAGCCGAATTACCTGTCGATAAGCCGCGTTATCTAATGGGTGTCGGCAAGCCCGAGGACCTGATCGAGGGTGTGCGTCGCGGCGTCGATATGTTTGATTGCGTGATCCCAACCCGTAATGCGCGCACCGGGTTCCTTTACACGCATAGCGGGATTGTGCGAATCCGTAACAGTCGTTATAAAGATGATACGCGCCCAATAGACCCGCAATGTGAATGTTATACCTGCCGGAATTATTCACGTGCGTATCTCAGGCACCTCGACAAATGTGGAGAGATTCTCGGCGCACGGCTGAATACGATCCATAATTTGTATTATTTTCAGGACTTGATGCGACAGGTCCGCGCGGCAATCGAGTCGGGTCGATACGATGATTTTAGCAGGCAATTTTACCAGCTCTACCAGTCCTCCGGGTAATCTGCAACGCGGGCCGGGAATTTTTCGATCCGCCTTGTGAGAACCCCGGGCTAGTGACATAATACGCGCCGCTTCGGGGCTGACTAGCGACAGTTGGCGACTGATTCACCGTGATGGGAACTCTGCATAAGGTAGAGCTTCCTTAGATATAACCAAGGGTAAATAAGCATGAGTTTTTTTATTAGTGATGCGATGGCTCAAAGTGCAGGCGGCCAATCCGGTGGGTTTGATTTTACTGCAATTCTCCCACTCATTATTATGTTCGGTATTTTTTACTTTCTACTGATCAGACCTCAACAGAAAAAAGCCAAGGAACACAAAACCCTGGTCGCAGCCTTGAAAAAGGGCGATGAAATCATTACCAATGGTGGCTTACTGGTTAAAATTACCGATGTTGGGGATAATTTTTTAACCTGCCAGATTGCCAAAAATGTCGAAGTAAAATTACAGAGCAATGCGGTGGCCACCGTGTTGCCGAAGGGTACTCTCAAAGGTCTGTAATTCCACATGGTCAATTATTACCCCCCATGGAAGTATATTCTCCTAATCCTAATTGTCCTGATCGGCCTGGTCTATGCCGCACCTAATCTGTACGGTGAAGACCCGGCGGTGCAAATTTCGCATCGGGTAAACCTGATAGACGAGGCCGAACTGGCCCGGGTCAGCGATCTACTCAAGAACGGGGGGGTCGAATATCGTTCGATCGAGCTGGATACCGGCTTCCTGCTTATTCGCTTCGACTCTGGAGACCAACAGCTCAGGGCGGTCACCCAGATACGCGAGATTTTAACCGATATCGACAAGCGTTACGGTGTGGCATTGAATCTTGCCCCGGCAACGCCGGAATGGTTGACTAATCTTAATGCGCAGCCGATGTACCTCGGGCTTGACCTGCGCGGCGGGGTGCACTTCCTGATGGAAGTCGATATGGATTCCGCCATCGAGAAATCGCTGGAACGGGTGGCCGGAGAAATCCGTATTTTTATGCGCGGTGAAAAAATCCGTTATAAAAGCGTGCAGGTTGTCGGTGAAAAGATCAGTACTCGATTTAACAGTGTGGCGGCGCGAGACGAGGCCAGATTGATACTCAAAGACGAATACCGAAATTTTCTGTTTAACGATACTAACGATGGCCGCAACTGGTTTGTCGAGTTGAGTTTAAATCAGGCCGCACTGGAGGCCGAGAAGAAATCTGCGATTGAGCAAAATATTTCTACCCTGAGAAATCGAGTCAACGAACTGGGTGTGGCCGAGCCCGTGATCCAGCGCCAGGGTGACGATCGGGTGGTAGTACAGTTACCCGGAGTGCAGGACACCGTGCGAGCCAAGGAAATCCTCGGCGCTACCGCTACGCTCGAATTTCGTCTGGTTTACGGTAGTTTTAACGACTGGAAGATCGCCGCTGCATCGGGTAAGGCCCCGTTGGGCGCAAAATTATACCGGCGAAGCGATAAGAGCCCGGTGCTGTTGAAACGCAGCGTCATTGTCACTGGTGACCAGATCGTCGGCGCCGCATCGGGTATCGATACGCGTTCAGGAACGCCTAGCGTGACGATTACGATGAATGCCAAGGGTGCTGATCGCATGAGCAAAATCACCCGCGATAACATCGGCAAGCCGATGGCGGTGGTTTTCATCGAAGACAAGTTCGAATATCGAGAAATCGATGGTGAAACTCGCCGCTTTAAAACAACCGACACACAGGTTATCAATGTCGCTACGATTCGTGATCAACTCAGCAAGCGTTTCGAAATTACTGGACTCGACAGTACCCGCGAAGCCCGGGACCTGGCCTTACTATTACGCGCCGGTGCGTTACGCGCGCCGATGGTAATCGTCGAAGAACGGACCGTGGGTCCTAGCCTGGGCCAGGAAAATATAGACAGGGGATTTATCTCGGTAGTCGTTGGTTTTATCGCCATATTAATTTTCATGGCGTTTTATTACAAGATTTTCGGACTGGTAGCGAATCTGGCGCTGACCTTGAACCTGGTCTTGATGCTAGCGGTGCTGTCATTGTTGCAGGCCACGCTGACCTTGCCGGGTATCGCCGGTATCGTATTGACAGTGGGTATGGCGGTCGATGCCAACGTATTGATATTTGAACGAATACGCGAAGAGCTTCGACTCGGCAATACCCCGCAGACAGCTATTTATGCCGGTTACGAAAAAGCATTCGGTACCATCACCGATGCCAATATCACCACGTTGATAGCTGCCATAGTCCTGTTTGGATTTGGCACCGGCCCGATTCAGGGATTTGCGATAACCCTGTCGATCGGAATTGTTACTTCGATGTTTACCGCTATTTTTGGTACCAGGGCAGTCATTAATTTAATTTACGGCCGCAAAACGGTAACCAGGCTGGCGATATAGGCACACTAGAAATGGCTAAACAACTGTATTCCGAGTTCGATTTTATGGGCCTTCGCAAGCCCGCAATGCTGATGTCGGCGACCCTGCTACTGCTTTCTATCGTTAGCCTGTCGGTTCTGAAACTTAATGTTGGCATCGATTTTACCGGTGGCAGCGTCATCGAGGTTGGCTATCGCCAGGCGGTAGAATTACAGCCGATTCGCAATGCCCTCGCAAGCAGTGGCTTTAGCGATGCGATTGTGCAGCATTTTGGTAGCGCCAAGGAAGTATTGATCCGCCTGGTGCCGAAAGTGGACCAGGATAAAGCCGAGCTCAGCTCGCAAATAATCGCTATTTTAAACGAGGCCAGTGAATCCCGGATCGATGTACGCCGGGTTGATTTTGTCGGACCACAGGTGGGTAAAGAACTCACCGAGGATGGCGGCCTTGCAGTGCTTTATGCGTTAATAGCTATCTTGATCTACGTGTCATGGCGGTTTGAATTTCGCTTTTCGCTGGGCGCGGTAGCTGCCCTGATTCACGATGTAGTGATCACCCTGGGGATTTTCTCCGTGTTGCAGCTGGACTTCGATTTGAGCGTGCTTGCCGCTATTCTAGCGGTCATAGGCTATTCGCTTAATGACACCATTGTCGTGTTTGACCGGGTGCGTGAGAATTTTCGGAAAATCCGCAAAAAAACCGCCCTGGAAATCATTAATATATCGATTAATCAAACCATGTCTCGCACCCTGATGACTTCATTTACAACCCTGTTGGTATTGCTGTCATTGTTCTTCCTTGGCGGTGAAGTGATTCATTCGTTTGCACTGGCTCTTATCATAGGCGTAGTTGTCGGTACCTATTCATCCGTATACGTTGCAACTACCTCGGTGCTTGCCCTGGGTATTAGCCGTAGCGATTTGTTAATACCGGAAAAAGAGGGTGACGACCCAAGGCCATAGCACTCTATCCAGGCGAGATACACGCTAATGTTAAGCAGGTGGAAAAATGCATTTAGACCCTGAATTGATCGAAGAATTGGGTTTGCTCAGACGAATCAGCCTGAATTTAACCGATGAAGGAATCGATTTGTCTACCATTGGCGACCCGGCAATGGTTGCGGCAGCGGAGCGACTGTGCGAGAAAGGAATCATCTCCCGCCCAGACGGCGGTCAACTGACCGATCGTGGGCGTGAGGCTATCGAGCACATGAAACGGTTGTTCAATGAATTGTCAACGCCGCTTGAACCCATCTAATCTATGGTTTGAAGCGCCATACCGGGTTAGGGTTCAAGCCATCGATAATGTCCCGGTGTTTTCTCCCCCTAACCCAGGGCCTGCCGCGCGATTAGATTTTCCGGGCTGTTAGTCTCTGCAACAAATGCTCTCGATCGGGGGTTGTGACCAGCGTATGGCGGTCGCACCTGTCCTCTTCAGTACCCGCGTACTTTCCAGATGAACCTGTTCTCGCTATGAAAATAATAATTAATGGTCTATAAAACCTGTAATGCTGAAACTCAAAATGGAACGATGAATAATATTGCAGAAAAAAGAGACTTCCTGCGCATGGCAATTGATTGTCAGCTCAGCTATTCGAAGAAAGGTGAAAAACAGTCGTTAGAGGGCCACGTTGTCAACCTTAGTAGCAAGGGCATATTATTTACCGCTACCGAAAAATTCGAAGTAGGCGATCAGTTAGATATTATATTGACCCCGGCTAATTCACCGAAGGCACCGATGGAGGCTTCGGTGGTTATCGTCCGTGCCAGCTATAATGGTGCGGTGTACGAGCTGGCCTGCGAAATTAAGGGAAATAAATAAATCCTGGGAATCCGACAGACTCCTAAGTCGAGTAATGGCTAATCACATAGTCATCGACCATCCGCATAAATTCGTTGGCTATATTGTCCCCCTTCAGGGTCACTGTTTTTTTACCGTCTTCGTAGACAGGCGCAACCGGTTGTTCGCCGGTTCCGGGTAAACTGATGCCGATGTTGGCCTGTTTGCTTTCACCAGGACCATTGACCACGCATCCCATCACGGCCACATTCATCGATTCAACGCCGGGATATTGATGTTTCCAGCCGGTCATGCGCTCATCCAGTTGTTGTTGAATTTGTTTTGCCAGAATTTGAAAATATTCGCTGGTGGTGCGTCCGCAGCCCGGGCAGGCGATAACCGTGGGTGTAAACGAACGCAATTCGAGAGATTGTAAAATCTGCTGGGCTATCTTGACCTCTCGGTCCCGGGAAGCGCCCGGCTCCGGGGTGAGGGAAATTCTGATCGTATCGCCAATACCCTGGTTCAATAATATCGCCAGTGCCGAAGTTGAGGCAATGATGCCCTTATCGCCCATACCCGCCTCGGTTAAACCCAGGTGCAGGGCGTAATCGCAGCTTTGCGCCAGCGACTGGTATACGCTGATCAGATCCTCCACCCGGCTCATTTTGCAGCTGATGACTATGCGGTTTTTACCCAGGCCGATCTTCTGGGCGAAATCTGCGCTCGATAATGCTGATTCGATAACCGCCTGGCGGGTAATTTCGGATAACCCAAGAGGGTCGGCCAGGTTAGCGTTTCGAGTGAGAAGATTGGCTAATAATTGTTGGTCCAGGCTTCCCCAGTTGACCCCGATGCGAATCGGCTTGTCATATTTGCAGGCGATTTCGATCATTTCACTAAACTGGCTGTCGCGTTTCTTGCCCCGGCCCACGTTGCCCGGATTGATCCGGTACTTGGCCAGTGATTTGGCGCAGGCATCGTGTTGCCTGAGTAATTTATGGCCATTGAAATGGAAATCGCCTATTACCGGAACATCGTAATCGTCGGCTGCTAATCGCTCGACAATACGAGGGATCGCCTTGGCTGATTCCTGGTTATTGACCGTCACTCGCACAAGCTCGGAACCGGCATCAGATAATAATTCGATCTGGTTTACGGTGGCGCCTATGTCGGCAGTATCGGTATTCGTCATCGATTGCACAACGATCGCCGCACCGCCTCCGAGCGCTACATTTCCTATCGATACTGGTTGAGTGATATGGCGGTTTACTTGGGTCATGCAATCGCAACTAAAGAAGTAATTGCGCTAATAATAATGAACAATAGCCCCCAGTAAAAGAAATAACCGGGTTTATACCGCAATCGGCTCGCTAACCCCCACTTTTTCGAGTGAAGTATGCGATTAAGTCTGAACTAATACAGCTAATACATCCCCGCGGTAACTGGAGCATTTGGCGACTGTTTGAGGTGGCATCACTATGCCATCCTTTAGCGATGATATCTGGGGGTCGACTTTCTCGATAGCAGACATTCAAAATCCCTGGATTAACTTCGGCTTACGACACAAAGCAGTCATTGAGCCATCGAAAGAAGCCACAGGGTATCAGCATGCCTGGGTGCTGAAATTCGTG
>Ga0209988_10002011_pt1 | contig 13382 bp, 9 predicted proteins | sample N075metaG_FD_183115 | JGI IMG/M metagenome (GOLD analysis project Ga0209988, IMG submission 183115) | Deep subsurface microbial communities from Kermadec Trench to uncover new lineages of life (NeLLi) - N075 metaG (SPAdes) (version 2) | ecosystem: Environmental > Aquatic > Marine > Ocean trench... | reverse complement strand
CGTACGACGAGGATAGTGCCGGCGGTCTGATGAACGTTGATATCGTCACTGTTCGACCCGACGTAACGCTCGGCGTTGTCATGCGTTACCTGCATGCGCGCGGCGATATTCCAGATGGCACAGACTCAATCTACGTCGTAAACAGGAATAACGAATATTTCGGATCCCTTTATTTGTCGCGTCTCCTGACGTTGGATCGCGAACAGTCTGTTGCCGAAGTAATGTCCACTGACGTGCAGCCGATACCTGCCAACACGCCGTCTGAGAAAGTCGTCTGGGAATTCGAGAACCGTGATTTGCTTTCGGCTCCCGTTATTGACGAAATGAGCAGGGTCGTCGGCAGAATAACCGTTGACGATGTGGTTGATGTCATTCGTGACGAGGCAGAACACTCCTTGATGGGCGCTGCCGGCCTGGACGAAGAGGACGATATGTTTGCACCGGTCGTTCTCAGTGCCAGGCGCCGTGCCCTGTGGCTTGGAGTGAACCTGGCTACCGCATTTTTGGCCGCCTCCGTCGTGGACCTGTTTCAAACCACGTTGGACAAGGTTGTATTGCTGGCTGTCTTGATGCCTGTCGTACCAAGCATGGGAGGTGTTGCTGGCACACAGTCACTGACTATCATTACGCGGGCAATGGCGCTCGGGCTAATTGACAAAACAAACGCAAAGCGCGTATTCCACAAAGAGTTACAAGTCGGAATCCTGAACGGCATTGGTTGGTCGGCAGTGGTAGCCGTTTTTACCTATCTTTGGTTCGGCGACTGGCGGCTGGGCGCCGTTATCGCCGGCGCCATGATAATCAACCTGGTGGTTGCTGCAGGGGCGGGTTTTGCTATCCCGCTGACATTGAAAAAAATGAATATTGACCCCGCCCTGGCCGGTGGCGTTGTTTTAACCACTGTTACCGATGTCATCGGCTACTCCGCCTTCCTCGGTCTCGGCGCCTTGTATCTGTTGTAGGGTCAGGAATCGAATCCACTTAGATCATATTCAACCCGGCTTGGCGCGATAAGGCGTGGTACCTCACGCCCGCTTAAGAATTGTTCCAGCTCGTCCCTTACTGCCATGGCGTCCTTGTGCCCCAGCGCAATGAGCTCCTGGGTAAATTCACGTTCAAACAATAAAAAACTCAGCAGGCGGCTTTCGCCACGGCTTTTGCCGCTGATACCGCGCAGCAGCAATCGCAATGTCCTTGGCATTGCCTGCCGGTGTCTGTGGGCTATCTGTCTAAGATCCTCGCTTGGCAATATAACCATCGTATCGATCGGCCGGACTTTTCCCAGATCACCGTGTCGAGCGCCCTCCGGAATCGCGTCCAGCAACTGATTGATGCGCGTAATTCGCTCCAGGTCGGAATAAAGGCCGTCCATGAACAAAGTGTCGAGCATGTATCCTGCGATGTGCGCGAAACTTGGAAACACGGGCGGCACCGCCGGATCGGGAATCGGGTCCACCATCTCGTCGCGAATACCGATGACGAGAATGCGATCGGCGCCCAGATGGATGGCCGGACTCAAGGGCGTGGCCTGACGCATGGCTCCGTCGCCGAAATACTGGCCGCCAAGGCGCACCGGCGGAAATATCAGCGGCACAGCAATGCTTGCCATCAGGTGGTCAAGATCAATATCACAGCGAATTCCGTTGCGCCGCTTACGGGTCCATTCACGCGTGGTGCTCGCGGCTTGAAAAAACGTTGTCGAACGCGCAGAACCGTAGCCCGCCGCTGTCACCGCAAGCGCATGTAAATCACCGTCATCAATCGCTTGCTCAATTAACGGAAATCGAATGTTCGACGCAAGCAACGACCGCAATGGCGAATTATTCAACAGCGACCGCGGTGTGCCGACGAGCATGCCCCCAAGCACGATAGAGGTCAGCCAGTGCAACGAGCTCTTTAACATAGTCCAGCTATCGTCGCGAAATACCTTGTGACACTCGAAATGGCTCCAAACATGCGCAAGCTCCGCCACACCACGGTGAAAGCGCTTCGAATTGCTCGCCAGAACGACGGAATTAATCGCCCCGGCCGAAGTACCGCTGATAATCGGGAACGGGTTCTGACAACTGTGCGGCAGAATTTCAGCGATCGCAGTTAATACGCCAGCCTGATACGCCCCGCGTGCCCCGCCTCCCGGCATAACCAGCGCTGTTTTGATGTTGTTCGATTCAATTTTCATAATATTGGCGTATTATAGTGCCCGCTATTCCTGTCGTGCAGAATTGCTCGACAATTGACCACTCTGTCCGTATACAGGACAGCACCAACCAGTGAAACATTTCAGGATTTTTGACATGCACCGCCTCACCACGCAGTTCATAACACTTGTTTGCCTGTTTATCGGCTTTTCCTGCATAGCACAAGCCGACTCAATTAGTGAAGGCGACCCCGCGCCTGGATTCGAGCTTGTCGACCAGAACGGCGACATACACACTCTCGAAGACTATCGCGACAAGTGGGTCATTCTTTACTTTTACCCAAAAGACGACACCCCGGGATGCACCACGGAAGCATGTGAGTTTCGCGACAGCATTTTCAAATACCGGGCGTTGGGCTGCCAGGTACTCGGCATTAGCCTCGACGATCAGGAATCGCACAAGGAATTTGCAGACAAGTACAGCCTGCCCTTTCCATTGCTGGCTGACACCGAAGGCACGACCGCGAGCGCCTACGGCGTAAAATCCAGAATGTTCGGCATGACAATGGCCAAGCGACAGTCGTTTTTGATCAACCCGGATGGCTATGTGGCAAAGCATTACGAAAGTGTCGATCCGGACGATCACTCTGAGAAAGTGCTGGCTGATTTGAAGGTGTTGCAGGGGTCTGATTCTTCGGATTAGTTTTTGGCAGGCCGGGCGCGGTTCACGGGTGGTCTTGCCAGGACACGCTGGCAAGTACGTCCCCTGTAGGCATCCATGCCTCTCGACGGTCCTGACAAGACCACCCGTGAGCCACGCCCTTTTCATCTTTTTTGGGTGGTGTTGAGTCTTATCGCGGGTGTAGACCCGCTCCTACAGCCCTGTGGCGAGGCCTTTTTGGAGCGCCTCTACAGGCGCGATCGAAAAATGCGACCCACATAAATTTCGTCAAGATAACGATAAGGGGACCTGCGGCCCGGCAAAACGTTTGCGGGAATAAAGCGGACCGAAGGCCGCCATCCCGCAAACGTTTTGCCGGGCCGCAGGTCCCGTGTCACAAACCAAACCCCACAACAAGCCTAACGAAGCCTCTTAATCCCCTCACCCAACCCACTAACCGTCAACGGAAACATCCGGTCCCCCATCAACTCACGCGTCATTTTGATGGATGGCGTGTATTCCCATCGTTGTTCCGGTTCGGGGTTTAGCCAAATTGCTTTCGGGAAGGTGTTCAACAGTCGTTTGATCCAGACGGCGCCGGGTTCCTCGTTCCAGTGTTCGACGCTGCCGCCGGCGTAGACAATTTCATAGGGGCTCATGGTGGCGTCACCGACAAAGACCAGTTTGTAATCGCTGCCGTATTTATGGGTGATATCACCAATCGGGATTCGCTCGGCGTGACGTCGACGATTGTCCTTCCACATCGACTCGTAGATGAAATTGTGAAAGTAGAAATATTCGAGATGCTTGAATTCGGATTTGGCGGCGGAAAACATCTCTTCGCAAATGCGGACGTGGTCATCCATGGAGCCGCCGACATCCAGGCATAAGACCACTTTTATCGCGTTGTGCCGCTCCGGAACCATACGGATGTCCAGGAAACCGGCGTTGCGGGCCGTCTTATCAATGGTGTCTTCCAGATCGAGTTGATCTTCTGCCCCTTCTCTTGCGAATTTTCGCAATTTCCGAAGCGCTAATTTTATGTTGCGAGTTCCGAGTTCGACCTGGTCGTCGAGGTTTCTGTATTCGCGTCGGTCCCAAACCTTGGTTGCGCTTCGATGGCGCGAACCCTGCTGGCCGATACGCACGCCTTCCGGGTTATAACCGTATGCGCCAAAGGGCGAGGTTCCGGCCGTACCTATCCATTTGCTGCCTCCCTCATGTCTTTCATCTTGCTCCTTGAGTCGCTCCCGAAGCGCTTCCATTAACGCCTCAAAGCCGCCCATGTCTTCAATCTTCGCCCGCTCTTCTTCCGACAACATGAGTTCTGCCTGCTGTCTTAGCCAGTCGTCCGGGATCTCGGCGACCATGTCCTTGAAGGCGCCCTCTATTCCCTGGAAATGCGCCGCGAATATTTTGTCGAATCGATCGAATTTCGACTCGTCCTTAACCATGCAGGCACGGGCCAGGTAATAGAAGTCGTCTACACTTTCGTTGGCGACGCCACTTTTCATCGCTTCAAGCAGCGTCAACAACTCCGTGATTGAGGGCTTCAACCCACCTTCACGCATCATGAAGAAAAACGGTATCAGCATTATTGCGTGCGGGTACGCCTGTCCAGGAATACCAACTTCTCGAAGAGGTGAACATCCTGCTCGTTCTTGAGCAGGGCACCGTAAAGCGGCGGTATGGCCGTGCGAGAATCTTCCGCCCGCAGCGCTTCCGGCGGAATATCTTCGGCGAGCAACAGTTTTATCCAGTCGAGCAACTCGGAAGTTGACGGTTTCTTTTTCAAGCCCGGCACCTCGCGAATCTTGTAGAACGCATTGAGTGCTTCGGCAAGCAGGTTTTTCTTGAGATTCGGAAAATGCACATCCACAATTTTCTCCATCGTGGATTTGTCAGGAAACTTGATGTAGTGAAAGAAACAACGGCGCAAGAAGGCATCCGGCAATTCTTTTTCATTGTTGCTGGTAATTATTATGATAGGTCGGTGCTTCGCTTTTACCAGTTTTCTGGTCTCGTAAACGTAAAACTCCATCCGATCAAGTTCGAGTAGCAGATCATTCGGAAACTCTATGTCCGCTTTGTCGATTTCATCAATGAGCAAGATCGGCTTCACATCACATTCGAATGCTTCCCAGACCTTGCCGTGCACAATATAGTTGGATATGTCATGAACCTTGTCGTCGCCGAGCTGGGAATCCCGCAGGCGTGCGACCGCATCGTAGTCATACAGGCCCTGCTGTGCCTTGGTCGTCGATTTGATGTGCCACTCAAAAAGCGGCCGGCCCAGCGCACTGGCTACCTCGATTGCGAGCTGTGTCTTGCCCGTTCCTGGCTCGCCTTTGATCAAAATCGGGCGCTCGAGAGTTACCGCCGCGTTGACAGCCATCATCAGGTCGTCGGTCGCAATATAGGAGCTGGTGCCAGTAAATTTCTTGTCCGTCATTGATGTTTCCGCGTGGGTTTTGCTTGTCAACAGATGCCTGAAGTATCACCGCTGCGTCAGAGTGGCACAAGCGATGATGCCACCGGCCTTGCTAGTTTTCGCGGGTCAACTGAAGCGTATGTGCGGCATCGCCCGGCAAGAAAGGGGTCGCACGTGCCTGAACCCAGTCGTCATGCCCTGCCCGGTAGAAATCCGACATCGGGTGGCCACTTTGACCTGCTGGCATATGTAAATAACCGTTTTGTTCATCGCCCGGAGACACGGCGAATCGCTCCGACGCGCCAAATGCGGGACCCAGCACTTTCGGCATGTTGGAGTCGCCGCTCAACTGCTCGGCCGGCATATCGAGCCAGCCAGACAGGATTGGCAGTGCACGACTCAACGGATGACGAATAAGCGCCGTATTACGCTCCCCCCAAGTCCGCCTGGCCAGCTGATCATCATAAATCTCTGCGAAATAATCGATCGTCTGGTCAACAGCGGAAAGCATCAGCGCTTGCCAGCTCTGGTAGTCGGAGGTCAGCAAATGTGCAGGTCGTTCGTTAACCAAACTCCATAATGGCGCCTCGAACTGATTGCTGATTCGCAACTTTACGTCAGGCCCGTAACGCTCCCTCACGGGTGACATCAACATCTCGAATACGCGACCGCGAACTTCCAGGCGGAAGGATCGAACAAGCCGGTAACCAACCGAGTCCACCGACGCACGGGGGACCCAGTTTCGGACCAGATCTCGATACTCCTGGCGAGCGGGGCTGGCTTGCACTGCCTGATCATCCAGCACGTCGATCAGCAGGTCGCGCCACCGTTGAAGAAATAACGCGCGATCATCCGTCTGAATCTTTAGCATGCTTGCAGGCTCGAACGAGGATCTCGCCAACAGTCCGTCCCGAATCTGACGCGCACGTGCGCCGAGATCGTAACCGCCGAGCCCCACGGTATCGAGGGCGTCACCGTCTACTACTCGCGCATTTGCAGTCCAGACACGACCTGATTCCGGATTGATGATGCGCGGATAATTCTCAGGTGCAAGCCAGCCTGTCCACCCTGCTTCCTCGCTCCAGTCTGCCGGCAGGCGCGCATCGAAATCGCCTCGCACCGGGATTTGGCCCGCTATTGTCCAACCGATATTGCCCATCGCGTCGCCGCAGACAAAATTCTGCGGTGGCACACCCATGGTGTTGGCAATCATCAAAGCTTCCGCAACGCTGCTTGCTTTCTCCAGTTCCAGCTGCCGGATATTAACCCCGCGAATTTTGTGGCCGATCCAGCTGACAGCGATATCCGCCTCCGGATACGAGCCGTCTTCAAGTAGCGGTCCCCATATGGTCTCGCGCACGGTCAGAGTCTCGGATTCTCCGTTCTTGACCTTGATTGTTTCAAGATGCACAACGAACTTTCGTGGGCCGTCCGGTGTCAGGTATGACCCATCTTGCTGTGCGGGTTTCACAATGACGGCATCTGTCCAGTCACCGAAACTGTTGGTAAAACCCCAGGCTATTTTGCCGTTGCTACCGACGATAATCAGCGGGGTACCGGGTAATGTAAGGCCGGTGGCGTCGCTCTCGCCCGGAACGACCAATCTCGCGCGGTAGAAAACGTTTGGCACGCGAATTTGCAAATGCATGTCGTTCGCCACAATGGCCCGACCGCTGCCAGAAAGATCTCCGTTAACCGCCCAATTGTTGCTGCCAGGCATGATGTTATCGGGGTAAACAAGCTGTGCCGCGCCTGCAACCGTGGACTGTTTTTCGGACAGGTCATAAATCGATGCATCCGGAATGTCGAGGGCTACGCGAGCGTCGCCCATCATTGGCGCATCCCACGACGTGCCCTGCGGATACATCCAGTCATAAACTTTCTGTGGAAGTACGTTGTGTGCCAGGCCACGACTCACTTCAGCACTGGCGCGCTCATCATTCAAATCCATGAACATTGAGTAAGCAACCAGGATGGAATCTTCTTTGCGCCATGGGACCGGGTCAGATCCAAGCACGAAGTACTCAAACGGCTTGCTTTTCAAACTGCCCAGACCCGCGTTTACACCTTTCGCGTAGGCATCGAGAATCGCCTCGTCGCCTGCAATCGAATGCTGAATTACGGCCTTTGCTTTCGCGCGAAACCGATGAAAGCGATTTGCCTTGTCCAGATTCAGAGCGATTGAGCCGAACAGCTCCGATAATTCACCGGCAGCATTGCGGCGCGACAAATCCATCTGAAAAAAACGATCCTGACCGTGAACAAAGCCGGTGGCGAAAGCCACATCGAGTCGATCCGTACCTGTGATCGTCGGTATGCCGGCGGCGTCACGAACTATGGTGACCTCGGCGAGGATACCTTCAACCGCAACAGAACCATCGAGTTGCGGCAGGCTGCGTGCAACCACCCAGTACGCGCCCACAAGAGCAACAATTACCAGCGCGCCCAGCGCCATCAACAGTCGCTTTATTATTTTCTTCATTGGATCTGTTTCGCGATATTGATCAATCGGAAGACGTTACCTGGATGATTTTCATTGAGTTGGTGCTGCCCTTCACACCACTCAGGTCACCCTTGGTGAAGATGACCATGTCCCCCACTTCCACAAGTTTATTCGCGAGCAAGGTCGAGAATATGTCCCGGTAAAGAAGTTGCGGGTCCTCGTGCTCAATTTTGAACGATACCGGATAAACACCGCGATATAGACTTACGCGACGACTGGTTGTCTCGTGCGGAGTAAAAGCGTAGATCGGAATATCGGATCGAATACGAGACATCCACAAAGTGGTTGACCCCGATTCGGTCAACGCGATGATCGCCGCTACATCGAGATGATTTGCCGTATACATCACGGCCATCGCGATTGCCTCGTCAACGATCTTGAATCGATCGTCCAGCCGGTGAGTCGTCCTGCCTTTCGCCAGCACGTATTTTTCCGCACCTTTGCAAACACTGTCCACAGTAACGATGACCTCAACCGGGTACTGACCGATCGCGGTCTCCGCCGACAACATAACTGCGTCCGTGCCATCCATTACTGCGTTCGATACATCAGACACCTCCGCCCTTGTCGGTATGGGGTGACTGATCATGGACTCCATCATTTGCGTCGCCGTAATGACCACCTTGTTGAATCGTCGGGTTTTGCGAATGATGGTTTTCTGCAAGCCGGTCAGGTGCTCGTAGCCCATTTCGACACCGAGGTCGCCACGCGCGACCATGATGACGTCCGAGGCCTGAATAATTTCATCGATAGCATTTATCGCCTCAACACGCTCGATCTTCGCGACAATCAGCCCATGACCGCCGGCATCGGCAAACAGCTTTCTGGCTTCTTCGACGTCTTTTGCTGTTCTTACGAACGACACCGCCAGATAATCCATGCCAAGCTCAGCGGCCAGCTTGATATTTTCCTTGTCGATCTTTGTCAGCGCAGGCGCCGACAGTCCACCGCCTTGTTTGTTGATGCCCTTGTGGTCGGACAACGGTCCGCCGTTTACCACTTTAGTGTATATCCGCGTTCCTTCTATTTTTTCTACCCTTAGCGTGATCTGGCCATCGTCCAGTAACAGCAGGTTGTTTGGTTTGACGTCTTTGTGTAAATCGTCATATGCGACGCCTACACCATCTAAATCACCGTCGTGCCTGCCGAGCGTGGAGTCCAGGAAGAATGCCTGACCATCCTCAAGCTCAATCCTGCCCTCCTTGAATCGCTTCAGCCGTATTTTCGGACCCTGCAGGTCGCCCATCACACCGATTTGACGACCGCTTTGTCTTGCGACCTCTCTGAGAGCCTGTACACGTCTGCGATGATCTTCCGCTTCGCCGTGTGAAAAGTTTATCCGCACCACGTTTAAACCCGCGTCGATCATCTTGCGAAGGACTTTCGGGTCATCACTTGCCGGGCCGAGGGTTGCAACTATTTTTGTTCTGCGTAGCATGTGCGCGATTATTGCACACGACACAAGGCGCAGGTGTGAGCATTTTTGTTGACCGGGCTTCATTCGCCCCCATATCGCGTAGCATGTGAATGTCTGTTGCCGCAGGTAAGCATTGTTTCAATGATTGATCGACGACGATTTCTTCAGATACTCGCCGCCGTCGCGGCCACGCCCGCGCAGGCTGCTGTTAGCAATCGCGCACATGGTTTTGGCAAACTCCTGGCGGACAAATCGCGAATTATCGATCTGCCCGTAGGATTTGAGTATCGGATCATCGCCCGCATGGGCGAGGAAATGACTGACGGTTTGCTGGTGCCAGCCGAAGCGGACGGAATGGCGGCATTCGCCGGCAAGAATGGCCGTATCAACCTCGTCTGCAATCACGAAAACTCGCCGGGCCGACAATACAGGGGACCGTTCGGTAGCAAACTCGAACGACTGGACCGCATTCTCCCTAAGTATATATATGACGATGGCCGCGGCACGACGCCCGGCACCGGCGGCACGACCACCATTATTTATGACCCCGTCACCGGCAGCAAAGAGGGTCAGTTCCTGAGCCTCGCAGGCACCGAATTTAATTGTGCAGGCGGTGCAACGCCCTGGGGAAGTTGGTTGTCCTGCGAAGAAACGTTTAGCGATCCGGGGCGCAAAATCGAGTCGGCGGTGCCAGTTCAACGAAACAAGCGTCATGGATACGTATTCGAAGTATCGGCGCACGCCAGCGGTTGCATTGTACCGATTGCGTTAAAGGACATGGGCAGATTCGAGCATGAGGCCGCAGCAGTTGATCCATCATCGGGCATCGTTTTTCTGACAGAAGATCGTCATCGAAGTTTGTTTTACCGTTATCTGCCGAATGTTCCGGGACAATTGCATCAAGGTGGACGCTTGCAGGCGCTCGCGGTCAAGGGCCACCCGGGCTTCGACACCCGCAATTGGAACGAAAAGTCATCAATGCCAGCCGACACATGGATGGATGTCGAGTGGCTTGATTTACACGACGTCGACAGCGACAAAAACGACCTGCGATTGCGCGGCCACGATCATGGCGCGGCCAGATTTGCGAGAGGCGAAGGTCTTTGCGTTGCCGATAGTTCCATCTTCATCACCTGCACTATCGGTGGCCCCGACAGGCTCGGTCAGATATTCGAATATCGAGTCAGTCCGCTCGAGGGCAGCGACTTCGAATCGACAAAGCCAGGTCAAATACGATTGGTGGCCGAGTCAACGCGCGACAGTGTGCTTCGACACGCGGACAACATTACGATGAGTCCGTGGGGAGATCTTCTTGTTTGTGAAGACACGGCGGGCCATTGCGGCCTGGTCGGATTGAAGCCGGACGGAACGCAGTATTATATTGCCGACAATGCCTACACCGATTCTGAGCTTGCCGGTGTTTGTTTTTCGCCAGACGGAAAAACAATGTTTCTGAATATCCAGGTGCAGGGCCTCACCCTGGCTATCAACGGCCCGTGGGCCACTCGTTAGCCGCGCGCTGCTCCAGAATCTCGACGGCGGGCAGTTTCTTGCCTTCAACAAACTCCAGGAACGCGCCACCACCGGTTGAGATGTAGGAAATACCGTCGGCGACACCGTATTTGTCGATAGCGGCCAGGGTGTCTCCACCGCCCGCAATGGAAAATGCATCGCTCGCCGCAATCGCCTCCGCCAGCACTCGCGTTCCATCGCCGAACTGATCGATCTCAAAAACGCCTACCGGACCATTCCAGATAATGGTTCCGGCATCGGCGAGCAAACTCGCAAACGCGGCCGATGTCTCCGGGCCAATATCGAGGATCAGATCATCGTCGGACACCTCATCGACCTGTTTGACCGTAGCCTTCGCGTCGGCGGAAAATTCATCAGCGACGACCACGTCCACCGGCAGTGGAATGGACGCGCTGCCGTCAGATTTCGACGCAAGGGATGCGGCCGTGTCCAGCATATCGGCTTCATATAAGGACTTGCCCACGTTGTACCCGGCTGCCGCAATAAACGTATTGGCAATGCCGCCGCCAACAATCAGCTGATCGACAATACCGCCAAGCGCGTCCAATACGGTTAGCTTGGTCGATACCTTGGAGCCACCCACGACAGCAATAATGGGTCTCGCTGGATTGTCCAGTGCGCGACCCAACGCCTCGAGTTCCGCTGCAAGTAATGGACCGGCACAAGCCACGGGTGCGTACTTCGCGACGCCGTAAGTGCTCGCCTGCGCTCGATGGGCGGTGCCGAACGCGTCCATGACGAACACGTCGCAGAGTTTTGCCATGCGTTTTGACAAAGCGTCATCACTTGCTTTTTCGCCCTCAAGAAAGCGCACATTTTCCAGCAGAACCAGCTCGCCTGCCTGCAACGTCACGCCGTCTATCCAGTCGCTAACCAGGCGAACCTCGATGTCGAGTAAAGACGACAGGCGCTCCGCCACTGGCTTCAGTGAGAACTCGTCCACGGGCTGACCTTCCGTTGGTCGTCCAAGATGGGACATGACCATAACGGCGGCATTATCAGCCAGTGCCTTACGCAGGGTTGGCAGGGCCGCGCGAATGCGCGCGTCGCTGGCAACGGCACCGTCGCTGATCGGCACATTCAAATCCTCACGGATAAGAACGCGCTTGCCCGACAGATCAATATCGGCCATTTTCCGGAACGACATGGCGTTAATTATTTCGCGTTATGCAGAGCGATCGCCGTGTCCAGCATGCGGTTTGAGAAACCCCATTCATTGTCATACCAGGCACAGACCTTGACCAGCGTGCCTTCCATTACTTTTGTCAGGCCGGCGTCGTAAGTCGCAGATGCCGGGCAATGATTGAAGTCGATCGATACCAGCGGCTCATCGTTATAGTCCAGCACACCCTTCAACGCACCTTCACTGGCCTTCTTCATGATTTCATGAATTTCCTCAACGGAAGTTTCCCGCTCCGCGACGAAGGTCAGATCGACGGTTGATACGTTGATCGTCGGCACGCGCATCGAAAACCCATCCAGCCGACCCGCAAGCTCCGGTAGCACCAGGCCAACGGCGGTGGCCGCGCCCGTGCTGGTTGGAATCTGCGACATCGTCGCTGAACGCGCGCGACGCAGATCCTTATGGAAAACGTCGGTCAACACCTGGTCATTGGTATAAGCGTGGATGGTGGTCATCAAACCATGTTTGACGCCGATCTCTTCAAGCAACGGCTTAACCAGCGGCGCCAGGCAATTGGTTGTGCAAGACGCGTTTGAAATAATCGTGTGTTCCGCTTTCAGAATATGGTGATTCACGCCGTATACGACCGTCGCATCCACTTCCAGTCCAGCCGGAGCGGAAATAATCACCTTCTTTGCGCCACCGGCGAGATGCGCCGAAGACTTTTCTTTGGATGCGAAAAATCCGGTCGACTCGAACACCACGTCAACGCCAAGATCTCCCCATGGCAATTTTGACGGATCACGCTCGGCAAGAACCTTGATAGTGTCGCCATTGACGATCATCGCGCCATCCGCCACTTCGATGGTGCCAGGGAACGGGCCGTGTGCAGTATCGCGGCGTGTCAAATGCGCGTTGGTATTGGCATCACCCAAATCGTTAACCGCAACGATCTCAATTTCGGAGCCCTTGTCTCCCTCGTACAAAGCCCGCAATACGTTGCGGCCGATACGGCCGTATCCATTGATACCTACTCTGATGGTCATTTACTACTCCTGAAAACGTAAGATTTTCGAAAACTGTTAGGACAGCAGATCGGCAGCGACGCTGACAACATTGCTGACGGAAAAGCCAAAGTGCTCGAAGAGCTGCTCTGCGGGTGCTGATGCACCGAAACTGTTCATGCCAATTACGCGACCATTTTGTCCGACGTATCGCCACCAGCATTCCGTCACGCCCGCCTCTATTGAAATTCGCCGGGTCACGGCGACAGGTAACACCGACTCCCTGTAATCGTCAGATTGTGAATCAAACAAGTCCGTACAAGGCATTGAAACAACACGAACAGATGATCCGCCCGCTGTTATTTCCTCGGCGGAATCCATCGCCAGTGCAACTTCTGACCCGGTTGCGATCAAAATCAAATCCGGCGTGCCTTCGCAGTCGCGCAATATGTAACCGCCCTTCGCAATGCCCTGAATTTGATCCGCCGAACGTGCCTGATGCGGCAGGCCCTGACGAGTCAGTATTAAACAGGTCGGACCGTCCATCCGTTCAATCGAATCCCGCCAGGCAAC
>Ga0209988_10002009_pt1 | contig 13384 bp, 12 predicted proteins | sample N075metaG_FD_183115 | JGI IMG/M metagenome (GOLD analysis project Ga0209988, IMG submission 183115) | Deep subsurface microbial communities from Kermadec Trench to uncover new lineages of life (NeLLi) - N075 metaG (SPAdes) (version 2) | ecosystem: Environmental > Aquatic > Marine > Ocean trench... | reverse complement strand
AAGGTCGCGGTGATGGGTTGCGTGGTCAACGGCCCCGGCGAGGCCGAAGGCGCCGACGTCGCCGTCTTCGCCGGCGACCGCCGCGGCATCATCTACGTGCAGGGCAAGCGTGTCGCCAACGTGCCCGAGGCCGAGATCCTCGACCGGCTGCTCCAGGAGTGCCGGCTGTTCCAGGATCGCGTCCGCAGCGGCGACGCGACCCTCGGCCTCAAGAAGGTCGACATCATCCCGCCGGATCCCATCGGCGAACTGGGCAGCGGCATCGAACGGATCGCGGCCCGCCAGGTCGAACAGATCACGGTGGGTCGGACCTGAGCTGGTGTTCCGGGGTCTGTCACGGAACGCGATCGCCTCTTCAGCGCTGCTCTGGGCGTTGCCGGTCGGTTGCGCGATGCAACCCAACCCGTCGTTCCCGGTCACGACCGCCCAGGCAAGAGCGGCGTTGGGCGAGATGCGCCGGAACCCGCAGCCACTGGAACGGCCGGTCATCATCGCGGCCGGGCTCTTCGATGCCGGTATGGACGTGCAGCAGATGGCCCGCACCCTGCGTCGCGTTACCCTCGACAACGACATGGTCGCGACCGCGACCTTCATGAGCCTCACGACGGGCTCGTTCGACGGCTGCCGCGATTTTCTGATCGAGAAGGTCGAGCGGTCGTGGGGGGCCACCGGAACCGGTGAGACCATCGAGGTGGATGTCATCGGCTTTTCGATGGGCGGGCTCGTCGCGCGTCACGCGTCACGCCCGCGGACCGACGGCGGTACGCGACTGGTCATCCGTCGGCTGTTCACGATCAGCACGCCACACCGCGGCGCCCGGATCGCAGGGTGGCCGACGTTCGACGAGCGGACGCTCGACATGCGAGCCGGTTCGGAGTTCCTCACCGACCTCGACAATATATTGCCGGACGCCGACTACACGATGTACAACTACACGCGTCTCGGGGACTGGATCGTCGGGGCGGAAAACGCAGCGCCACCGGGGCGGACGGCGTGGTGGGTCCCGACGCCGCCCGCATCGTTCTCGCACCTCGGGGCCGCGACCGACCCGCGGATCATGGCCGACATCGCTCGCCGGCTTCGCGGCGATCTGCCGCTGACGACCGAACCGCCCGCCCCGCTGTCCGAAGTTTCCGGCAAAACGGAGATTACGGCCACCACCGGCTCACAGGGCACGTAGTGACATACGATGGGACTCCGGAGCCACGTCATGAGCCACCAACGCACTCGCATCAAGGCGTTCACGATCGTCGAACTGCTTGTCGTGGTCGGCATCCTCGCCCTGCTGCTGGGCATGCTGCTCCCGGCGCTGGCCGGCGCCCAGAAACGCAGCAAGAAGCACAAGGAACTCAACGCGATCCGGCAGGTCGGGCTGGGGTGGACCCTGTACGCCAACGCCAACAACGACAAGCTGCTGCCGGGTTACCTCGACCTCGCCGTGCAGCAGAAATGGCGTGTCAAATACGAGTACCCGAATCACTGGGACATCCCGGCCGGCGACCTGGCCGGACCGTGGACGTGGAGGCTGTTGCCCTACCTCGACAATAACATCCTCACGGTCCACGCCTACGCCGACGAAACGGGCTACGAAACCGTGGAACTGAATCCAAGTTCGACGGGCGCCACGCCGGGTGGGATGGCGAACGCCGCCAGACCGATCGCCTACGAACCGGGATTCGGCTACAACGCCTACTACGTCGGCGGCTGGTGGACGATGGACAGCGGGCTCCCCCGCCCCCTGTTCTACGACGCCCAGAGCGACGACGGTGGATCCTTGCGACCCGTCAACCTGCTGTCACGGTCGGTCGGCACGATCCGGCGCCCGACTGAACTCGTGGCGTTCTGCTCGTCATCATTGCTCGAACCCGGTGTCTACCGCAAGTTCCCGAATTCCCAGCTCGGCTCACATCTGGTCGTGCCGGCGTGGCTCGGCGGCAATGAGCAATGGGAGTGGGTCGGCGCCCTGCAGACCCATGTCCTGTCCGCGGCGCCGATCGGCCGCTACAACGGACTGGCGGCAACGCTGTACACCGATGGTCACACCGGCGCAAACAAGCCGGACGATCTCACTGACATGCGCAAGTGGATCGATGCGGCCAAGACCCGCAACTTCCGCCATCAGTAATCTCTGGCGGACTGTAAGTGGTGTGAGTCAGAAGTCCGCCGGCATCTCGCCGGCCCTCGACGCCGCTGGCGGCGTTACCGCTCCTTGGAATATCGGGAATATACCGTCGTCGCGGTGCCTTGCCAGCGCCGCCGATGTCGCGCCGATCTGCCGACGGACTTCTAACTCACACCACTACCGACTCATCATCCGAAGCTGCTGGCGGATCATCCGCCGGAGGCTCTGCAACTGCGCCGGCGTCATCGCCGAGTCGTCGAGGTCGACCTCGAAGGCCGTGAACCACTGCTCGGCATCCGGCCGGTAGCCGAGTTGATCGGTGAGCCGCTCGGCCATGTCGGGCATGTGGGCGGCGCCGTAAAAGATCGCCACCGATCGGACATCCCGTTCGCGTTCGAGGATCACGCTCAGGTCGTCGATGACGATCTGGTTGCGCTGGTCGATGAGCACACGCTCGAAGCCGTCGCCGAACTGTCGGAAGCTCTGCTCCATGAACGCGTTGTCGCTGAAGAGCTCGATGAGCACGACCTTCATCCCGTCGGCGATCACGCCGTCGAAGAAAAAGTCAACCGTCCGCATCAATCTCAGGAAGAACACGGCGATTCGTCCCGGCAGCGATGACCCGCCGAGGGTGCCCTCAAGCGGCGCCATGTCGAGCCCCTCGGCCTTCATCGCCCGCTGCAACTGGTCCATCGACATGTCGGAGCAACGGAAGTGCGGCCGGTCGTAGTCGATGCCGTCGAGCTGGAACGCCAGGCCAAGCGCCTTGGCAAGCTCGGCCTGGATGTTGTCCTGGTCGTCGTCCTGGAACTCCGCGTTCACTTTTGTTTCGCTGGTGACCTGGATATCGGCGTCCACACCGGCGCCACCGACGGCGTGGTCGGCGCCGAGGCTCGTCAGGACGAAGACCCGCCCACCTTCGCCGACCTCGTATGCGATCCGCCGGCCCCAGCCGTCGGTCCGGGCCGACGCCAGCCATTGGGCCAGCCGGGGGTCGCGTCGGCCGGCGAACTCGGCCAGCTCCGACAGGTCGGCGGCGTAACGCTGTTCCCGATTCTTGAACTGGTACAACGCCCCGGCCGTGAACTTCATGACCGCCAGTGTGCTCCCGGCGCGTTGTGTATCCGTGCTGCCACCGGCACCGCGAGCCCCGGCGGGCATCACCGACTCGTAAAGCACGATGTCGTTCGCGTCGAGGACGGCCTGCAGTTGTCCGTAGAGTTCGCGTTCGGCGATGTGCGCGACGCTGACCAGAACCACCGTCGGCCCGTCGGCGTCGGCCGGCACGAATGTCCGCGACGCGACCTCGAGGGCCACGGTCCGACCGGGATCCTCGACCGACCGCATGTACGGGCCGGACGGTGCGACGTGCTCGACCGGGCGCGACGTGATCGGCTTGACCGGCGCGGCATCCTCGAGCGGGCGCGCGCCGATCGCGCCGGTCATCACCGTCGCCGCCAGCGCCGCGGCGCTCCATGGGCCCAGGTTACGAGCGTTGATCATCCGTATTTCTCCGTAGGGCTGTTACGCGGAGGACTTTGCGGCAACGGCTCCGCCCGACCTTCGGGAGGGTGCGACGTCGATCTCGACCGACGCCCGCTGCCCGGCGGACTGCGTTCCGAAGCCTTGTTGGGCGGCGGCCACAAGGGTTTCCACCCGTCCTATCGCCCGATCCACCTGCCCCTTGAAGATCATGTACGGAAAGAGCGTAATCAGTGCGACGACAAGGCCAAGGGCCGTGGTCAACAGCGCCTCGGCGATACCCAGCGAAACGACGCTCGGATCGGTCAGGTCGCCTTCGCCGCCACCGAGAATCCGGAACGAGCGGATGATGCCGACCACCGTGCCGAGGATTCCCATCAACGGGGCGGCCGTGATGATCGTCGACAGCGACACCATGAATCGATCGAACTTGGGCCGCTGGACCTCCATCGCCTCGACCGCCACGGCGTCGGTCGCCCCCTCGTTGATCAACAGGTTGGCGATGTGCCCGTAGGGTGACCGATCGGACGAGGCGACCTTGCGGGCAAGATCCAGGTCGCCGTTGCGCAATGCATCCTTCACCTGCTGGAACCGGCGGAGCGGCCGTGGCCGGTGAACTGTGAACCAGAAGCAAGCCCGCTCGACGATGAGCGTCAGGCTCACGACGCTCATGAACAGCAGCGGGACCATGACGAAGCCGCCGCGCTCGATAAGAGTGGCCAACTGTGATCGAAGTTCTTCCATCGTGTCGCCCATCATAGTCGACGGCCACGGCCGCCGGAGACCCTGCTAGGGTACAATCACCGCCGTGAACAGGACCGCTGCAACTTCGCTCCCCGAACCGCCCGTACTCGTGGGGATCGTGGCCGAGATCGAAGCCGATCTGAAGCTTCGGATCGAGGCGGTCCAGGGCCCCGAGGCGTTGCGTCAGGCGCTGGCGTACTCGGTGCTCGGCGGCGGGAAGCGTCTTCGCCCCGTGCTGACGCTGCTGAGTTGCGAAGCGGTCGGCGGCAGTCGTGACCAGGGACGCGAGGCCGCGGCGGCGATCGAACTGATCCACGCGTTCAGCCTCGTGCACGATGACCTGCCTTCGATGGACGACGACGCGTTGCGTCGCGGGCAGCCGACCTTGCACATGCATGCCGGCGAAGCGATGGCGATCCTGACCGGCGACGTCATGATGTCGTTGGCCTTCGAGTGGATTGCCGACGCCGACCTCACCCCCGACACGATCACCCAGCTCGTACGCACGCTGGCGGACGCCACCAGCTGCATGATCGCCGGCCAGGTCTACGACACGGTCGGCGGCTTCCCGGCCGGGCTCAGCCGGCCGCTGCAGCTGGAACTGGTCCATCGCAACAAGACCGCCGCCCTCATCCGGGCCGCGTGCCGCCTGGGAGCCCACTGCTCCGAAGGCTCGCCCGAAGCCGTCGAGGCCCTGACCGGTTACGGCGAGGCGGTCGGGCTGATGTTCCAGGTCATCGACGATCTGCTCGATGTGACGGCGACGGCCGAGCACATCGGCAAGGCGACGGGCAAGGATCTCGAGGCGGGCAAACTGACCTACCCCGGCGTCCACGGAACCGAGGCCTCCCGCAAAGAGGTCGTTCGACTTCGCGACGAGGCTCTCGCGTCCCTGGCCCCGCTGGGGGGGGCGGCAGATCATCTGCGCGAACTGTGTGAATACATGGCCGTACGAACCCGGTGAGGATACTGTAACGGCCGTCATTCCTGAGAATGGTCGCTCGCGGCCGATACTCTGGCGGAAGCAACCCCGGAGCACGACGAATGGAACTGAAGGTCCTCCCCGGCATCAATAGCCCCGCCGATGTCCGCGCCCTGCCGGTCGACAAGCTCCCGGAACTCGCGGCCGAGATCCGGCACGCGATCTGCCAGCAGATCATGAAGACCGGCGGCCACTTCGCGCCCAACCTCGGGGTGGTGGAACTCACGATCGCGCTGCACTACGTCTTTGACTTCAGCCACGACCGACTGCTCTTCGACGTCGGCCACCAGTGCTACCCCCACAAGCTGATCACCGGTCGCGCCAAGATGCTGCCGACGCTCCGCCAGACCGGCGGGCTGTCCGGCTTCCCCGACCCCCGTGAGTCGGCGTATGACCTCTTTTCGGTCGGCCACGCCGGAACCGCGATATCGACAGCGGTCGGCATGGCGCGTGGCGACCTTCTGCGTGGCGAGTCGTACCAACCGGAGACCAACCCGGACGGCCGCCGCGTGTGCGCGCTTGTCGGCGACGCGAGCATCGTCAACGGCGTCGCCATGGAAGGGCTCAACAACGCCGGAACACTCAAACGTCAGTTCCTGGTCGTCTTCAACGACAACGGGATGTCCATCGCCCGCCCGCAGGGGGCGCTCGCGGCGTACTTCGACCGCATCCGGATCAACCCGGCGTACCGCAAGGTCAAACGCAAGGCACGCGACGTCGTCTCGCACCTGCCCGGCGGCGCGCTGATCGGCGAGATGTATCACCGCGTCGGTGAGATGGCCAAGGATGCCGTCACCGAGGACACCTGGTTCGAGAAGTTCGGGCTCCTGACAGTCGGACCGATCGACGGCCACGACCTGCCGACGCTCGTCGACATGCTCCTTGAGGTCAAGGACGTCGACCGCCCGATGGTGCTTCACGTGCACACCGTCAAGGGCAAGGGCTACGAGTACGCCGAGGGCGATGCGACGACATTCCACGCGCCAAAACCATTCAAGGTCGAGCGGTGCAAGGTCGCGCTGAGCAGCGGCGGCGGCCGAAGCTTTACCAGCGCCTTTGCGGACTCGCTGATCGACCTCATGGAGCGGGATGAGAAGGTCGTCACCTGCACGGCCGCCATGCCCGACGGGACCGGCCTGAACAAGGTCATGCCGAAGTTCCCCGACCGGTCGTGGGACACCGGCATCTGCGAAGCGCACGCCATGGACATGATGGCCGGTCTGGCCAAGACCGGCTTCAAGCCGTTCTTCGCCGTCTACTCGACCTTTGTGCAGCGGGCGTTCGACCAGGTCTTCCAGGAAGTCGCCCTGCACGCGCTGCCCGTACGCCTGTGCCTCGACCGCGCCGGGCTTGTCGGCGGCGACGGCGCCGTGCACCAGGGCTTCTGCGACATCAGCATCATGCGGGTGTTCCCGAAGATGGTGCTGACCGCGGCGATGGACGAGGCCAGCCTTGTCGCCGCGATGGAATTCATGCGAACCTACGACGACGGCCCCAGCGTCGTCCGCTACCCGCGTGACTCGGTCAGTGACATGTTCGCCGACCGCGACTGCCCGCCCTTCGAGATGGGCAGGGCCCGGCCCCTCGTCGAGCACGACACGCCGGACGTGGCGGTCCTGGGCTACGGCGTGATGGCGATCAACGCGATGCAGGCGCTGGACCTGCTCAACGACGAGTACAAGGTGAACGTCTACGACGCGCGGTTCGCCCGCCCGGTGGACATCGAGTTGCTCCGATCGCTCATCGAGCTTGGGATCCCGGTGATCACGGTCGAGGACCACGGCCTCGAAGGCGGCTTCGGGCATTGCGTCGTGGACGCCTGCCACGCCGAAGGTCTCGACACACGCGGCATCACGACGCTCGCGATCCCCCTCCGCTGGATCTATCACGGATCGCGGACCGATCAACTGCAGGAGGTCGGTCTCGACCCGGCCGCCATCGCCCGAACGATCCGCGAGGCGGTCGACGCGGACAGCAAACCGCTGCCGACCGTCGAGATCCCGGCAAGAACGCGCCAGCCGGTCCGCTGATCAGAGCCCCAGACGCTGCGACTCGCCACGCAAAGCGTCGATGCACGCCTGGATGTGCTCGGTTTCGTCGAGGTCCAGCTCCTGGATCCCCTGCTGGATGTCCTCGCGGCTGACGGCCGCGGCGAACGCCCGGTCCTTGAGCTTCTTGCGGACGGACTTCGGCTGCAGGTCGGAGATCCCGTTGGGGCGGACCTTGCAGCAGGCACCGATGAAGCCGGCCAGTTCGTCGACCGCGAAGAGGACCTTGGCCATGATCGTCTCTCGGGCCACGCCTGTGTAGTCGGCGTGACCGAGGATCGCCGTGAGGATCACCTCGTCGACGTCGCTGCGACCACGAAGGTGCTCGATGGCAACAAACGGGTGCTCCTCGGGCGTGGGGTGCTTGTCGTAGTCCATGTCGTGCAGCAGACCGGTGATGATCCACCGGTCACGCTCGTCGGGTTTGTACCGGTCGGCGTACCCGGCCATGCACACCGCCACGCACTCCATGTGGTTGCGTAACGCAACGCTGGCTGTCCATTCGTGCATCAACGCCCTGGCCTGGTCAACGGTGATCTCGCCCATTGGTGTAATGGTACAGTAACCGTCATGCTCAACGGTGCCGCCCTGTGTTGCTCGATCATCCTCGGCGTCGCACCGGACGACCTGTTCCAAACCGTGGCCGAGACCAGCCGGTGGCAGGCGACCGCGACCTATGCCCAGGTCGTCGAGTTGATGGAGCGTCTGGATCGACGGTCGCGCATCCTTCACCTGGATTCGATGGGCCGGACGTCGCAGGGGAAGCCGATCCCCCTGGCGATCATCGCCAACCCACCCATCGAATCGGCCGCCGAAGCGCGGGGCAGCGGCAAGGTCATCGTCTTCGCATTCGGCGACATCCACGCCGGCGAGGTGTGCGGCAAGGAGGCCCTGCTCATCCTCGCCCGCCAGCTCGCGTTGGACCCCGGCAATCCGCTGCTGGCGAATGTCATCGTCGTTCTCGCCCCGATCTACAACGCTGACGGCAACGACGCGATGAGCCCCGACAACCGACCCGGCCAGGACGGACCGATCCAGGGCATGGGCAAGCGAGCCAACGCCCAGGGGCTCGACCTCAACCGCGACTACGTCAAGCTCGACAGCCCCGAGGCCGTCGCGATGGTCCGGTTGCTCACCGACTGGAACCCGCACCTGACCATCGACACGCATACGACCAACGGGTCTCGACATCGCTACACGCTGACCTATGCGGCGCCACTGAACCCGTCCGGACACGCCGCACCGATCGAGTTCGTTCGAGACGTCATGCTCCCGGAGGTCACACGGACGTTACGCCTGCGAACGAATTACGACACGTTCTTCTACGGCAACTTCAACCAGGAGCTCTCCGAGTGGCGGACCTATTCGCCGCTGCCGCGTTTCGGGGGGCCCTATCGCGGATTGCGGGGCCAGATGTCGGTCTTGTCCGAAGCGTATGCCTACGCGACGTATCGCGACCGCGTGCACGCCACGCTGGAATTCGTCCGCGAGATCCTGCGATTCACCGCCGCCAACGCGGACCGGGTCATCGAGATCACCGAACGGGCCCGTCGCGAAACGATTCATGCGGGCCGCAACCCCCAGCCCGACGACATGGTGGGTATCCGCCACCGCCCCGCGGCGTTCGCCGAGCCGGCGATCGTCAAGGGCTACCGGTCCGACGCCCCTGACATCCCGCAGGACCACAGCGTCCTGCACCTGGGACGGTTCGAGCCGACGCGATCCGTCCGGCGGCCGTGGGCGTACATCGTCGACAGCCGTGCGGCCGGGGTCGTCAAAAAGCTCCGCCAACACGGCATCGAGGTCACGCCGTTCGACGGCGTCGCGACCGTCGAGGTATACACGCTCACCGACGTCGAGCGGTCGGACAAGGCGTTCCAGGGCCACCATCTCGTGCGACTCGAGGCCGACGCCCAGGTGCAGCACCGGACGTTCGAGTCCGCCTTCCTGGTGCCGACCGCACAGGCGCTGGGCACGCTGGCCGTCTACCTGCTGGAGCCGGAGTCCGAGGACGGCCTGGCGGCGTGGGGGTTCTTCGACGAGGGCCTCGACGTCGGCGTCGAGTTCCCGGTCTACCGCGTCCGGGCCGCGGCCGACGCAGTCGCTAATTCCCCGACAGTGCCATCGAGCTGATCTTCCAGAGCCCGACGTGCTTCATGAGGGTGAAGGCGTCAACGTCGATCCAATCACGCACGGCGCCCGGCTCTCCGAACCGGACGCGGTGCCGCGACCATACCTGCGCGACGGTGCCGTCGAATTGCAGCTCGACGGTTCCCATCTTCTGTTCGAAGATGAATGTGCTGTCCTGGCCGAGGTCCATCTGCGCGATGAAGTCGGGGACCGAGATGAAGTCCACCCGGCGCTCGGAGCCGTCCTGCGGTTCCCAGATCATCGTGACCACCGCCCCCCGCCAGAAATGGCGCGCGAACGCGTCCCAGTCGCGCGCCGTGAGATCGCGGTAGTACGCGGTCACCTCCGCCAGGATCAGTCCCCGCTCGCGGCTATCCAACACGTCTTGCGCGCTCACCGGCTCCGACGGCTTCGGCAGCGGCTTCGGCCGCGGTGCCGCGCCAAGCGCGGGGTCGTTATCGGCGACGGGCGTGATAACGCAGCCGGTCAGCGTGACGAGAAGCAGAATCGTCGCAAGTCGAGACATAGTCATCACACCGAACGTGCCAGAACCTCAGTTATTGCCTGAATCGGGGTGGCACGGCCGAGCGAGCGACAGCGAGCTCGCCCGTGGAGAGATGTCCGAAGACACGGGCGACGTCGCTCTCGCTCCGTCGGCCATGCCACCCGTTGTCTTAGTGATGCAAGTCCTTCACAAGACCCTTGTACCGCCGATCCGACGGAACAAGCAACATCGCGATCGACTCGAACAGCCGGTTGCTGAGCCGCTCGAATGTCGGGTAGTGCTCCGCCGTCCGTGTCTTGAGCTCGTCGAGCGTCATCCCCGCCTCGTCGAGGTCGCCGGGGCTCTGCCCGGCCCACGCCTCGGCGGTATCGGGGTACATCTCCGGGTGGTACTGGAAGCCGTAGCTGCGCAGACCGTGTGCCCACGCCTGGACCTGGCATCGTTGCGAGGTCGCCAGGACACGCGCCCCGTCGGGCATCTTCGTGACCTGGTCCTGGTGCCAGTGGAACTGCATCGAGGTCCACGCGATCCCCGCGAACAACGGGTCCTCGGCACCGACCGGTGTCAGGGCAACCTCGTGCCAGCCGAGTTCGATACCGCCGTCCATCCTGGCCACCTCGCCACCCAGTGCCCGCGCGAGTATCTGTGAACCCAGGCAGATACCGATGACGGGCAACTGCGCAGCATCTGCCCGGGCCATGAGTTTCATCTCCGACTCCAGCCACGGCTCGTTGTCGTTGGCCGAATAGTTGCCGCCCGTCGCAACGATACCGTCGGTGTCGTCGAGATCGGTCGGAACAGCCGCGCCCGCGTGAAGCTCGATCACGCGCAGCCGGTGGCCGTAGTCGCGAAGCGTCGCGGCAAGTCGCATGGCGCCGGTTGAAGGACCATGTTCGAGGATGACGATGGACATGAGGGCAGCGTAGCAGAAACTACGGCCGGACTTAGTCTTCCTTACCCACCATGATCGTCGCGTCGTGGCCGTCGAGATAGGCCTGATCGAATGCCACGCGACTGGACAGACCCAGTGCGAAGTCGAGCCAGGCGACGGGATCGCGTCGCCGGGCCGGCGTCGTGTCGCGGCCCGCGAACCGGGGGTGGTGCCGGGTCGAGAGAAAGTTGAACACGACCCCCCGCGACGCCGCGGCGAAGGCATCGGCGACCAGCTTCTGTGCGGTCGCATCGTCCATGGTGTTCAGTGTGCCCGAGATGCACGTGTAGTCCGGGTCGCCGGTACGCAGCAGGGCCGGATCCGCCACGGCGTCGCCGGCCACGAACCGGCACCCCGGCAGGTCACGGCGATTCGCCGCTTCGATCATCTCCGGTATCGCGTCAATACCGATATATGCCGCGAACGGCACCTTCCGCTTCAGCAGCCACGCCGCCAGGTCACCCTGCCCGCACCCGACGTCCAGGATCCGTGACTCGCGGATCCCGGCCAGGTCGATCATGACGTCAAAACGCAGCGTCTGCGCGGCGGTGCTGTTCCAGAGCGTCGCCTCGAAGCCGGCGCCGAACCGCTTGACCGCCTCGGTGTAGGGCTGCAAATAGGCCTTGTCGCGTTGATCGCTCATGGAGGCTGGTAGTCTACGGCAGTTCCAGTGGATTTCACGCAGCTACGATTCGATGTAACTCCCTGACACGACACCCCGACTCGAGGACTCCGGCCATGGACACAATTTCACCCGCAAAATACCTCGGCTTCGCAGCAGGCGGCATCGCCCGGGCCATCGGCTTCGCCGCGGGCATGCTCGTGCTCGCAATCGTCTTCGTGGTCGGCATGGGCATCGGGGCGGCCACGATGTTCGCCGGCACCCTGGCCGAGAGCCCGGTGATCGGCGAGTTGTACCGCGATGGCAACAGCGACACCATCGCGGTGATCCCCGTCGAAGGCATCATCGACAGCTACCAGGCCTCCAGGGTCCGCCTGCTCGTCGACGAGGTGCTCGCCGACGACTCCGTCCTGGCCGTCGTCCTGCGTGTCGATTCTCCGGGCGGCGGGATCGCGGCGTCCGATCGGATCTGGTACGAGGTCCGCCGGCTGCGTGAAAGCGGACTTCCGGTCGTTTCGAGTTACGGCGGCGTCGCGGCCTCCGGCGGCTATTACATCTCGTGCGCCACCGACCACATCCTTGCCGAGCCCACCTGTATCACCGGCAGCATCGGCGTCATCGCACAGTCGTTCATTTTCAAGGATCTCCTGGACAAGGTCGGCGTCGAGCCGGTGACGCTGATCTCCACTGCGTCGCCCTCGAAAGACCTGGGCAATCCGTACCGCGCCTGGACCGACGACGACCGCGTGAAGTACGTTGCCCTGCTCGACGCCGCGTACGACATCTTCAACCAGCGGGTCCGCGAGGGGCGCAGCCACACGATCACCGATCCGGCCCGGATCGACGAGCTGGCCGACGGGTCGATCTATACCGCGGCCCAGGCGTTGAGCTCGGGTCTCATAGACAGCATCGGGTACCTCGACGACGCCGTGACGGAGGCCGAGAAGCGCGCCGGCGTGACGCCGGGCGAGAGCTCGGTCATTATCCTGCGACAAGCAACGTCGATCTTCGACGACCTGTTCATCAGCTCACCGGCGAGCATCCGGTCGAGGCTGCGTGACGCCGAGAGCATCCGCTCGCTGGTCAATGAACTCGCCGCACCGCGGCTGATGTACCTGATGCGATGACGCGACACGCCCTGGTCTGGGCGGCGGGGCTGGCCGTGGTGGCCGCGTACGACGCGGGCGCCGCCGTTGATCCCGCAACGCTGACCGACGCCACTGTCCGGTCGGCGGTCCGTGCGATCGTCGACGAGTTGTACCGCCGCCGCGACCCGGACCATTTCTGGGACCCGCCATTCTGGAATCCCGATCGCGACGGCCAGGTGAGCCAGGTTGGCGGCTACACGCCGCTGGTGGTGCTCGCGATGCTGCATGCAGGCGAGTCGTACCAGGAGCCGCGTCTCCGCGAGGCCGTCGAACGCATCGAGAAGGCCGACCTCACCGGGACCTACGCGGTCGCCCTGCGCACCCACGTGTGGGCGCTGCTGCCGGACACATTCTCCGACCGGCTCGTCGGCGACACGAAGTGGCTTCTCGAGGCGTTCAAACCCGAGCGGTCCGGCTGGAGCTACGAGCAGCCGTCGCGATCGGGCCGCTACGACAATTCGCTCACCCAATACGGAGCGCTCGCCCTGTGGGAGGCCGGCAAACGCGGCGTGCCCGTCGCCGACCAGTACTGGCAGCGGCTCGAACAGCGGTTCATCGACAACCAGTCCGACGATGGCGGCTGGAGCTATCGAACCAATCAACCGGTGTCCGGATCGATGACGGCGGCGGGGCTGACGACATTGTTCATCACGCAGGACCTGCTGCATGC
>Ga0209988_10002005_pt1 | contig 13401 bp, 16 predicted proteins | sample N075metaG_FD_183115 | JGI IMG/M metagenome (GOLD analysis project Ga0209988, IMG submission 183115) | Deep subsurface microbial communities from Kermadec Trench to uncover new lineages of life (NeLLi) - N075 metaG (SPAdes) (version 2) | ecosystem: Environmental > Aquatic > Marine > Ocean trench... | reverse complement strand
TTTCCAACTTGCGTACTCGGCGGGCCAGTCGTGGAAGGACAGGAACTCGGCTATATCGTCGATCCGCTGACCGATAAACGAACAATCATCGAATCACCGTACAATGGCCAGATCATCGGTTTTGCGACACCGCAGATCGTGCTCCCGGGTTTCGGATTGTTCCACATCGGACTGCAAACGCCCGACTCGGACCCAAAACCTTAGGAGAAGTCCACCCACGCTGGCGGGACAATCCGAGCATTAGCATTCTCAAATCGTCCTTGTGACCGTAACCACAACCATTCCTGAAATGTTTCCTGTGGCCGTCAGGTACACGCAAACCAACAGATATTCAATACCGTCCGGAGGGGAGGGGCCGACGACGACCCGAAGCGGACATGCACTGTTGACATCATTCACCTGTAAAAACTGGCAAATGATTCAATTTGTACTAAGCTTGTATAGAAATCACTGACAAAGCCAATACCGCCGAAAGACGAAGACGGAAAGCCGCAGGTCCTCGCTTCCTCCGAGAAGCCACGGATTGCCCCTCGAAGGATACCAAGATCACCGAGCAGTCAGTCGATTCCTTTTGGAGAGGAGGACAATCATGTTTGATTCAGGCATCACCAAAGTAAGAGTTTTTATCATCCTAACTGCATTTATTCTCGCAAGCTTCGCGATGGCTGCCGAAGATCCATATGCTGAGCCGGCCGAACCAGGGCTGCCAGCGAGTAACATGGAGCTGGATTTTCCCCGCGTGGCGTTGTTAGTCACCGATCCGCAGATCGATTTCCTCAGCGAGGACGGCGTAACCTGGGGGATGGTAGGTAATAACGTCACGGAACTCAACACCGTTGAAAACATAGAGCGGCTGTTCAAAGCGGCCAAGAAAGCTGGTATCCCAGTCGTGGTCTCCCCGCACTACTACTTTCCGACGGATCATGGATGGAAATTCGAGGGCGCACTGGAAAAGGTCATGCACAATATCGGTATGTTTGACCGACCCTCAGCTTACTCGATGGACGGGTTCGAGAATTCGGGCGCTGATTTCATGCCGCAGTACAAGAAATACCTGTTTGATGGAGAAACGATCATCACGTCGCCACACAAGGTATACGGTCCGGAGCAGAACGACGTAGTGCTGCAGCTGCGCAAGCAGAAAATTGACCAAGTCATCCTCGCCGGGATGTCTGCAAACCTCTGCGTGGAGTCGCATTTGCGCGAATTGCTAGAAATGGGGTTTGAGGTTGCAGTAGTGAAGGATGCAACCGCGGCAGCGCAAATACCGGAAGGCGACGGCTACCTAGCTGCTTTGATCAATTTCCGCTTTATCGCTAATGCTGTCTGGACGACCGACGAAGCGGTGGCACGTATCTCCGCTGCGCCCTAATTTGTTTTTCCGCTTATGCCCCACGTTTCTGATCGCGGCAACCTGTGGCTTGCCGCCGGCCTTCGCACACCGTTTGCGAAAATTGACGATGCGCTGAGCACATTAGACGCCATTGAATTGTCACTGCCTGTCGTGCGGTCCATGCTCAAAATCAACGGCCGTGACATCCGACCGGACTTGGCGATATGGGGTACGGTCGCGCCTAATCTCGGCTACAGCAACATTGCGCGCGAAATTCTCGTCGACGCCGAATTGGATCAGACGATACCAGCGTTCTCAACTGCCATGGCCTGCAGCACCAGTATGATTGCGGCCTTCGAGGCGGCCGGCATGCTTGGCACCGGCGGTCGGAATCTCGCATTGGCCGGTGGCGTCGAGAGCATGAGCCGCATTCAGGTCGGTCTTGATCAACGATTGTCGGATTGGCTGCGTCGTTTTTTCAAGGCGCGCTCCCTGGGCCAGCGCCTGGAGACATTCACCGAACTCCGGTTTCGCGACATCAAGCTGTACATCCCCAGCGTCACCAATCGAAGCACCGGGAAGAGCATGGGCGAGCACACCGAGGAAATGGCGAAACAGTGGAAAATCGCTCGTGAAGATCAAGACAAGCTGGCACTGAAAAGCCACGAGAACGCGGTCGCGGCACAAGCGGACGGATTCTTCCACAGTCTGATAACACCGGTTGAGGAATTTGTAACAGACAGTTTGCCTCGCACCGATACGAGTCTTGAGCGATTAGCATCGCTCAAACCAGTGTTCGACCAAACCAGTGGCCATGGGACGCTGACTGCTGGCAATTCCTCGCCGTTGACCGACGGCGCGGCTGGAATCTGGGTAGCGACGGACGAGGGTCTTTCGCAGCTGCCGGATGAAATTCCACGGGTACGCCTCTTGGATTGGGAAATCGCCGGCGTGGATCCTAGTAAAGAAGGACTCTTGATGGCGCCTGCCTATGCGATCCCGCGGTTGCTGGCGCGTAGTCGTCTCGCCTACGAAGACATCGATCTTTGGGAAATCCATGAAGCTTTTGCAGCACAAGTGCTGTGCAACGTCGCGGCGTTGGAAAGCCGCGACTTTCTCAGGGAGAAAGTCGGCATCGAGTCTGAATTCGGCCAGTTTCCCTGGAATCGATTTAATCCAAATGGCGGGAGCATTTCGATTGGTCACCCGTTCGGCGCAACCGGTGCGCGCATATTGAGCCAGGCGACAAAAGAACTGGCCGCTATGTCGTCGGGCTCCCGAGCTGTCGTCAGCATTTGTGCGGACGGAGGTCTCGGGACGGTTGCATTGTTGCAAGCTCCGTGACTGAGCATTGCTTCCATCATCCGCGCAGTCCGTATATGGGGGTTGCTACTTTTAATCGTATGAGGACAAAAAAATGACAATTCTTAATCAACTGGAACCCTATGTACACTGGTTTTTGCGCTTGTCGATTTCCAGCGTTTTCATCTTTCACGGCGTTTTAAAGTTTATGAATCTGGAAGGGTTCTCTGAAATGCTACAGCTCTCTATTTCTGTAATGGCCTTGGTTGCGGTGGCTGAGGTTGCCGGCGGCGCGCTGATTCTACTTGGTGGGTATGGCGGAGATCAGAAGAGCGACCTTATGACCCGTGTTGGTGCTCTGTTGTGTATTCCGGTATTGATCGGCGCCATTTCACTCTTTCATTGGGGGCGCTGGAACTTCGTGCCTGCAGATAATTTTCCGATGGGTGGAATGGAATTTCAGGTTACGTTGCTGCTGATCTGTATTTACGTACTGGTAAAGGGAAATAACATCAACGCCGGCGCGGTTCCGTCAAATTCATAGATAGGAGGCGCATGTCTCAAACAGATGCACCGCGGCCACCACTTCCGCCATTCGATCTGAATGGTGCAAAGCAGAAAGCTCGAATGGCGGAAGATGCCTGGAACTCTCGCGATCCCAATAAGGTTTCGCTTGCATATACCGGCGACTGTGTCTGGCGCAACCGGTCTGAATTCATACAGGGACGGGACGCGATTGTACGATTTCTGACTCGTAAATGGGTGATGGAACTGGATTACCGATTAATTAAGGAATTGTGGACATACCGTGATCGGCGGATCGCTGTGCGTTTCGCCTATGAATGGCACGATGATTCCGGGAATTGGTATCGGTCGTACGGGAACGAGAATTGGGAGTTTGCTGATAATGGATTAATGCAACGTCGCATCGCGAGTATTAATAATCTTCAAATTACACCGGCCGATCGCAAGTATCACTGGCCTCTCGGAAGAAGACCGGACGACCATCCATCCCTATCGGAACTTGACCTTTGATTCGGACGAATTGATGGGTCAGCTGACCAGCCACGAAGGGTTGAGGACAATGATACGGACTCGAGCCACAAGGAGAGAAATCATGAAAATACGTTTTATGACCAGAGAACTATTAACGATTTTGTGCTTGATGCTCGGCATGGCATTTGTGAGTTCTGCCGCCAGAGCGGAACACGGGACTGGCGTTGCCTACCGCACGGTTACCATCGAAAACGTCGATATCTTCTACCGTGAAGCCGGTAATCCTGATCGCCCGACTATTCTGTTGTTGCACGGTTTTCCGACCTCATCGCACATGTTTCGGAACCTGATTCCGGCGCTTGCCGATCAGTTTCACCTGGTGGCGCCAGACTATCCGGGATATGGTTTCAGCTCGATGCCGGGCGTCAGTGAGTTCGATTATTCGTTCGACAATATTGCGCGCATCATCGAAAAGTTCGCCGATGAAATCGGGCTTGAGCGTTACAGTCTGTACCTCATGGACTACGGCGCACCAATAGGTTTTCGCATTGCAACCAGCCATCCTGAGCGCATTGATTCGCTGATAATACAGAACGGCAATGCGTATATCGAAGGCATCGACAACGATTTCTGGGAGCCTATTCGGGCCTACTGGAAGGACCGCGGTGCGATTAACCAGGGCCTGGACAACGACTTTTGGAAGAACGTGAAGGCCGCCTACAACGATCCGACCATGTCTAACGATGATGCACTGGGCTTCCTCGTGACACTTGGCGCGACCAAATGGCAATACACCAATGGAGTGCCGAACGTGGAAGCGATCAGCCCGGATAACTGGGGCCATGTCCAGCCATTGCTGGATCGCGAGGGCAATAAGGAAATTCAGTTACAGATGTTCTACAGCTATGGCTCGAACCCACCGCTTTACCCGGCATGGCAGGAGTATCTGCGCGAGAATCAGCCACCAACGTTGATCGTCTGGGGCAAGAATGACGAGATCTTCCCGTCGGCCGGCGCGGAGCCGTACAAGCGGGATCTGAAGGATCTTGAGTATCACCTGATAGACACCGGGCACTTCGCTTTGGAATCACATAATCAGGAAATTGCCGATTTCATACGTAGCTTCCTCAACCGAAAGCTTGCTAATTCCCCTTAGCGGCAAACTTATACCGCAGCTTGCGCGGCCGCACCCGTTGCGGCCGCATTATTTTAACGACAGGTTTTGCATCTGCAACCGGAAGATGTGACGTGGACGAAAATAAGGAGTGATTTAGTGGATATCTCCGACAATACTAGCAACCTATGAGCTGAACCATTGGGACAACGTTGGCCTGAATGTCTGCGGGTGCTACCGCATTGAGTTTCGCCTGCGAGTGCACTGCTCGATCGTCTCGAAATCCTCCGTCCGCCATATTTCCTCTCGGCCCGCATGAGATTGATCGCGCGATGAGAGACTGGGACGTGTCGGCAGTGTGCCGTTCAAGACATCAGGCTACGCGCAGCATCGGTTTGCGAAGTTGTTTGTGTGCATTTTGCAGCGCCGTACGAAGCCCTTCCTCGATTACCGGGTGATAAAAGGGCATCTCGAGCATTTCTCCAACGGTCATATTCATTTGATGCGCCCAGGCCAGAAGGTGACCAAGATGCTCTGCACGCGGACCGAACATTTCAGCGCCCAGGAACCGGCCATCGTCAGGATCTGCATAGATGCGTAGCAATCCCTGGTTCTTGAGCATTACGCGGCTGCGACCTTGATCGGCGAAGGAAACTCCACCAATGACAACGTCTCTTTGTGACAGTTCGCCGTAGGTGCTACCGACCATTGCAATCTGCGGATCGGTAAAGACAATGCCCAGCGGTGAACTTCTCAAGCCCGGTCTTACGTCCGGATATCGCCCGGCATTGTCGCCGGCGATAGTTCCTTCATCGGCCGCTTCGTGCAGCAATGGACGATCGTTGTTGACGTCTCCGGCGATGAAAACCGGTGACTGCCCGATTCGTAGCGTTTCCGCATCGAATACCGGAACGCCTTTCTCATCGAGCGGCAGACTCGTATTTTCCAGACCGAGGCCCGAGACATTGGGTGCGCGCCCGGTCGCAGCGATCACATAGTCCACAGTCGCAGCACGCTTTTTTCCGCCGTGGTCATCAAACTCGATGGACACGCCGTCGCCTGCCCTTACCATGCTATGTACTTTGGCATCAGCATCCAGATAGAACTCTGCGGAAAAGACCTGCTTTGCCGATGCCATCACTTTTGGATCCGTGAGGGGGCCCACCTGACCACCGAGACCAAACATCAATACGTCAACGCCGAGACGACTCAGTGCCTGTCCCAGCTCCAGACCAATCACGCCGGGCCCGAAAACGGCTACCGATTTCGGCAGGTCTCGCCATTCGAAGATGTCATCGTTCACAACCAGTCGATCGCCGAGTTCTGCAAAGAACCCCGGATAAGTCGGTGATGAACCGGTCGCGATAACAATTCGTTTTGCACTGACGATGGTGTGATCACCAACCTGGATACGATTGTCATCCAGGAAGTGTGCCATGCCGCGAATTCGCTGCTCCTCGGGAAGGCGCTCTATTGTGTCCACAACGAAACCGACGAAACGATCGCGTTCGCGGCGCACTCGATTCATGACAGCCACACCGTCGATGTCGACGGCACCGGTGTTCACGCCAAACTCGGGCGCCTGGTGTGCTGCATGCGCGGACTCGGCCGCCGCAATCAGCAACTTGCTGGGCATGCAACCTACACTCGCACAGGTCGTTCCGTATGCACCACCTTCGATCATGACCACGCTTTGGGTCCATGCTCTGGCGGCGCGAAAGGCGCGCATACCGGCTGAACCTGCTCCGATTACAGCAACGTCTACGTTGCGGTTATTCATGCCGCCGCTCCGTGTTGCTGGCCGTACAAAAGCTGGTCCAACCTGCCGCTCGCTTCTGCCGCAAGCAGGTCATCACTGCCGCCAAGATGGTGACCGTCGATAAAAATCTGCGGCACCGTGTGTCTTGCAGATCGCTTCACCATCTCCATCTCGCGGATGGAATCGGTGGTGATATCGATCTCCTCGTAGAGCACGCCCTTGAAATCCAAGTGAGCCTTGGCGCGGGTGCTAAAGGGGCACCAGCTCTTGGTGTATATCTCTACTTTTGGCATCGTTCTGTCCCATGGTGTTGAGGTCTGAGTGATACAATAGGGCAATGCGATAATTCGTTCTATGGCTATCCGTATTGATTTTTGCTACTGATCGTCCAATAATTAGTACCAACAGGAGACACAGAACGCGATGGAAGTATTGAGCGATATCCTGCGATCCATGCGGGTAGAGGGCAGTGTGTATTTCTGTGACCAGTTACAGGCGCCATGGTCCATGGATTTTGCAGACACCACGTCGGCCAGTTTTCACCTCGTTCGCCGGGGTGAGTGCTGGGTGATGTCCGGAGAGCGGACCGTATGCCTGGGTCCAGGCGACCTGGTTTTTGTCGAACCAGGTCGGGATCATGTGCTGGCCAGCCATCCACCCGGGCAAGATCCGTCGCCCAGCGAGGCGGGAACGCTATTGCTTTGCGGATACTGCAACTTCGCCGAAGAAACCGGCACACCACTGCTGGATGTTTTTCCGTCTTTGATTGTTGTTCGCGAAGAGGAAATCCTGAAACATCCGTGGCTCAAAAGTACGCTGGATCAATTGAGCACCGAATACATGTCCCAGCAGCCCGGTGCCGAGCTGGTGGTAAACAAACTTACCGAAGTCGTACTTGTCGAGCTGATTCGCATTAATTTCGGTCGCGACGACAAAAGCCGATTTATTCTGGCATTGTCGGACAAGAAAATTGCAAAAGCGCTGAAGAACTTACACAACAACCCACACATTGCGTGGACACTTGAGAATTTGGCAAGCGACGTAGGAATGTCCCGAGCGGCTTTCGCAAAACGGTTCAAGGGTTTGGTCGGTCAACCCATGTTTAAGTATCTAACCACGTTGCGTATACAACGTGCCAGGGAGTTATTGCGGGACACCAAACTGCCACTTTACGAAGTCGCGAGCCGGGTCGGGTACGAATCAGACCTCGCTTTTACCAAGATGTTCAAAAATCATACTGGAACCACGCCAACGCGATTCCGCAAACAAGCATCATAGCTCGCGGAAGGGTGCAAAAACTCTATTGGAACCATCGTAACGGCGATAATGCGATGCTACTCGTCACGATACGATTGAAACATCTCATCGTTTACGACATTTAGACCAACCAGCACGTCTACAGTCACATCAATTCACTTCTTCCTCGAGAAACTCATCGAGATATTCGTCTTCATGTTCAGGTGGGTCACCGTCGTAGATCAAGTATTCGCGATTTTGCAAGTATGCGTCTCGAACTGTGACATATGGATCGTATGAGTCGTCAATCATATTCTCAACCGACAGAAATCTGGCGCGCGCATCAAGGACCTGGAGGGCCCAGAGCTTGTCCCTGGCCGACGCGTTTTCGTAGTGCAGTAGCGGGTCGGCGAAAATATTTAGCGGTATGGCAAGTGCGTCTCTAAGCGTACGTGGTCCCAGTAGCGGAATCATTACAAACGGACCGCTTGGAACACCCCATGTTGCCAATGTTTGGCCGAAATCTTCCTTGTGCTTCTCCAGTCCTGCAGATGTGGCAGGATCAAACAAGCCCCCAATTCCGACCGTGCTGTTGAGCAGAAGTCGGCCCGTATCGCTAAATGCTGCGCGTCCTTTCCCCTGTAGTATTTCGTTGATGATAGTTAGTGGCGTGCGAAGATTCGAAAAGAAATTGGTCGCACCGCGACGCACGAATGCTGGCAGATACTTGCGATATCCTCGCGCAACCGGTTTCAGAGTGACATTGTCGAGGCCGCGATTTACAGCGTCAATCCCACGATTTAAGGGTTCCCAGGGATCAGCGGCGAAATGCACCGAAGTGTCCTTTTCTTTCGCAACGCTTTCTGGACCCGCGCACGCTCCCAGAATTATCGACATCACGATAACGAGAAGAATCTGGGCGGCTCGCCAGGAATGCTTATTCATTATCCACTCCTGATTGGGTCAATTTCCTAAATTCCGATTCTGTATATCGTTGCGTAATGTGCTGGGGACAGTTCCAGTCGAAAGCCGCGACGTCGATGTAAACGACTCGCTCGATGTGTGCCCGGTAACCCGGCAATTCGACCGCAGCGAGATCCCCGGTCGGGACGTCTTGCACGTTTTCGACGCGCATGTGGCCCAGGATCTTCAGCCGGCGACGATTCGGATAGTCCATGAGAATCAGTGAGACTCTGTCGTTGCTCGCTACGTTGCCGACGCTGACCAATTGTGTGTTGCCGCGGAAGTCGGCATAGGCGAGACGCTTCGGTCCGATAACACGCAGAAAACCGGCGGGGCCGCCGCGATGTTGTACATAGGGCCAACCGTCTTCGTTCACAGTCGCTATATAAAATGTATCGCGCTGCGCGATAAAACTGGCTTCTCTGTCGGTGAGTTCGTCGTTTGGCCCGGAAATTTTTGTGAAACGTTGAAGGCGTTCCCTGGAGCCATTTTGCTCTTGCGCGGCCTTGACGCTATCGGTGAACATGATTTCTGCGAACTGATGCGACATTGTCTTGTCCTTAAAAAAATCGGCCGCATTTCTGCGGCCACAATAATGGCGACGCTAGTTGGCCGCCAGAGGGGGATTAGCAACCTTGCGGTTGAGAAAGTCGCGCATGAGATCAGCAATTTCCTGCCCATGCGTTTCCAAAGCGAAGTGCCCGGTGTCCAGCAGGTGATACTCGAGATCTTTGAGATCCCGCTTGTATGGTTCCGCGCCGGCCGCAGGGAAGATCTCGTCATTCTTGCCCCAGACAATTAATGTCGGCGGCTGATATTCACGAAGGTATGCCTGCCAGGCCGGATACAACGGAGGGTTCGTGCCATAGCTGTAAAACATCTGCAGCTGAATGTCTTGATTGCCTTCACGATCAAGTAGTGGTTGCACATGTGCCCACGTATCAGGGCTAACGGACTCAACATTCTTCACGCCGTTGGTGTATTGCCACTTGGTCGCGCCAAGAGTTAGCAAGAAACGGAGCGCGTCGTCGTTGCTCATCTGCGGTTGCTTGTACGCTGCCTTGACGTTTTTCCACCAGGGATTATCCAGCCCCTTGTTAATCGCGTCCCGATCTTTCCAGTACTCGCGAATCGGCTCCCAGAAGTGGTTGTCGATACCTTCTATGTAGGTGTTGCCATTTTGCACGATCAAGGTGTCGATGCGATCTGGTCGATTTGCCGCGATTCGAAAACCTATCGGTGCGCCGTAGTCCATAAGATAAAGGCTATAGCGGTCGAGACCGATCTCATCGATAAACTGTTCGATAATGCTGGCCATGTTGTCGAACGAATAGTCGAACTCATCGACCGTCGGCATCGAACTAAAACCATAACCCGGATAGTCGGGTGCAACGAGGTGAAAATCGTCAGCCAACTCCGTGATCAGGTCGCGGAACATGTGTGATGAGGTTGGAAAGCCGTGCAACAATAGCAGTGTCGGACGATCGGGGTTACCCGCTTCGCGATAAAAGATTTCAACATCTTCAATCGTGACAGTTCGGTGGGCGACACCGCTTAAGTTATCAGCTTTGGAAATCCCACCTATCACTGCAATAACCAAAATTACATATGTGAACCATGGCAATATTTTTCCTGGTAAACGTGATTTCATAGGTTTCTTCCTAATTGTGAGTACCGAGTGCTACGCAGTTTGCGTATTCGTAGTGCTATCGACTGCGAATCCGCGATTTCCGGTGAAAACGAGATACAGCATGATCAGGATCAGCACACTCTGAAATTCTATGCCGCCTATCGGGTGTGTCTCGGATGGCAGGAAATTCCAACGTCCCCAGTGCACCAGCGTTATTGCCCCGATCATCACGGGGATGTTCAACGCTGCACCGATCCGCGTAGCCAAATCCGAGATTGCGTCGCTGCGAAATCCGCCGAGCAAGACAAGCAGCCCGCCGCCGGTTTCGGCTGCAGCGACCAGAACTACCTCAAGGTAGGAAATAGGCAGCATCTGAGCAAAGCCTTCAAGATTCAGGAATTTCAGTGCGCCGTGGTAGATGAATACACTAGCGAGTGCGATTCGTAGCAGCCAGTGCGCGTTCTTTGTCAAAATATTCATTACAGTCTCCAAATAAATAAAGTTGTTGAGTTACTTAACGTTGTTCATTTTTTCTACGGCCTCTTCGGTCGTCCAGACCGTGTTGGCGATAAAGCGAAAGTTGACCAATGCAGCTTGGTAACCGTCGCCTTCCTCGACGATAGCGGCCGCGGTCGCGTCGGATACAACAGCAACCTCAAATCCCTGTTCAAGCAACTCGCGCATGTGAGATTCTGTGCAGAGGTTGGCAGACATGCCACCAAGAATGACCTTGTCGATACCGCGCTTGCGCAGTTGCAAGACGAGATCGTTCGTTTCCGGGCCGTAGATTTTGTGCGGGCTCGCAACGACAGTTTCGCCGTCATTGATGTACGGCTTGTAACGTTCGAGCCAGTCGGGTCCGGATCCTTCGAAGCCGTCCACGGTAAGTGCACCCTTGCGATCGAACATGCCGATGTTGTGCATCAATTTCTCAAGTGCGCCTTCGAACTGCCAGCCATGGTCGGTCGGGTAGTAGTAATGCGGTGAGACAAAAACCGGGATATTGTTGGCTTTTGCCGCCTTGAACAGCGACTCAATGTTCTCGACTGTGTTGTTGTCAGTGACACTCTTGCCGACGACACCCCAGGTAACGCCTTTAGGGCTCAGAAAGTCGTTTTGCGGGTCTGTAATCAACAATGCCGTGCGGCCCGAGACAATTTCTACCCCGGGATCAGGTAGTTGAGCGTTGGCGATTGTTGTCAATCCGACCGTCGCCAATACAGCGCCAAGTAATGCATTTCGTAATTTCATTGTGTTGTCCTTTGTCTTTCGTTGGTCTAACTTAAATACTTATTCGCCGGTCGCCTGCCATAATTGCAATATCGTTGGCGCTCATGTCGCGACGTTCCATGTAGCCGTCAGCGTCGAATGCCCAGTGTTCGTTACCGTGTGTGCGATACCACTGCCCAGTGCGTGCGTGTTGCCACTCGTACTCAAACCGCACCGAGATGTGGTTGCCCGAGTACGCCCAGAGTTCTTTCATCAAGCGGTAGTGCAACTCGGTTTCCCACTTGCCTGCCAGGAAGCTCTCGATTGCATCTCGCCCCTTGAAAAACTTATCGCGGTTACGCCATTCGGAATCGAGCGAGTAGGCCTGGGCCACCCGTTGCGGATCACGTGAATTCCAGGCGTCTTCAGCCGCCTGAACTTTTGCCAATGCCGTCTCGTAGCTAAACGGCGGGAGGGGAGGTCTTTGCATTTTCTATATCCTCACGCGCCAAAGCGTTGTTGATGGTCGACATACGCAGCGAGTGCTTGAGGTGCTTCCGCCAGCGCGCCGTCGTCGAATGCAAGATAGGCTTCCAATGCGTCGTATTGATCGATGACGGGTATTGCGCCGTAAGTTGATTCTGGAAAGATTTCATTGAGAGCGATCCTCATGTCGTTTGCAGTAAAACCGAGTGTGTCAAATTGGTCTGGCATGATGTTTCTCCTTTGTGACGTATTCGTCAGTCGGATAAGTTGATTGCGAAATTGAGCCCGATCGTGTCCAGGCCGGGATTGATCTTGCTAAGGCCAGCGTTTGACGTATGTTGAACACGCAGTGCAATGGATATGTTTTTGCGCGCACCAAAAGTCGCACCGATTGACGCCGAAGAGGTAAAATGAAAATTACCGCCCAGATCGCGGCCGTTGAATGAAGAGCCGGTAATTATGGTGGGGCTGAATCCCAGCTCGACGAACAGAGAACGGCGGTTGATCGGTAGTCGCCAGACAGGGCCAAACGACACAAATGCTCTGTTTTCAATTGGTGTAGAGATCACGCCAATAGCCAACTCGAGGTGTCTTGCGCGAAGGCGACGGGGCGGCCGCATCCTGAAGGCCACGGCAAATTGCGTGGTGTCAGCGAACTTGCCACTGGCAGCAACGACGCGATAATCGGTTGGTCCCACAGCCGTCGCCCACGCATTGGAGCTGCTCAAGGAGAACGAGATCATCGCGAGCACGAATACGACTGTGTGCAATACCTTGCTGTGGCCGATTCTCTTGGTCTGTGTGCCCGAACGTTTCATCGTCTTGCTCCAATATCGTTTTTGAATGGATTCAGTAGCCGTACTGCAGCAACCGTGCCAACTTGTTAAAGCGAGTAAAAACAATAGGTTACGATCTCAGGTTAACCACAGAAAGTTGTGGTCCACAACATATTGTGGTTTAATCCTCAAGAAATTGAGGTGGAAAAAGCAATGACGACCGACAAGGAAATGCAGCAACTCCAAACAGAGCATCAGCTGATCCTCGATGCTGCGGGCGAGGGCATCTACGGATTGGATAGCGATGGCAGGTTTACATTCAGCAATGCCGCTGCGACGAAAATTCTTGGCTGGAAAATCGAAGATGTACGCGGAAAACGTGCCCACGATGTACATCACCACTCGTATGCTGATGGTTCGCCGTACCCCCTGGATGATTGCCTGATTTATGCGGCGCTTTATGACGGTGAGATTCACCGTGTCGACAATGAGGTGTTTTGGCATGTCGACGGTTCATGTATTCCGGTCGAATACGTTAGTACACCGATCATGCAGGACGGTAAGCCGAACGGAGCGGTTGTCATATTTCGTGACATT
>Ga0209988_10002004_pt1 | contig 13404 bp, 11 predicted proteins | sample N075metaG_FD_183115 | JGI IMG/M metagenome (GOLD analysis project Ga0209988, IMG submission 183115) | Deep subsurface microbial communities from Kermadec Trench to uncover new lineages of life (NeLLi) - N075 metaG (SPAdes) (version 2) | ecosystem: Environmental > Aquatic > Marine > Ocean trench... | reverse complement strand
TCGGACCCAACTTCGACACCGACACCGACACCGACTCCAACATCGGCCCCGGCTCCGGCTCCGACCTCGAGCTCAACCTCGCGAGGGTCGACCAAATGACGCCCACCGATCAACCCAAGGGTTCTGAAGTTGGATGACGAGAGACTCCCCCTCACCCAGCATCTCGCCGAGCTGCGAACCCGCATCGTGCGCATCCTGGTCGTGTGGATCGCATTCGCGGCGCTCGCCTGGAATTACAGTGAGCTGATCTTCGGCTTTCTGCTCGACCCAGCGGTTACAGCCCTGAGCGAGGGAGAGCGCACACTGCAGGCGATCGCGCCAACGGAGATCTTTTTTACCTACCTGAAGTGCGCTGCACTCGCGGGCTTCGTGATGGCCCTGCCGGTGATCTTCTGGCAGATCTGGGCATTCGTGGCGCCGGGCCTCTACACGAGTGAAAGAAAAGCGATCGTTCCGTTCGTCCTGATCTCTTCGCTGCTATTCGGAGGCGGAGCCATCTTTGGTTACACGATGGTGTTCCCGCTGATGTTCGATTTCTTCACACAATTCGACAGCGAGTTCGTCGAGTCGGCCTGGACGATGCGCGAGGCCTTCAATCTGACCACTCGACTCTTTCTGGCGTTTGGCATCGCGTTCGAGTTGCCGGTTCTGGTCTTCTTCCTCTCGATCACCGGCATCGTCGACGCACCTACCCTGCTCAGGGGAACGCCATATGCTGTACTCGGCGTGTTCATCGCCGCAGCAATCCTCACGCCACCAGATTGGGTGAGCCAGATTTTCCTCGCGATTCCGATGGTCGCGCTCTATCTCATAGGTGTCGGTGTCGCGTACGCATTCGGCGGATCAAAACAAACCCGCACAAAAAGCGAACAAGCCCCGTCCTAGAAGCGCGATCCCATCGATTCGCCCGCTACGAGGATTATTTGGGGAGTTGGGGGGAAGGGCCATTCGCTCTGACCCCATGTCGCTCATAACCCTTCCCCCCAACTCCCCTGGGAAATTTTGCTAGTGCGTGAAAGAGAACCTGCGCGTTCAGCGTCCCAATCGAAGGGGATGTCACTTGGGTGGGGTGACGGGGGGCTTGAGGGCGACATGGGCCTGAGCAAGACGGGCCGATAGGTCCGTCGCAGCAAGCGAATCCTCAGGATTCGCCGCCTGATGGCCCCCCGTCACCCCACCCGAGCAACAAACTCCCGCAATGGAACACGGGAAAGCGGGTTTCCGGCTCAGGTTGTAGGCTGAGTTGCCGATACTAACTATTACTAATATCTAGTAGGTCGTGATATCCTGCGTATGTATGCAACCCGAGGAATCCCGAAATGAAGCACCTCAGCGTTCCCGTCTCTGAAGACTTGGACGAGGATATTCGAGACCGCATGGCCGACGGCGGGTTTAATTCCATCGCGGAGTACCTCCGTCATACGGTCCGCGAAGACCTCGAGCGCGCTGACCAGGTCAAGCTCGAGCGGCTCCTTCTGAACGGCGTCGAATCCGGAGACCCGGAGCAGGTCGATGAAGAGTGGTGGGCCGAGAGGCGCCGTAAGCTCGTGGAGCGTGTGCGCGGGAAACGCAGCCAGAAAAATGTGTGAGGGCCCGACCGCACATCAACATCCGGCCTGCTGCAACAGCTGACGTCGACGACTCCGCCTCATTCATCAGCGGTCGTAACTTTGTCGCGGGAATACGCTTCTTGGCAGCATTTGATCAGGCGCTCGCCACTCTCGCTGACTTTCCCGAAATCGGCACGCCCTATCCTCTGCCCAATCCAGCCCTCGAGGGCCTGCGGTTCTGGTCCCTTCCCCGCTTTGAAAACTGGGTCGTGTTCTACGTGGTTCGCGGCGACACCATCGAGGTACTGCGAGTGCTCCATAGCGCCCGAGACATCCCAAGCATCCTCGAGGAATAAAAGCTCCCGGTTTCCCAGGAAGCCGCCTCACCAAACTCCCCGATAAGAGTTAGTACTTGATAATGATTCGGTGTATGATCGCAATCGGGGTGAGCACTCGGAGACGTTCATGCGCACCCTCATCCTCACCGTCGTTCTTCTTTCCCTGATCCCCTTCTCACTATATGCGTCTGCTCGGCCCAATTCTGGCGGCTTGGCGGAGCGTGTCGCTGAACTCGAGGCACAGGTGGAAGAATTCTCCGCAATCCTTCAGTTCGTGTACGTCGAAACGGAAGAGATCAACGGCCTGGCCGGGCCGCACTGGATCATCGAAGGCGCGAACGTTCACGTTCGGAGCGGATCGGGGTTAACCAGCGACGACTGCTCAGCCAGTGCTCCCAACTTCCCCGTCTGCGAGAGTCTCACCGGACTCGGGAACTTGGTCGTGGGGTACAACGGAGAGCTTCCCTTCCGTAGTCATGGTGACGCGATTGAGATCCGCACGGGGTCGCACAATTTGATTTTGGGGGACGAAAATTCATACAGCAGCTACGCCGGTCTCGTTGCTGGAGTTGCCAATAGGGTCTACAGCCCTTATGCGTCAGTCTGCGGCGGGACGAGCAACGAGGCTAGCGGTCTTGGCTCGTCGGTTTGTGGGGGGCAAGGGAACGTGGCCAGCGGTCGGCGATCGTCGGTCAGCGGGGGGGCGGGGAACGTGGCTAGCGCTCACCGCTCGTCGGTCAGCGGTGGACAACTAAACGTCGCTAGCGGCGAGTCATCCTCAGTCAGCGGCGGGGATGGCCGTGAGGCACCGGACGACTTCAACTGGGCAGCGGGGAATCTGCTGGAGCCGAATTAGAAGAAAGCGATAACAAGAATTCTCAACATGATCGCCTCGCCCCCCTACGACGATCGTTTGGGGAACCGGGGGGAAGGGCCATCCGCTCTAACCCCATGTCGCTCATAACCCTTCCCCCCGGCTCCCCTGGGAGTTGGTTGCTAGCGCGCGAAAGGGAACCACCTCGATCAGGGGCTCGAACGAAGGGGATGTCACTTGGGTGGGGTGACGGGGGGCTTGAGGGCGACATGGGCCTGAGACCGATGGCCCCCCGTCACCCCACCCGAGCACCCAGCCCGCAAAGGATTCGCCCGTTAGGCGTTCTTGCGCGCCGCCATCAAGTTCGCAACGAAGTCAGTCGTGTAGGAGCCAGAGACGAAATCGGGATGGCGAAGTGCTTCGCGGTGGAAGGGGATCGACGTCTTGATTCCCTGAATGTCGAAATCAGCAAGTGCCCCATCGAGCCGCGCGATCGCTTCTTCGCGATCATTCCCCCAGGCGATCAGCTTTGCGATCAAGGGGTCGTAGTGGGTCGTCACCCGGGTCCCCTCCTCCACTCCGCTGTCGACCCGCAAACCGGGACCCGAGGGTGGACGGTAGGTGGTGATCAATCCGGGAGAGGGAATGAAATTCCGATCGGGGTTTTCGGCGTAGATGCGCGCTTCGATCGCGTGGCCTCGGAACGCCACGTCGCTTTGGGCGAACGGTAGCGGCTCGCCGGCCGCGATCCGGATCATCGCCACGACGAGATCGATACCGGTGACGGCCTCGGTGATCGCGTGTTCGACCTGGATTCGCGTGTTCATTTCCAGGAAGTAGAAATCTCCAGCTGCGTCCACGAGGAACTCGCAAGTTCCCGCTCCAGAGTATTCGACCGCTTTCGCCGCGGTCACGGCAGCGCGACCCAGCTCGGCTCGAAGCTCAGGGCTGACGCGATTGGCAGGAGCTTCTTCGATCAGTTTCTGGTGCCGGCGTTGGATCGAACACTCGCGTTCGCCCTGGTGCAGTGCGTTACCCAGCGTGTCGGCGAGAAATTGGATTTCGATGTGACGCGGGTTCTCGATGAATTTTTCGAAATAGAGGGTGCTGTCTCCAAACGCGGATGCAGCCTCGCCACGCACGCGTTCGAGTGCCTGGGGGAGGTCGGCGGGATCGTCGACCCGCCGCATGCCCTTGCCGCCGCCACCGGCGCTCGCCTTGACGAGTACGGGATACCCGATGCGCTCGGCGCATTGTGCCGCTTCGGTATCGGAAATTGACTCGCTCGCACCGGGCACCACGGCGACTCCAGCGGATGCCATCTTCTGGCGAGCCGTGATCTTGTCGCCCATCGCGCGGATCACAGCACCCGTGGGTCCGATGAAGCGAATTCCGGCGGCCTCGCAGCGATCTGCGAAGTCGGCGTTCTCGGACAGAAATCCGTAACCCGGATGGATCGCGTCGGCGCCCTCGCGCTGCGCGATTTCGATCACGCGGTCGACGACCAGGTAGGAATCGCGAGCGGGAGCGGGCCCACACGGATAGGCGGAATCGGCGAGGCGAACGTGCAACGCCTCGCTGTCGGCCTCGGAGTAGATCGCGATGGGCGCGATTTCCAGTTCGCGACAGGCGCGAATCACGCGTACCGCGATCTCGCCTCGATTTGCGATCAGGATCTTCTTGAACACTGCAGGACCGTAGCTTGGCCGCTAGAGCGGAATGTTTCCATGCTTCCTGGGCGGCGTCGACACCCGCTTGGTGGCGAGCATCTCGAGGGCCGAAATGATCCGCGGCCGCGTCTCCTCGGGCTGGATCACGGCGTCGATGTATCCGAGTTCGGCGGCCTTGTAGGGGCTCGCGAAGGTCTCCCGGTAGTCGTCGCTGAGTTCCTTTCTGCGGTGCTCGGGATCGTCGGCCTCGTTGAGTTCCTTGCGGAAGACGATGTTCACCGCCCCCTCTGGTCCCATCACGGCGATCTCCGCGGTCGGATAGGCGAGATTGACGTCGGCGCCAATGTGTTTGCTGTTCATCACCACATAAGCACCGCCATAGGCCTTGCGGGTCACCACCGTGATCCGCGGCACCGTGGCCTCACAGAACGCGTAGAGCAGCTTGGCACCCTCCTTGATGATCCCTCCGTGCTCCTGCTTCACGCCCGGCAAGAAACCCGGCACATCGACGAACGTGACGAGCGGAATGTTGAACGCGTCGCAGAAACGGACAAAATGCGCCGCCTTCTTCGAAGCCTTGATGTCGAGTACTCCGGCCAGGCTCTTGGGTTGATTTGCGACGATCCCGACCGAACGGCCCGCAAATCGACAAAATCCCACAATGATGTTGCGGGCATTGCGCGGCGCTACCTCGAAGAAGATGCCATCGTCGACGACCAACTGGATCAGCGCCTTCATGTCGTAGGGTTTGTTGGGTCTGTCGGGAACCAGCCTGTGCAGCTCGGGCGACATTCTGTCCGACGGATCCTGGGTGGCGACGAACGGCGGATCTTCCCGGTTGTTCTGGGGAATGAACGAGAGCAGCGACTGAATCGTCTGAATGCACTCCTCTTCGGTTTCGACCGCGAAATCGGCCACGCCGCTCTTCGTGGCATGGGTGGCGGCACCCCCGAGGGCTTCAGAGGTCACTTCTTCGCGGGTCACGGTCTTGATCACATCGGGCCCAGTGATGAACATGTTACTGGTACCCTTGACCATGATGATGAAGTCTGTCATCGCGGGCGAGTAGACGGCGCCTCCCGCACACGGACCCATGATGGCCGAGATCTGCGGAACGACACCGGAAGAGAGCACGTTGCGCATGAAGACTTCCCCGTAGCCGCCGAGGGAAACCACGCCCTCCTGGATCCGCGCTCCCGCACCATCGTTGAGTCCGATCATGGGCGCTCCGACCTTGGTGGCCAGGTCCATGACCTTGCAGATCTTTTCCGCGAAGGCGCCCGAAAGGCTCCCGCCGAACACCGTGAAGTCCTGCGCAAAGACGAACACCTGGCGGCCGGTAACCTGGCCATAACCCGTCACGACCCCGTCTCCAAGCACCTTGCTGTCCTGCATGCCGAAATCGGCACAGCGGTGGGTCACGAACGCGTCGATTTCGACGAAAGTTCCGGGGTCGAAGAGCCTGTCGATCCGCTCTCGAGCGGTGAGCTTGCCCGCGTCGTGCTGGCGCTGGATGCGCGCCTCGCCGCCACCCTGCAGCGCCGCCTGGTTCATCTGCTCGAGTTTCTTGATCTTTTCTTCGACCGACATTCCACTCAACTCTCGAATTCGGAGATTGGCGCTTGGACGCACCCGACGGAGGCCGCGAATGCGGCTCGCCGGCAGCCGAGTCTATCAGATCCGCCCAGGCCCCGCTGAACGCGAAAGCATTTGTAATTCAGCTACTTGGTTCAGTTACGGAAGAGTTCCCGCGCAATCACGAGGCGCTGGATTTGGTTGGTTCCCTCGTAGATCTGCATGAGCTTCGCGTCACGCATCAGCTTCTCGACCGGGTAGTCCTTCGTGTAGCCATTGCCGCCAAAGACCTGGACGGCGTCAATCGTCACCCTCATGGCGATATCCGTCGCGAAGCATTTTGCGATCGAGGAGTTCTTGGCGGCCCGCCGCCCTTGATCAACCATCCAGGCGCTCTGGTAGGTCAGCAGGCGCGCCGCCTCGATATCCTTGGCCATGTCGGCCAGCATGAATTGAATCGCCTGAAAATCGGCGATCGCCGAACCGAAGGCCTTTCGCTCCAGCGCGTATGCGGTGGATTCATCGAGAGCCCGCTGTGCGATTCCCGTGGCTAGCGCGGCAATCGGAGGGCGCGTTCGGTCCAGGGTCCGCATCGCGGTCTTGAAACCTTCCCCCTCGGCGCCAAGTCGCTGGCTCTCGGGAACGCGAACGCCGTCGAAGTGGATCGTGCGGGTATCACTTGCGCGCTGGCCGAGTTTGTCTTCTTTCTTGCCGAGGGAAATTCCCGGCAGGTCCGCGGGTACGATGAACGCGCAGATCCCCTCGTGGCGGCTGGTGCGGTCGAGGGTTGCAAAGACCGTGTAGAGATCAGCTTCGCCGCCGTTGGTGATCCAGCACTTGGTTCCGTTGAGTACGTAATCCGCGCCATCCTTTTCGGCCAGCAGCTGAAGACCCGCGACGTCCGAGCCCGCGGCGGGTTCGGAGAGGCAGAACGCAATCAGCGAAAACTCGCTCGCACAGTGGGTTAGCCACTCTTTCTTCTGCTCTGCGTCGCCCGCGATGATGATCGGCATCAAACCGAGATCGTTGCACATGATCGAGGTGCCGATCCCCGCGCACGCCCACGCAATTTCCTCGGTGACCACGCAGACGTTGAGCGAAGAGAGGCCGAGCCCACCGTATTCGGTCGGGATCGCGGTGCTGGAGAATCCGAGCTCCCACGCCTTCTGGATGATCTTGCGCGGGAATTCTCCCGATTGATCGTATTCCGCCGCAATCGGCGCGATCTCGTCTCGCGCGTACCGGCGCGCCGCATCCTGAAGTGCGAGTTGCTCGTCGTCTAGTTCAAAATGCATCGGCCCCCCGCAGCAGCAATCTACACCGTTCCCGCCGCAACCGACACTGTGAATTCGAACCAGAGGTGGATTTGACTGGGGGCGATCGCGATCAGCCCGGCGCGTAACCGAGGTCGTGCGACAGGCGATCTGCCGACGCGGTCAGGTTGGGCACGATGTCTCTGATCAGTTCGTCGACTCCCAGACGGAAGGAAGGTCCAGAAACCGACAGCGCGGCAACCACTAGACCCGTTCGATCGTAGACGGGCACGGCCGCACAGCTCAAGCCCTCCTCGCACTCTTCGACGTCCAACGCGTAGCCCTGGCCCGCGACGGTCCGGATGTGCTCGAAGAGTTTGGTCGAGTCGACGATCGTGGCACGCGTTCGCGGAGTAATCGCGCGCCCGGCCGTCACTGCATCGTCGTAGGCCTGACGACAGCGCTCGGGCGCCAAGCCGAGTAATACCTTCCCCAGCGCCGTGCAGTGAACCGGAAGGCGCTGACCGACCCTGGACGGGGTGAAGATGGGTTGGTGATAGACCTCGGCGTCTACGTGAACGATCTCGAAGGAAGACATTTGCGCGAGGTGAACGGTTTCGCGAACCTTTTCGGCGAGACTGCGCAGGATCGGTCTCGCCTGATCGAGCAGTGAGTGGCTTCGACAGAAGGTCTCGCCAAGCTCGAGGCATTTGGCGCCAAGCCGATAGCGCTCGTTGGCCGAACTCTGCTCGATGTACCCGTGTTGCTCGAGCGTTGCCAACAAGCGAAATACATTGTTTTTGTGGAGATTTAGGCGTCGCGAAAGCTCGGTCACGCCCAGTTCGTCTTCGGTGCGGAACTCTTCGAACAAGCGAAGAGCGTGGCTGACGGTCTGGATTACGTAATCGCTCTTCGATTTTTTCGGCGACATGGGTCCTACGCCCCTCGGCCCCCATGACGACGAACCATCAATCGCAGCACCGACTCCTCTGGGTCGGTCTGGCCGGGTGCGACGATAGGGGGGAGGACCGTCGCGTCCCGTAGCTCGTTGACTCCTATCTGGTGAACTTCTGACGCCTTGACTTCCGCAGTGCAAACCCGGCGGCTGCGGAACCTCCAGATACGACCGGCAACAGCAACAGCAAGCGATCCAACGTAGAGCGAGTGATTTTGTTCGTAGCCAGTCCGCCTTTTACCGCACGATCTGGAGTGTTGTCAACAAGATTTTTGCGATCTTCGACGGAGAGTTGGGTTTTGTCGCGATACGGTGTGGATGTTAGCGTTTTAACTTGGCCGAGAGTGAAGACAATTTTGATCCTACCGGAAAAAAACCAGCGTCTGAAAAAAATTGGTCCAAAATTACGAACCGGCCTCGCCGTCGCTGGCGGATGCGCGCTGCTCACCTTCGCTCGCGAGTAATTCCAACAGGAGAAGGCCGACTCCGACCACGATTGCCGCATCCGCGACGTTGAAATCAGGCCAAGAATAGCCGCGCCAGAGACGAAAATGCAGAAAATCGATGACTTCCTGTCTAAAGATGCGATCGATGAGGTTTCCAATCGCACCCCCTAGAATCAATCCGAGTGCGAGCGCCGCGAGTCGATCCCCGGGGGAGAGTTTTCGAAAGAACGAAACGATGATCCCCACTGCGATCAATGAAACCGAAATAAAGAAAATCATGCGGTAGAGCTGCGGAGCGTCCGAGAACAAGCCAAACGCCGCACCGGTATTGCGGACATGGGTGATGTAAAAAAAACCCGGGATCACGGGGATTCTGTCCGCGTAGCTAAGATGCGTGTCAATCGCGATCTTGCTGGCTAGATCGAGAATCAGAACGCTGAGAAATGCGCCGGTCGCGACGCGGAGCTTCGGCGTCATAAGGCTCGGCACGCTATCACACGGCTCCCGCCGGGGCTATCGCGGCTCACTCGCAGCGGAGCTATCGCGGCTCACTCGCAGCGGGGCTATCGCAACTCACTCGCGTCGAGGCGACCATCGCCCCACACCGAGCGGGCAAGTCGGCGCGCCTCTGCGAGAAACGGCTCGGCATCTGCGAGCCGGCCCGCCTCGGCGAGCGCCTGGCCCCGCAGCCCGCGCAGATGGGGCTCGGCACTCCTGTAGAGGGCGTCCTCGGGATCGAGCAACGACTGCGCGCGATCCAGATGCTCGAACGCACGCTCGGGATCGGCGATTGCCGCGTAATACCTCGCGAGCGCCAGATAAACGAAGGGGTTGCCGGAGTCGATCTGGATCGCGCGCTGGTAGCGACTGAGTGCCCGCTGGGGGGCTGAGGCGATTTCGGCATCCAACCCCTCCACCACCAAGCGCATCGAGGCGCGACGTCGGGCATCCCCCAGCTGGTCGATCTCCGAAATCCGCAGCGCTGCTCCGCGCGGAGCGCGGGTCGGCGCCGCGCAACCACCAACCAGCGCCAGCCAGCCCCACGCAACCAAGACAGCCGCGGCGAGCGGCCGCGGCGCGAGCATTGCCCGATTCACAGATGTTTCCTCAACCACTCGAAGAAGCGCTCCTGCGTTCGCTGGAATCCGTCTTGGTCGGATCCCGCGACGGCTCCGCTGGGACAGGTCGCCTCGGGCAACGTCCCCTCGATGAAGAGTTCGCGCTTGCGATCCGGACAACCCCAAAGCGCCCGCGCCCCCGTGGCCGGATCGATATCCGAGACGACAATGCTCGAGGGCCTCGGAAACTGACCGTGGATTTGCCCTCCGGTCAGTTCATCAATGAAGCGCCGCCAGATCGGAAGCGCCCCTCGGCTGCTCGCGAAGCCAATGCTGCGCGGCTGGTCGAAACCGATCCAGACAGCTGCCACCAACTCTGGGGTGTAGCCAACGAACCACAAATCGCGCTCTTCATCGCTGGTTCCCGTCTTGGCCGCAATCGACCCCTTGAGTCCCGTCGAGCGAACGGCCGCCGCGGTTCCGCGATGCGCCACGCCCTGCAGCAGGGAAGTCATGAGGTAGGCGGTTCCCGAGTCGATCACGCGTTTATGGTGGAGTTCTCGGCGTTCGAGTGTTTCGCCCGCTGAATCCACCAGATCTTCGATGGAGTGGACCTGGGGCCGGACACCGCCGCCCGCAAGCGTCGCGTAGGCGCGCGCCATCTCGAGAGGAGAGACATCGGCCACACCGAGGGCAAGGCTCGGCACGCGGGGTAGCGGGCTCTCGATTCCCATCCGGCGTGCGACGTCTACAACCCGTCCGATCCCGATTTCCTGGGCGAGGCGCGCTGTCGCGACGTTGAACGAGCGTTCGAGCGCTTCGCGCACGCTGACCGTTCCGTGGAATTTCCGATCAAAGTTCCGCGGCTTCCAGGGCCCACTCGGCGTCGCAATCTCGAGCGGAGAATCGTCGAGAAAGGAGGCCAACGTGATGGCGGGCCCGCCGGCGCGAGGCTCGAGGGCCGCGATGTACACGAACGGCTTGAAGGCGCTACCGGCGGGGCGGCGCGCCTGGGTACAGCGATCGAATTGCGACAGCTGGTAGTCGCGCCCGCCCACGAGAGCGACGATCTCTCCGGTCTGGGGGCGAATGGCAACGAGGCAACCCTGAAGCGCGAGGATCGGATCGTCGGTGACGAGCGCCGGGAACTGGCGTTCGAGTTCTTCGATGCCCTCGCGCAGCGCGATCGCCGCCAGCCGCTGGGTGCGGCTCTCGAGGGTCGAATACACCTTGATTCCCTGACTCGACAGCACGGTCGCGTCGTAGCTGTCGGAGAGCTGAGTGCGCAAAAAGTCGAGAAAATACCGCGCGTCGCGCGGGTCGGGTGTGATCGTCGCGAGGCTCAGGGGCTCTGCGATCGCCGCGTCGCGCTGCGCAGCCTTGACCCGGCCCTGCTCGGCCATCAGTGTCAACACCAGATCGCGACGTTCGCGAGCGGCTTCGGGATTGCGGTAGGGCGAGATGCCGTTCGGACTCTGGATCAGCGCAGCCAGCAGCGCGGACTCCGCGAGGCTCAAGTTCTGTACCCGCTTGCCAAAGAAGCGAAGTGCCGCTTCCCCAACTCCGTGTATTTCCGTCGATCCGCGTTGCCCGAGGTAGATCTCGTTCAGATAGGCTTCGAGAATTTCGCGTTTGTCGTAGTGGAACTCGACCAGCAGGGCCATCACGGCCTCGTGAGCCTTTCGCTTCAGGGTTCGCTCCGGGGTGAGGAAGAAGTTCTTGACGAGCTGCTGGGTGAGCGTACTACCGCCCTGCCGAATTCCACCCGCGCGCAGATTGGCGAGCAACGCCCCGCCGATGCGCCGCACATCGATTCCGGGATGTGCCTCGAAGCGCTGATCCTCGACGGCAACGATGGCGTCGATGAGGTGGGGCGGAAGGTCTTCGAGCTTTACGAGTTCGCGCTGTTCCCGATCGGCTCCATAATAGGCGCCGATCTGTTCCGGTTCGATCAACACCGCGCCCACGGTGCGGCCCGCGGGCAATTCGAGAATTTCTTCGATGAAACCGTCGCGAAGCCGAAAGACAATATCGCGCGCGGGTTCGGATCGCGTCGGATGTTCGAAGGCTCGAAGGTGAACGCGGATTCGATGTTTTTGCCAGGAGTACTGCCCCTGCTGAACGGATCCGCCGCTACCGGCTTCTCGGTATCCGAGTCGTACGAAGCTGCCCCGCAAATCTGCGAGTTCGACGTCCAGGCCCGGGTAGATGATGGATGGCGCGGAGTAGACGCGCGAAGGAACGCGAAATCGCTGCCCGTCGAAGCGCGCCCGCACGACTCGATCGAGTCGAATCACGACGACACTGCTCGCAAAACCCGCGACGAAACCGGTGGCCACCCCGAGCCAGACCAATCTCCGAAACCAACCGCTCGCGCTCCTGGACGTGCGACGCCTCGACTTCGAACGATGCTTCGAGGTCGCGCTCCGCTTGCGCGCAGCCGTTTTACGCTTTCGCGCTTTTGCCAACAGTCCCCCGGCGGAAATTCCTCAGGCGTTCGAAACCGCGACTGAGCCAATGGCTGACTTCCGCACCGACCCGCCGCCAACCCGCTTCAGCCCGGCGCGCGCTCTCTCTCGCCGTGACTACTCCGTCGGAGCAATCGCGACGCTGCGCAGGCGCGCCTCGTAGGCTTCGCGCACGATCTTCACATCTTCCAGAAATCGGGGCAGCTCCTCGACGAGCAGCGCCTGGGGGCCGTCGCAGCGCGCCTCTTCCGGTTTGGGGTGAAAATCGACGAGAACCAGGTTGGCTCCCGCGATCACACCCTGAGCGGTCACGTGGAACACGTCGAGCAAGCCGTCCGGCGCGATGGATCGGCTCCCCACCGAATGAGAGGGGTCGATGCAGACCGGCAATCGCGTCAGCCGCTTGACGACGGGCACGTGCGCGAAATCGACAAAGTTTCGATGGGGGTCGCCGAGGTTCGTCTTCATTCCGCGTAGGCAGAAAACGATGCGTCGGTTGCCGCCGGAGGCGACGTACTCGCACGCGTTGAGCGACTCTTCGAGCGTAATTCCCATGCCTCGCTTGAACAGAACGGGCAGCTCGGTTTGTTGCCCAACACTTTTCAGAAGTTCAAAATTCTGGGCGTTGCGGGTCCCGATCTGGATCATGACGCCCGTCGGATTTCCCGAGATCCTCAGCGCTTCGAGAATTTCGTCGATATGGGATTCGTGGGTGACTTCCATCGAGACGATCCGGATGTCGTACTTGCCCGCGGCCTCGAACACGAAAGGGAGGCACTCGGCGCCACATCCCTGGAAGTCGTACGGGCTGGTACGGGGCTTGTAGGCACCCGCGCGCGCGGTCTGGATCCCGTGCTCGCCAAGCAGGCGAAACATCGTTTCGAGGTTCTCGCGGTTGTCGACCGCGCACAGGCCTGGAAAGACGTGAAGCGTGTCCTGGGCGATCTGAATCCCGTTGTATTCGAAGCCCATGGCTTCAAGGCCACCCCCGTGACGGCCGATCGAGCGGAATTTCTCGGTGATCCGAACCACCCGCTCGACGCAGGTGAATTCCTCGAAGGGCTCGGTGGGAATGACCCCCGTCGAACCCAGCAGATAGAGTTCGGACAGCGAGCGGGTTGCGCCCTGGATCTGGTGAAGCTCGGTGTGCACACCGGGATGGGACTCTGCGAATTCGACCAGGCGCTTGACTTCGGGGGCGTCGATCTCCACATCGGCTTTGAGAACGATGATCACAGGCCTTTCCCCTCTACGATGATCATGGGCCTTTTCCCTCC